>Ga0247763_1000277_pt1 | contig 28884 bp, 17 predicted proteins | sample UWRJL141409B4_FD_179926 | JGI IMG/M metagenome (GOLD analysis project Ga0247763, IMG submission 179926) | Plant litter microbial communities from Arlington Agricultural Research Station in Wisconsin, United States - UWRJ-L141-409B-4 | ecosystem: Environmental > Terrestrial > Plant litter >... | reverse complement strand
GCATCACACCCTCACAATTGCGGTGTGTATCCGCGACTTTGCATGCGGGCGGTGTGAGCCCCGCTGGGATTCGGGAAGCTCAACACCCGCAGCGCCCGGCCGTGTGCGTGGAGGCGAAAACAAAGGGTTCACGTGCGTCCGGTAGTGCTGCAACCTGCAGCTTCACCGCCCGCCACCAATCGTTTTGCGTGTTTGGTATTGGCTATCGGGACCGGGGCGGCACAAAGGAGGTACCTGACTGCATGCCGGGAAAAGCAATAAATGCACAGGGTACAGGAATGCAGCATCAGATTCCAATCCTGGCCGGAGAGGGCGCAATCGGCCACTGCTGAGGTACTGGAGGGTGCAAGATTAGCCCGCAGCTTTGTGCTCCAAATACCTCCAAAACTTGGCCTTCTTCGCATTATCAACCGTTTCCTTGGTGAGTTGGCGTCTCATCGAGAAGTTTTTGGCTGTTAGTCGACGAGCAGCAGGCCACAGTCGAAGATCAATTGAAGTTGTCGACACAGTTCAAAGAAAAGGATCTTTTTTGAGGTTAGCCCACCCCTCGCAGTTCAGAACATCCAATGATTTCTAGGCTTCATGGCTCCTTCCCAAGTGGAAGATGTGCGGTGGCGGTCACGGGACTGATGACGTCGTCGTCTGTGAAAAGACTGACAATTTCATAGCAGTGGGGGGAGGCAAGCACTAGGCAAACTAACCGCTGCACTCGCAGTAGTCGCCGCCATGTGTTCCTGTCCCTCCCGGACCGACGAGCCCTACGAGGGCGAGGGCCACAATCAGAGCCCCAACCACCTAGCCGCTGATCTGACGACTAATGAGGACCTCAACGGCATTGCAAACGCAAGAGAGACGAGAAATCGGGATGCGCGCAGAATAGCCAGCTCATCGCAGGCCCTAGAGGGTGATGGCGCTGGCTCTTCTGATGAACCCCGCTCAAACTCCCAAACTGGGGGCGAGGGGTTGGCCAACGATATCCTCGCTCCCATCGGCCAATCTGGTGGCATTGCCCGAGATCGCGACAGCAAATCGGCCACCCCCACGCCGGGACCTCCGGGCAGTGGTATCGTGCGTTCGCCGTCATCTCGTCTGGCCCGTGTCAAACAGGTCCTCGTCACCTATGCCCAATTCGTCGGTCCCGGTTTCATGATTGCCGTTGCATACAGTTAGTTAGATCACGGGAACACACCCAGCTTCGTCTCTGGATCTTGCTAAGAGAAGAATAGTTGATCCCGGGAACTACGCTACCGACATCGCCGCTGGAGCTTCCTACCGTTTCAAACTCCTATTTATCGTTCTTCTTAGCAACCTTTTTGCCATTCTGCTCCAAAGCCTGGCCATCAAGTTGGGAACAGTCACCGGCCTGGACTTGTCATCTGCTTGTCGGGCATTCCTTCCGCGGTGGCTCAACTACGCTCTGTATGCTTTGGCTGAAATCGCCATCATTGCAACAGATATTGCCGAGGTGTGTCAGGGCTATCATTCGCACTCGAGAATTCAGGGGAGCTGACAATGTCAGGTTATTGGCACCGCGATTGCTCTGAACTTGTTGATTCCGCAGCTTCCCCTGGTTGCAGGATGCGCCCTTTCTATTCTCGACGTCATGATGATCCTCATCTTCTACAACCCCTCGGGCTCTATGAGGGGACTGAGGCTTTTTGAAGGCTTCGTGTGTCTCCTGGTCCTTGGAGTTGTTGTCTGCTTCTGTATCCAGCTATCTCTCATTACCGAAACTACGGTCGGCGAGGTTTTCAGAGGCTATCTACCGTCGGGTGCAATTGTTGAGCAACAGGGGTAAGCAGAGAATGAATTCTCGACTAAAAATGGCTTTCTGACGAAGCATATAGACTGTACCAAGCATGTGGCATCCTTGGCGCCACGGTCATGCCACACAGTCTCTTTCTCGGATCTGGCATCGTCCAGCCTCGCCTTCGCGACTACGATGCTCGACACGGCCTTCTGCCAACAGAGCCCACTGGCACTGATGCTTCCTCATCTACCGATGGAATGGATAAGGTCCATTACATCCCATCACAGGCGGCCATCAAGCACTGTATGAAATACTCCATCGTCGAGCTGGGCCTCTCGCTTTTTACATTTGCTCTTTTTGTCAACTCAGCCATTTTGATTGTTGCCGGCGCTTCGTTGTACAACAATCCGGACGCTGTTGGCGAGGAAGACATATTCGCGATCCACGACTTGCTCTCCAAAAGCATCTCCCCCGCCGCCGGTACCATTTTTGCGTTGGCTTTGCTGCTTTCTGGTATCTCAGCTGGCATTGTCTGTACCATCGCGGGCCAGATGGTCAGCGAGGGTGCTCTGAGGTGGAAGATGAAGCCATGGTTGCGCCGTCTGGTGACCCGTTCCATCAGCATCACCCCGTCCATTATTATTGCGGGCGCTGTGGGAAAAGACGGCCTTAACACCGCATTGACCGCGTCGCAAGTAGTCTTGAGCAGTGTCTTGCCCTTTGTAACCGCCCCTCTTATCTACTTCACATGCCGGAACAAGTACATGATAGTCCAGCCCGGTTTGGCTCGATTTCATGTCGAAGACGACGAAGAGGAGAGTCTGGTCTCGAGACGGCGGAATGGGCCACATACGGGCGTAAGGGGAGGAATCAGAATGGCAAATTCATGGTGGCTGGCGATCGCCGCAGGGGTTGTCTGGCTGATCATAGCGGTCATGAATGTTGCTAACCTTGTGTTGCTTGGTTTGGGACGTGGTTAAAACATGCGCCCGCCTGCAGCCCCGGCTTTGAAGGCACATGGAAGTGTGCCGTCAATGGCTGGCAACTTGGTCCTTAGCGAGGTTGGCAGCCCCCATATTTTTCTTACGGTCCTTTCCGTCTGCTTTTTCTTCCAACGATGGTTTTGGCCAACAGCCGGGGCAACAATAGCTGTGTTACGGCGGTGAAGGAGAGTTTCGAGGTTTCCACGAGGCGGCATGGGCAAAATGGTGTTTGAGATGGCGCAACAGCTAGAGTCACGGTTCACAACAACCGAGACAGGACGACAAGCAAAGGTGATGCAAGCAGGAGGACCCAGGAAAGTCTGGATAGGCCTTCATTCCTAATCATAGTCATTCCTTCTCTCTGCTAGCAGGCGAGAATGTCGGGAATGGGAGTTCCTACCTTCCCATAGTCAATATCAGGCTCCAGGTCTGTGTTAGCACCGACGTGATATGGTGACAAACAGGTGCCGCAGGCTTCATGGAATTGGAACGGACGTGACTCAACCAGCTAATTCATTCGTCCAGCAAGGTTCGACCGAAATGAGACATAGGGATCGGTCGTTGTCGACAGGCTGGAATCCTTCACGTTGGTACGGTACCGGAGTGGAGTCTCTGTAAACACGCCTCGCCATTCGTTGCGGGACGTATGCAGGCAACGTGGGGGATACAGAAACACCGAAACCATCTGGGTAACTCGATCCGATCGGAAGAACATGCAACCGAACAGGTGCAGCTGGCGTCTCCTTGTCAATCCACAGCAGCATACCTGGTTGGGATCTCACCTATTCGTTCGCAGCAGTCTTTTTACGGATATCACCACCTGTCTTCCTTTACACTACACTACGCACCACAGTTCGAGCGTTGAGGAACGGTGAGAGCCATCAACCTAAGACGGGAGGGCGCATTTCTGGGCTGATACTTGCGCTGCGCAGGCCAGGGACGGGGAGGACGAGAATCCAGGTTGGTAAGGATGTGGAAAGATGTGGAAAGATGTGGAAGGGGGCTAAACATATCGGCGTCAGGTTAAAGTTCATGGTCGACGAGGCGTCTGCCTGGTGGACTTGGAGACCAACGGACAATTCGCCCACTAGCGACATGGCTATGGTAGGGCCGACGCCACCGAGTATCTCGAGCAGGGAGCTGACTTACGCGCCAGCTCCACCGCGCACAAATGTATGCCCAATGCATCTCAAAGCATGCCTCCCTGTAAGAGCACCCTTTGTATTTCACCCCGATGACGGAGGCAATGTAATCTACTCGATACGTTTAGGAAGGGAGTCGGGCTGGTTCGTGCCGCCGAGGGTCTCCGCAGGGCGGGTTCTCGGTGGATAAGATCAATGACGTGACCGTGCTGTTAGGCGGCGCGACCGACTTCTTCCACGGGAAGTCTGCAATACAGGGGGAAGATGTCTGAGGAGGACAGCGAAGGCTTCGCGCCGGGGAGCTTCGAGGAGGCTTGGTCGGCGGAGGAAAACAAGTGCGGATGTCGTCGGGCTGTCGTAGCGGCCAAGCTTTGGCGGATATATCAATTGCGGGAAGGGCCACGGGGGCGAAGACGGCGAGGGAGCAGTCGAGACAGCTACGTGAATGTGGGTAAGGGCTTTGAGGTTGACCTGTTGCTAACGCGAAAGTACAGTAAAACACACGCCTCAAGCTGGTTAGCATTTACTCCCAGGTGCCGCAACTCGGCTGCAGCGATCATTACGGCTGTCAAGGTATGTGGGGTCCTCTGAAGTGTCATGAGCGAGAGGGTCTGATGACGCAATCGAAGCCGTGATTGGGGCTGACAGAGCAGCGGGAGAACAGGGCCGGAATATTTAGGGTGTGGGCTTTGCGGCGCCAGCCTTGACCGAGGGTACATGACGTGCGGAGTTGACGTCGAATTACTGGTTGTTGTTCGGTTCGTAGAGGAATCGTCGTTTGTCGTTGCGAAAGCCTCCGAGCCCATGCTGCCAAGCCAGTTGATCGCGCTGGTCAATTGCGGGGCGCCAGGACCAGGGGCAGGGCTTAGCGAGCATTTAGCTTTAGTGGATCCCCCCAAGCCGTCACAGCCGTGAATCTTGGGAAGGACCAACCCCAAGCAACCTAGAAGCTGAATGAACTCCTCATTGTCTTTGTTTCAGACGTTGGAGCAAGGGTAAGATCTGGGGTTCACTTTCCTAGCTTTTGTAGGGTTTCTTGTTTGTATCCCCTCTTATCCACCGTCAAGTTTCACACTTCCCCGCCTCTGGCACATCCCGGCTCCGTTCTCTTGCAAACACCCTAGCTTCTTTCTCTTGCAAAACTAACACCCATTCGATAGAGCACCAGAAGCGACTTGGATTACCCATCAAGACATCTTGTATGCAACCATGAACAGAGATCAGGGTGCCACCGAAAATCTCCTAGGTCAGTCCTCCTGCCCTCACTCGTTCATACGAGCCACTTTTGTCCTCCCCGCAACTTCGCATCAGTGCCAGGCTAACCCTCCACCACAGATCGCGAGAACAAACTAATTGCCGAGGTTCTCGCCAACTATCGTACCCTCATCCGTGCGAGCACGGAAAAAGTCACCAGTACGGCCTCAACAGGCGAGGCAGCAGCCAATATGATGACCATCCAGGTCACGAAGGCAGCCCTGGTGAGCTTGCTGTTGTATCCAGCTCCATCACATTGGAACTGCCAATTTGCTAACAGCGACATGAGCACGGGATTTACTAACCATGCGTCTGCTATAGGTCAAATCCATCGAGGAGTTACTTGGTCTGACGCGTAAGATTCGCGAGCTCTGGGTTGTTGGCCCGCTCAAGAATCCCGGCGAGGGCGACCAGGAGGCGCAGCAGGGCGTGCGTAAGGACGCAACCGACTACACCAAACTCCTCGACGCGATCAGGAAATTAGAGCTCGCCAAGATGGTGAATGCGAGCAAGGGGTCCATGATTCTCAAGGAGGGGCCTCCGGAAGGAGATCCTTCAAGCGCATCCATAGGCATAAAGCAAGAGCCTGACGCCGCCACTAATGCTCAGAGGTAGGACCGTGAAGCGGATGAGGCATTGAATGACGAGGACTGCCCTGTGTTTCGCGACGGGGTAGGTCAGGCGGGTCAGTTATTGGATGAGGGATCGGAATTGTGCCTAGAATTGTGCCGAGAAAAGTGGGAGAGGATGTAAACGCAGAGATAATTGCGGAGCAAAAGTTGGAAAAACTCAGCACAGCCCTCGAGGGAGAGGATGTAAATGCGAAGATAGTTACGGAGGAAGAGGTGGAAAAACTCACCGCGGGCTTCGAGGGAATGGCGACGTGTCGAGCAGCCGAAGAGTCATGAGGCTCAGAGCAAGGTAACAATGGGCAATCGGCTTCTCACCAGCGTTATAGCCAGTGCCAAGATGTCGGCGGACCTGTCAGTCGTGTCGACAACTTTGTCCAGGCGGGGTTGGCGATCTCTCAATGTTCTTCCCTGTCTTTTGGGTTTGAACAACTGTATGGTTCGTTCGTTTTTTAACGCCTCTTGCCGGAAGTGAGTTGGAGAATAGATTTACCAGAGATGGGACCCAAGTACAGCTTATGGTTGTGGCTCATCAGACTACAATAGCGGGTTTGTAGCCTTGAATTGTATTTACTTTTCCCATGTCCTCAAGCCAATGCTGTGATATTCGGGCACCACAGTTATTGGTTCGGATGTGCCAGTTGCATCATATCCCCGTCCAGGTGATTATGGTAAGCCATGGCAACAGAATGGCCCAGGAAAGAGCCCGGTATGGATTGGCATGAATGTGAGCGGAGGACAGCACTAGAAGGACGGAAGCAGTAGATGAGAGCACCAGTCGAACTATGCAATAACGGATACCAGATTGCTGACAATTCTTATGCATTCGCTGAGAATTATAATGAACACTGAGCCAGAGCTTGACCTATGTGCCCACCTCCTCAACTCCATCAGCCTCGTCGCCAAGTTCAGCTTCTAGCGCCTTGGGAACCTTGTCCAGAGTCCGATCAGACCGCTCATGCGATGCTTCCAGCCCACCAGCCGTGACCCAGAGGAAGTAATCTGTCCGGAAATTATCCACCTGGTTGAAGAAGAGGTGGAAACTGATAACTATTAGCAAGAACTACCCGAATTTCTGGGCCATGGGGAAATCCTTACGCGTTTTCCTTTTCTTCAACCTCAAACATCCTCTTGTAGATGTGCTCATCCTTGAACGCCTGGATCTTGTCGTCAAACTTGTCAAAGTCAATGGGATCCCGATCGGAGCTGATTGCCTTCTTGTTTGACTCTGCAAAGACGGGCCTCTCCAACATGAGACCGAGTCCTGGTGCTTTTGGGATGCTGATTCGGCGGGGACCATAGCTCTCCTTGATTAGGTCGAGGGATGAGCCGCAACGAATGATCATGACGGCCATGGCGATCATCTTGCGGATCTGGTGCATCATGAAGCTCTGTCCGTGGATCTTTATCGAGAGCCATTCGGTATCACCGATATGAATGGGTGTTGGGTTGACCTTGAACGACTTGATGTGGCGGGTTGCCGACGCATCTTTGAAGGATTTCAGGATGGTGTAGTTGTGGAAATTGTGTGATCCAATGTAAAGGTCCAATGCCTTCTGCAACTTCTCTAGCCTGGCTGGAGAAACCCGGTATTGACGCTTGGCTTTGATGTAAGCCGCCTTGAGCTGCCGCACGGCGGCCTCGACTGGTGTAGGTTCCCTTTCAATCTTCGGGCCTGGGGCTTCAGGCGCCGCGGGTGGTGCACTACCACCATCAGTCATGACAACATCCTGGCCGTCGGGAATCTCCTTCTTTTCATCCACGGCGATATCTTCCCGAGGTTCTTCGGGCTTCTCTGCCTTTTCGACTTTGGCTGTTTGCGCCGCGCCGTCGTCAAGCTCTCTATCAGCAGTCTCTCGCAGAACCCTCAGCGCCTCGGCCGCAACGGCGGGGTCTAATCCGTCCAAAATGGGCTTGATATCCCTCTTCTCAACCTCGTCCCAAAAGTCCTTGATATCGTCAAGGCGCTCTAGAAGTTGGTCGTACGTGCCCTTCTCTTTGGCTGAGTGGGCAACCTTCTTGCCCAGGAAGCTATGGGGCTGAGGCGGGAGGAGAGAATAGCTGGGCATGAGGTATTCGTACCATCTTGAGTCACAAGCCTGGTATGCGCTGAAGGAACCGGTGGTGCGCTGGATCGCCCAAACTCGTATTTGGTCGGGCAGGTGTTGGTTGATCTTGTCGACAATATCTTCGTCCTCAACGATCAGCTTGAGAGAGAGCACATTGCCGGCCGCATGTACGCCCTTGTCCGTTCTTGCGCAGCGAACCAAGCTGGACTTTTTGGGATCATCAGCGTTGGCCTTGGAGATTGCACCAGCCGCGACGAAGGCGGCAAAGAGATCGCCCTCAATGGTCTTGTCCTTGTGGTTGATCTGGATGCCGTGGTAGCCGGTCCCCGCATAGCCAATAAGCACAGCGACCTTACGTTTCGGGCGTCGCTCTTCGGCAGCAATCTCTTCGGCAGAGAAGTTGATGCTCATGTAACTGCTTCCGTCGACATTTTCGTCAATCACGCGACGGCGCTTCGCTTCTCGGTTCTCTTGGATCTGATCGCGCTTGGACGCGAAGTCTCGCCTACGAGCTTGTCAGTGTCGGCATGAGTGTTATCGCGCTTGGAAAATGCAATGTGTGGCACGTACTTGTGACTCCCAAACCCCGACGACGGCTTCCTATCCCTCCCTCCGCCGCCTCCCCTACCCCCGCGTCCCCTGCCGCGCTTCCCCCCACGGAAGCCCCCTCGATCGCCGCGCTCGCCATCCTTCTGGTGGGAACCCGATTGACCGCCGGATTCAGCAGCTGGGGCGCTCGCTGGAGAAGTAGCAGATGTCTCGTCGGCTGCCATCGTGCAAGTTGGCGGGTTGGTTGCATTTCGCAGTGGTGGGGAGATGGTTCTGCTTCAACCAATTTTCTGTCTCCAAAATCCAGCTATCGCCCCGCATGGCGTGTTGCCTATCGCGGACTAGCGTAAGGGACAGGGCTTAGCTTTGGCGCTGCCCCACAACCACGAGCCCAAGTTAGTTCGTTCTGGCTGCACTATATGCACCCATATATGTCTCCAAGAATACTCGTGTGTACAGATAACTGGCCTCAGATTCACGAGGACTCTACTTTTCTACTTCTTTTCTTTCTCTCCAATTACAATGGGGCGCAAACCCTCAAACCCTCAAGCAGCAGTTGGCGGAACGAAGCCCTTGTTCTGAGACGCCGTCTCGGGCTTTGCATCCAAGTTGCGCGCCTCCCACGAGTCCACACCGCACTCCTTGTCGAGACGTCCCAACCATGTACGAGACGATACGCTCGCAACACATGCGCGCTCAACGCTTGACATTCCCCCGATCTTGTACTCGGGAACCTCGATGCCGTTCTTCTTCCAGACATAGCTCACCACTTCCTCAACGCTGCCGTCGTCCTTCTTCCTCGTCGTCGTCTTCTTCGTTCGCTTAAAGTCCTTGAGAGCAACGGGCTCGTAATCCCCGTTGAAGCGCTCCCTGCGGTACTGCACGCTTGGGTGGATGAACTCGTTGGTCTTCCCCAGCTTGACGGCTGTACCGTCTTGCAGCTTGGACGACTTGTACTCGCCAGGCGTACGGTGCTGAGACCCTGTTGCCTTGTACTTCTCGGTGAAACTGTCGATGATGGGGCCTGTTGCCCACCCGGTCAGAGCATCGGCTGCGAGGACGCGCTTGAGAGTGACCTTGTCGTCGTGCCACAGATCGGGCGTGATGGTGGCGGGGTTTGCAATGTTCTCGTTGATCTTCTTGATGAGCCAGTGGTTCTTGGTGTTTTTATTGATTAGCTCGTCCACGACCGGGCGCATCAACAGGAATCGGTCTTCAGTGGCAAGTTGGGCCACGTTGATGTCGAAGGTGAGATGAGGCTTCAGTTGCTCCACCATCCACATCAGGGTGATCATGGCAATTTCTGACCTTCAGTTAGGATGCATTCAGATGTCGGACAAATACTAGTACACTTACGCTCAAAATCGCTATTCTTCTCCTTCAACAGATCATCACTTCCACCTCCGATGTTGATGTGGACACCAGGGAACCAAACTTGCAACAGATCTGACCTGTGTCCCTGGAGCTCCTCATGCATCTCAGCGGCGACAAGGCTCTCCCAGGCGGCATGCACCTGGGCTTCGGTAGCTGTGTCAGAATCATGCAGCTTCTTGAACGTCTCTCTCAGCTTGGCGCTCGTCTCGCCTGGCTTGAGCTCGGGAATGACTGCGACGTCGTCGGCGGGGAACTGCCAGAGCGTGGCATCGAACGGCTTTCGGTGTTCGTCAAGAGCCAGCGCGTGGTAGGCATGCTTGATGTAAGGACTGAGTGCCACATTATGGAATCCAAACTTCTCGACATCGACGGCTGAACCGATGATCCAGCTGAGGATGCCGGTCTTTCCAACTTGGGGAATACCGAGACTCCCAACCGTATCAAACACGGCCACGGCTTCGACCCATCTTGTCGACTCCGGTGCCGCACCGTGGGGTCGCTTCTCCCAGACCACGGCATTGGACTTCCACTCTTGAGGAACGTTCTTTTGTTTGGGGTCGAAAAGCCGCCTCCCTTCGACCCATTCGCGCCAAGTCTTGGTCTGGCGGAACATGTGGCTGTCGGTGTGATCTTGGTAGAGGTTGAACAACTCCGGGAAGTCTTGCATGTCGCGGGGACGGATGACGCCAATGTCGGTGACGAGGCCAGCGACGGCGCGGGCCGTGTATGCGCCGCGTGAGAAGCCGATACAATAGATCTTATCGCCGGGGTTATAGTTGAGCACGATGAAGTTGTAGGCTTCGATCACGTTGCCGACAAACCCCGAGCCAGTCCCGCCCTGCCGTTTCGCCTCCAAGTCGCCTACGCCGGTGCCGATGCCTGCGTCGTAGTAGACGACCTGCTGCCACTGGTTACCCTTGTCGTCCTTGCCGATCTTGGTGAGGTAACGGGCCAGTCGCGTCACATTAGAGGGGACATTGACGGTGTTGGTCACGGACGACTGCCAAGTGCCGTCACAGCATACAATGATTCTCTTGGGGGCCGACTTGAGGCTTGTGTCCACAAACCCGCCGTTCCGGCGATCGGCGTCGAAGTTGAAGGCCATATTGATAGTGGGGTGGGGTAACAGGTAACCGAGAAAGGACAGGTCAGTTAAAGCAACAATCAAGGCAATTCGGTCGCTGGAGGAAGTGACTGGGTTTGGAACGGGACAACAGAGACTTGGAGACCGCAGCCTGCCGAATGTATTGCAACTGAGGAAGGTATAAAGGGAAACTGGTCTCCATTCAAGGCGTTCAGCGTTGACCTAAGTAGTCTCGCGGGCTTGTGGGACTCGATCGGGGTCGGAATCCCCACATGGCTAGCCCTACGACAATTCCAAAGCCTTCCTGACCGCTTGCTTGTTCAGCTTGGCCCTAGTCAGCCACTTTGTTCTGAAGGAAGTGGTTGCTTCACCCTTGTCAGCAGCTGAATCTGCAGTGGAACGACCAATCGGGCAATTGGCGCCGGTCTAGACTCCCCTTTTAAAGCCTTGGGCCAATCCCAGCCACTCGGCCCCTCAACTGTGCCAGTTCAGCTCCTGCAAGTATTTGGGGCTACTTCCTAAAACATCGCGTTGAGTCAATTTTCGGTATTGGGCTGCTTATCCACTGTCTCGGTCAAGAATGTTGTGGTCACAGGCTCACAGGCTGTTCACAAGGCTCCGCTCATCAGTGATACATGCAGGCAATTAATGTCGTCTGGTTTTTGTGGTGATTGATCTTGGCGCTGATTTGGGAGTGAACTTAATTTACCCTGTCCTCTCACTTCTAAAAAAACATGGTGGGTGCCGACTGCTCGATGCGACCACCTACACTTATGTAGAAGGCAGGACGGGGCAAATGACAACACCACATCTCCTCATTGCACTTGCACCCGCCGTGAAATCGGACTCTCGCTTTCTTTTGATCCCAGCCTCTTCCAAGAACCACCCCTGGACTACGTCAAATAGTGGTGACGAAGCGATAGTCTATTGACGCATTCTCCACATCAAACTCGCTCCACATGCCACATGGGTCACTTGGCTACTCTACGAAGTGGCACGGATATCGGCAAAGACAGTTTGAGCTGTATTTAAAAAAGGAAAAAGAAAGAAAGAAAGGATGTAGAGCACTATTTGCAGCGTCAATGGTGATTGGGCTAGGGGATATTCGACAAAGAAGACACCACGGCTCTTGCCTAGGTAGATAGGTAGGCAGCTACCGTAGGTAGCCAAGCAGTGCGGTGGATGAAGATTGAAAGATGCCTCCTCCGTGTAGCGTGGGAACGTGAAGTTTTCGAGTGCTCCTGCCTAGCCTGGCAGATAGAATACGTAGCAATGGGCGACGAGGTGGCATCTAGTCAATCAATCAATCAATCAATCACTCGAAAGGGTGCCCGGTTACATATGGATGGAATTAGAGCGTGATTGCATGTAACAAGATTGCGCAAACCAATAGCTGTGTATGGGCGTGTGTTCGAGTAACCGTGCCGACCCGAGATTTAAGACTAAAGGAGGTGATGGCCGTGAGGGAGCAAGCTTTGTTTGCTCAGAAATCTCTCTTTTGTGTGCAAAGTTACGTTTTGTGTGGTTTGCGTATTGACAGACGAGACACGATATCCCGTGCTACGGTGTGCCCTGGTGCGTTGGAAGACGGCACGGAATGTTGTGATGTACGTACATACATGTACACATCTAACACTTACACTAAATACACAAAGTGACGCAGTGACCCACAAGCCTTGGATATCTTGGCCACGTGGACAAAAGAAGGGTGAGGAAGAAGAGAGAGGCAGAGAGAGAGAGAGACATAGAGATCTCGGATACAGGGAAGCTATCGTGTTACTCTAAATCTCTTCCCCTTGGCTTGGGGAGGAAAGTTGAGAATTGGTAATGGCGACTGCTGCACCGCGTCTGATATCCGGACTTAATCTCTTTTAAAGAAACTTGGAATTGGGAAGTTGGTGGTAGGTTTGTGGGGTTTGTGGCAAAAGATAGAGAGTGGCCGTGTCACGGATTTTTTTTCGGCAGTTTTGGAATGAGCAAACTGAGCTGCTTTTTTTTTGTAAGAAGCGGATGGGATGGGATGGGATCAAGTGGGGAGTGGCCTGAGGAAAGGCCTGTTTGGACAGAACAAAGTCTGTTTGCTGAGCACCAAGTGTTGGTTCCTGTTACGCGGTGTCACTTGACAGCGGTGCTGTGCATGCCCAATGGCTGTTTGATGGCAGTCTATGTCCGATATCTGTGTTACCCACACTCTATACCTACTGATAATTTGCTGCAGTCAAAACGCAGTCAAATACCGCTTCAAATCCAGATATTGCAGCTTATAGATTGTATCAACAAAGACCTGCCTCTAGTTCAAGACTTGCATCAAATCCCCAACCCACAAACAGCAATGAAGCCCACCACAGCCATCTTCGCTCTCCTCGCACTGACCCCCGTCAGTGCCAAACCGGAGATCCTCACCTTCGCAATCCCAAATACCGCCTGGACGTGCCAACTCAACCTCACTGCCGCTGTGAAGCTCGGTAAAGTCAACATGGATATATCCATCAAGCCTGTGGATATGGACATGGACAAGGACATGCAAATACAGATGACCAATCTCCTCAGCCAAGTTTCTGCTAGGGTTGTCACGGCTACTACCCTAGCTACGGCATCTGAGGACTGTGATGAGCAATGCTGCTTCGATGCCTGCGAGGCTGTTAAATGGCTCACGGAAGCCTATATTCAGTGCAGTAAGCTTTGCTTTCTTCTCCTATTTCTTCAGATTATGATCACTTGTGCTGATGATGGGTTCTGCGCAGTGGGCAAGTGTAGGATGAAATGGGGATCGCAAGTGTTCGAGTGAGTTCAATGCGTTGGGGCAAGGAACTGGCTCAGAGCACAGATGACGGGATCAAGGAGGAAGATTGACAAGTAGGCTCATGTAGCTCAGGGTACCTGACTGAAGAATGCAATGCTCGAGAGTATCCTAGATTCTTACCCAGGCCAACCTCGGTTCGAAATGTATCTTGAACCTGAATGTTTCGCTCTCTTTTTTTTCGCGCCCTCACATCTCCACTACTTTACAAGTCTCAAGTTGATCAAGTCAACTTCCTCGAGGCTTAGTGAACAAACAAAATTAATAACAGTTTCTTGGGATCCCATATCGAATATTAATCACCATGCTTCCACTTCGGCCCACTGCGGCTCATCAGGGACGATAGTGCATGTAAACCTAAGTACTCAAGTTTACCTAACATGCCTAGATGAGAAGTAGCCCAAGATAATTTATTCATTACATACCCTATGCTCCACGGTGTTCCAATTCCAAGCTCACTTCCCATAGGGCAGGCAAACGCCAAATAACAACAGCAGATTGAACAGAGAATGGAGTGGCCAACCCGCACACAGTCACTGCAAGGGGCCCGCCCCAAAAAATAAAATAAAAAGAGCGGGCAAAAACATACAACACCAGGGATTCGCTGGTCGTCACCGACCCAACTACTAGTCTGGCCCTCACTGACTTATCTATGGGAGAGCGGACGGGATCCCGAGTTTTCCAGTGGGTATGGTCGTATGTAGTGAGAGGATGTGGGAGACATGCTGATATGTCATTGTTGGGTATCTGCCTAGGACGTCTATGTGATGTAGATCAGTTCCACCCCGGGTGCTCGTACCGACCTGTAAAATTGGCCCAATGGGACGGCAATGTGCAAAAGTCTTTACCTCGAAAGCGAACGAACTGGGGTGGCTCGGTACGTAATAAACCACAGTCTTGGCGAGAAGAACTGCCGAGCATCATGGGTCATAATAGCAAAAGAGGCCCCGTTGATGTCACACTGCTGCATAGCTCGGCTAGGACTACAGAGGGGAGAAACATTGACGAGTCATGTAGATACATGTACTGGACCGATGAGCGGTAGGCTGCGAATAACATTGGCTGGTCCAGATTGACATGACATGGCCATTGATGTTCTAATGCTAATGGGTTACAATATAGGGTGTGCACGAACCTGGCGGCTGTTGTACTCACGTCCGACATAACTGCGGGGTTTGGACGGGAACAGTGCCCGGCAAAGACCGATATTCGGGACGATGTAACGCACGTCTGCCCTTGACACCAGACTAGACGGTAAACCGGCTAGATTGCGATATGTGAGTCCGAGTTCCTTGGTAACCTGCGAGAGAGATGAAATGCGAGGTTCCTTGCATTCCAGCCCGCATCCAGTTGTCATGTATCCGTACCTACCTACCTACCTACCTGGGTATGTGGGTACCCTACCCCACACAATGTCTGCTCCAAATCTGGGTCTTGATCTTAGTAACGCGGCAATATAATAATGCATGCTCGGTACTCGTTAGCTTTCTACTGTAACCAATAAGCATGCTGGATGCTAGATGACCCGTGATGCCATTCGACATTTGCTGAAAATAATAAAAAGAATCTAGTCTGGCGCGCCGTCCATGTGCTTGCTTGCTTGGATTCGCTCAACATCACACCATGGACTGGGTTCTTGAAATCATGTCTCCTCCAGGGTTCAGAAAGTGTTCAAGATGGCTAGCTCTCACGACAGCGGCGACTGTCTGGCTTGGACCTGGACCTAGTGGCGTCACAGCGCTCGGCATCCACAGACAACATTCCACTCTCCAATCATCTTATGATTACATTATTGCTGGCGGAGGTTTAACAGGGTTAGTAGTGGCGAATCGACTGAGCGAAAACCCGAATGGTTTGTGCTTCCCTTTTTTTTTCCCCTGTCTCTTCTGTGTTGCTGGCCGGGAATAGCAGGTTGCAAAACTGATGTGTACCACCAGTAACGGTTTTGATTGTCGAGTATGGCGATTTCGACGATACCTGGAACACGGCCATGCCGTACTATGCCAACGGCGGACAACACGCTTCGCTATTATTCTCGCCCAACTCGATACCCCAACGCCACCTGAATAATCGCACGCAAACCCTCACACTAGGCGCGACAGTAGGCGGGGGCAGTACCGTCAACGGAATGGCCGTTACGCGCGGACAGAGGGGGGATTACGACGCGTGGGAGGAGCTGGGAAATTCCGGGTGGGGATGGAGTGAGATTTTCAAATACTGGAAAAAGGCGACGAGTCTCAACCTCCCGGATAACCAGACCGTTTCCAAATACGGATACAAATTCAACAGGGACGCATATGGAAATGGACCGTGGCAAAATACCTTTCCGCCGTACCAGTTTCCGGATATCTGTACGCAGACATGCCTGAACCCAACCTAGGTAAAGATGAGTTAGAATTTGGGGCTAATGACAGGTGTCTTTAGATACTTTCCAAGCTGGGTGGAAAAGTCTCGGGTACTCGCTCCGTGACGATGACGGATCAAACGGCACGGTCCTGGGCGTGCACTGGCGACCGACCGGCACTGACGGAAAGAACCTGACGCGTAGTTCCGCCCGCAAGGCTTACTACGATCCCGCGGCTGGACGTCCAAATCTCGATATACTCGTCAACAATTACGTCGCCAAGATTAACATCCGCCGCGATGATGATAATGCCAGGGCCGTTGGTGTGGATATCATTTCGCGATCCAACTCCACTAGGCTTACCATCACTGCTAAACGAGAGGTCATTCTCGCGGCGGGTGCTATTCACACCCCGCAGATCCTCCAGCTAAGCGGCATCGGACCATCCTCTCTTCTTAATAAGCTAAACATTACTGTTGTCAAAGACTTGCCGGGGGTTGGGGCCAATCTTCAGGACCACCCAGCTCTGGGTTTGAGATATGACTGTTAGTCCATCCATCCCTATGTCCCTTCCAAGTAGCCTTTTTTTTTCTTTCCTTTTTTGCTAACAGATCCAGTCAAAACCCCCCCACCCGACGGGCGATGGACGCTCACCCCCGCCAACGCCACGCTCTTTTCCTCCGCCCTCGCCGAATATCTCGCCAACCGAACGGGGCCCATGACGGTCGCCCACGGCAGCCAACGGGCCATGCTTTCTCTGCAGAACCTCACCTCTTCTGCGTCATACCCAGATCTCCTCTCCGCCATTAACCCTTCCGAATCACCAGACTCGCTCCTCGAGTTTCTCCCAGAGATATATAAGCTACACCCGCCGTTACTCGCGGGATATCGCTCCCAACTCTCTGCGCAAAAACGCATAATCTCCTCTGGAGGAGCGATATTTGAATTCGTCTGGACCTTGACCGGCACGACAGGGATTCTCGACAAATCTCTTTCTCGGGGAACGGTTTTGATAAAAAGTGCCACAAACGCCCATCCCGATCGCGGAATGCCCGACGTGGATTTTGGAACGTGGGGCCATGGTTTCGATAGAGCGGTTTCGGTCCTCGCAGTGAAGATGGCGAGACGCCACATGGCTACGGATGCGGTTTTGGAATGGGGTCCCACGGAAGCGGCTCCGGGGGTGGGCGTGGTTAGTGATGCCGAGATTGAGGATTCATTACGGAATGAGCTGCTAAAAAGTACGAATGCTCATCCGTGCTGTACGGCGGCGCTAGGAAAGGAAGAACAGGGAGGAGTGGTGGATGGGAAATTGAGAGTGCATGGAGTGCGCGGGCTAAGAGTGGTGGATGCGAGTGTTATGCCCTTGGTACCGGTGGCGCATTTACAGGCGACCATGTATGCGATTTCCGAAAAGGCGGCGGATTTGATCAAGGCGGATTGGTAGGGATGAGGCAAAAAAGTTCAATTTTTTAAAAGTAGGTTGTTGTTGCTGTTGTTTCTGCCTCAGGACGCGGTTACATGTTAATTTAAGATACATCATCGGAGCGCCACTACCCGGTTAGCATAGTCAACTCGTTCCCTATCTTCCGCCGTGTTGCGATGGACCGGCGGCACCGGACTGAGATGAACTAGGACTGCTGGTCGGAACTCTGGCGCGCTGGCCAGCTTTTCCCTCACCCAAGGATGGTCCGGGTCATAACCCAACGTAGCCATCCAAGGGAAGACGGCCCGATAGGTATCATCGTCCAGTTCATCCTCAAATAGCTGAAGCCATTGACATCGAACCGCCGGCTCAATGTTTTTCTCCCAGTTGGCACGCTCACACGTGTCAAGACAGAGACCGGGGTTCCTCGCTGCGAGGCTCTCACATCGCGGCCCCGTCAGATCCTGATCTTCAAGCACTGTCTCTAGACTGCTGAGTTCGGCGAGACGTTGGTCATCATACAAGTCGACCAAGAGCTGCACTTCGACATCATATCCGATCGGCCTGCGCTCGCGGATCTTGGATTCCCGAGGAACCGCTAGTGAAACTTCAATGTACCTGGGACGATAGTAGATGTAGAGAACCCGCAACTTTTTGTTACTGCCCAAAGCCTGGTAGGCCCGCTTAATCACCTCCCAGTGGCGGGGCAGGATGCAACCGGGGTACTCGCGCATATTCGGCCTTCTCATGGGCGGACTCCAGTTGACGGCAGCCACACCGGATTCCATGGCGGGAACGAGCGTCGATATCGTCACCTCCGTGACGGGCATATCGTCCAATGGTCTCTTGATTATCAATGGCCACTTCTCTTTCGCCTTTCCCGAATCTAGCGTTCCCATCGGGTCGGGTAAAAACAGCGGGATATCCTTGCCCCTGACGAAGAAGCCGATGGGAAATTTGCGAATGCGTTTGTGACGCCCAGTAGGTGTCGCCAGCTGCAGATGCGTTCCCAGACGCATCACCACGACATAGGCTTCGCGACAGGCAAATGCTATCGCGGGAATGGGAAGCACCGCGCTGCTGATTGACGTGTAGTTCAGCCCGTTCCGGATCTCGCGCACATCGAGAGTGCGGCTAGGAATGGCATGTTCCCAGATGATTTCGCGGATTTCGAGGGGAAGGAGAGGGAAGTGGGGGAATGTCGGGGGAGGGTTCTCGTTTTCGGCGGCGAGTTCGCGGTTCAGAAGTTCTGGGTCATTGACGTGGTAGTAGTCGTCGAGAATGGTGCGCATGTAGTCGCTGAAGGTGGTGTTCTCGCGGAAGATTTCTGCTAGAATTGTCTTGCGTGCTCGAAGGGGCGGGGGATTGGGCCGCGGATCGCGAAACCAAGAGTGGGCCGGATGGGAGCAAATCTCTGGGTTGGCCACGCTCATGGTTTCCATGTTGGGCGAGGATGGAAGACCGTCCATGTGTATGTGTGGTAGTGGGGGTTCAAGGCCTGACTGAAAGTTCAGCGGAACGCGGGGTTGAAGGATGGGAAACGCGACTGCTGCCTGGCGCCTGGGTTGCAGGGGTAATATCCCTGTCCATTCGGCATTCACCGCATCCCGAGGGCCTTGATATATTTGCAGTTCTGGGCTGATGGTTGAACACTAGCAAAGAAGTCCACCATGGCACATTTTGGGATATGTCAAGCATCTCCCCGGAGGTTTTTCGCCGTGGAAGCGGGGGGGGGCGTTCTTCTTTCTCTTATCCCATTCCCGCTGCGGTGAGGGGCCCACTGTTAGGGCGTTCATGTTTGCAGACCCAACACCTCAAACCAGCATCAGTCGACACAAGTGCTTTGCATCCAGTTCTGATAAACTGAGCACGTCCGAAACATGGACGATGATCCTTTTAACTTGCCCTGCTTGCGAAGCGCTCTGTGAAATTGTGATGATGTCGGGTAGCCGCTGGCAGGCCACGGCGGCCAAAGATCAGTGCAAGTGCATGGAGGCGTATGGCATCAGGCGCCTTGGCATCAAATCAGCGCCTCTCGGAGTATGGCCTCCCGGAAACGACCTGTCAGAGGCCTCTCTAGTTGATACAATAATCTATTTCCATGAAAAGACCTGGTGTTGACGCAGATACGAGCGAAAGTAAAGGTAGATATGTGTTCAGTGACACGAACATGGGCAAATGTGGCGATGAAGGATTCTCCCGATTGTCCCTGACAGCCTGCAGGTCCCGAACGGCCCGCAAAGTTTACTTTTCTCCTTGGGTCTCGGTTAGATAGATGATTGCGTTAACTTCTCTGCGGTGCCACAAACCTCCCCCCAAAATTTGGCGGGATCGGGGGCTGGCTCTCCCTAGCACTTTTTGCCCGTTGACGCCGCCGTTGTTAGGCGTCCTAACCCAGAAGCGAGGCACAATCCGCGCACCCCCTTGGAACACAAGACTAGAAAATTGACAGCACTTGCTTCCTTGTAGGCACCAATGGCTTTTTTCAAAACTTGCGAAACAACATCAATGCATGCGCAGCCGCTCTTGGCCCAACTGCGCCTGCTGGTCGTCCCGACCCAACTCTTGCCAAGAAAATTCAGTGAACACAAAAGTCAGGTCCAAAAATGCGAGCACCAGAGTCCGATGTCTTGTATCCCCCCCTGCCCGCCGCACTCTTTTTTTCGCCCATACAACGTCATGCCGAATCTTGTCATTGCAACTGCCGCCAATCGATCAGCGAGCTTTCTCGTAAACCGGTCTGCGGCGATAGGCATCATCGCTCGACAAAATGTCCGAAATCGGTCGCACAGCTCGCATACTTGTGCTTCTCTTCGCGATAGCCGAATTATTGAAACCGAATCTTATTGCCAAAGCGGAAAATGTCGGAATTACATGCTACGGAATCAATGGCCAGGGTTACGACAATAACACGCTATGCCCAGGCTCCAATGCTTGCTGTGGTCACAAGGCAACATGTTTGTCGAATCGACTTTGCCATAATCCCGGAGATGGCCCCGAAGTCTGGGTCCGAGGGCCCTGCGCCAAAAAGACTTTTGACGAAACGTGTGGGCAAATATGTCTCTACAGTGAGCATTGCAGATTCAGGTCAAATGCAGTGCAGCAACTGACAAAACTGCAGACGAGACGGAAGCCAGCGGTGGTCTTCTCCCTCGCGTAACACCCTGCGGAGATGGTAGCCTTTGCTGCAGTAATGATCCCAGTGCTGCCAGAATAATCGGGGCGTCTTTTTGAATGAGAATGGGAACATAATAAAGACAAGGGCAACGGCGGCCACGACAAGCTATCCACCCCTGGGGACCGGTATCGAGCGGTTCACGCAGACGCCGTCAATCTCAACATCGATTACTACTAGAACAAGGGCCACCAGCGAAACCGCTACCTTGCCTAACGGCAGCACTTCTCAGAATCCGGGCAACTCGATTGGCGTCGGAGTGTCAGGAGGATCGGGTATGAGTTCTACTGGAGACGCAGAGAGCACCACGCTCAAAGTCGGATTGGGATTGTCAGTACCATTGGCGGTCCTTTTTTCGGCAACGGCCATGTACTTTTGGCTCCGGAAGAGGCAGAGGAGTGAGAAAAGCACCGAGCCAGTGTCTGAGGGAACAGTCTACACAGCGCCAAGCACGTGGAACGGACCTATGTCGAGTTATTACGGGAAGAGTTTCGTCGCACTACCGCCTCCGGCTGCGATTTCGTCCCCGACGCCAACAGTAGATTTGTCATTTTACTCGGGCGCGGGATCCTCCTGCTCGGGGAGACAACCACAGTCGCCAATTGAAGTTGGATCACCGGGGGTGAGGGAGCTTCCGACGGATCACTTTTATCAATACCGACCTTCTGAGCTGAGTGACAGATGATTCGAGATGAACGAGATGCAACTAATGAAAATGGGAAATAGGATATGATGTTGAGCGGCGTTTATGTTGAGTGGCGTTTAGCTTTGGCATGAGCTGGTTATACCCCGTGTACATGGTTGAGAATGGTGAATTTGCTGCCCTCGGGCAATGTGTATTGTACGATGGAAGGATTTCTATCGAGCTAAAAACTAGAATACCCTGTGTTCATCATTGGGGTTGACGAATGTGGACAGCATCTCGCGTCTGGAATATAACACATACCAACACGGAATCTTTTTTTTTTGGGGGGGGGTATCCCTTGAATGCTCGCAAGCCTGGGGTTTCATGATGGGCACGAACTATCGTCGTGTTGGCCCAGCCACGGCGATTGCAGGCAGGGTTCATATCATGCAGGTCACTGGGATTCGGAGTTAACGGGGCTAGACCATTCCAACTAGAAAATCCCCATCGATCGGCCAGATCCAATCTTGGGTAGGTATGCTCAATTCAATTTACAGCTGCCTGATGTTTGTAGGCCGAAGCGGAGCCTCATCTCATCCTAAGACTGGCCTGTACTGGACTGGACTGGGCTGCGCTGGAGTGGAGTGTGTGGTCCTTGGAACTTGGAAGGATCACCAACATACTTCAATACATACCAGACCTGGGTCCTGAAGGAACATAACATGAAAGCTTCGCCCCTAATTGAAGGACCAACATGAATGGAAAGTTCAGACGCTAACAACCAACAATGCAAAAATGCCAAAAATGCAATGCAAAAAGTGTATATTGTCCATTTGGCTGCTTCCCAAAATACGGAAGGAATTTAGGGTGCTGTGTATGCTTCCTCGCCAGTTTTGGTTGGAACTACTTTGTGTTGGGTCAAGACACCAAGCTGGTCAAGACATGTGTGTGTACATGTGTGCGACAGCCATCAACCCAATCCAGTCAGTCAGTCGGTTCTCAATGGTTTTTTCCCTCCTTCATTTTCACTTTCACTTTTGAAGGACTTGCAAGCCTCATTCCTCATTTCTCGTTTCACTTACATGTGGCAAACTTGTACGTAGCGTTCAATGCCACCAGACGGACATTTGGACGGAGTCTCGAGTGCTCAATTCGGAAATACTTTCCAGACTCGACCCACTCACCCACTCACCACATGGAAAATGGCACTGTATGGCTGCAAAGTCTGGCTGCAAGTAACTGCCGGACCGGCATGGGTTATTTCTAGAATAAAATAAAAGATTACGCAGCTCCATTCTCCGACTGGCTGTGGATAGGGTCGCTTATATGTTCAAGTTCTCTCTCTCTCTCCGGGTCCATTGAGTCAAGAGGCGGGTGGAACCAGAAACTGTTCTAGACTCTCGATTTTTACCAACCCGTTACCCAATTGATCTAACTCTACCCGCAGATTTGTTTTTATCCTTTCTGGTTTTGTCCCGAATTTCTTTTTCTAAATCTGGAGATGCTTTGCTTGTACCCAGATCTCTGCGGCTCGTGTGCGCGTGTGTGTCTGTATGTGGGTTGGAGTTATTGCATTGTTGATATTATTACCACATACCTTCCCACCAGTCCCGCCAGGTCCGCCCGCTTTAGATCCGATTCGGCTATTTTGTTTTGTTTGGCTGTTATTGAAAACTGCCAGTCACCCCCCAAAGAGTGTTACTAGAACTACAACATCCTCTCTCGGCAGAATGCCAAACAAGCTTCATCCTATTCCCCACCCGGGTTACCCGCACCCGCACCGGGAGAGGGAGAGGGAGAGGGGCCTGGACGAAGGGCGGCAAAAACATTCCGGAGTTGGAAAACAGACACTCCCCCAATTCTTTCGGTGGCGCCTTCTCCGCACGACAGACAGACAGATTGACAGATTGACAGACCAGCCGGGTAAGGAACCGGCATGGCATGACATGCATGGAACACTGGGAAGAATTTCAGGTACGACATCAAGTCTCGAGTCAATGTTCCTTACCCCACTTCACCGCGATATACACCACTCACTCACATTGATGCACTCAATGGCATGGCGCCGCGGGGAATTATTCTCCGACCATCCAATTTTTTTCTTTAAAAAAAACCAGGGCAGGTACCTCTCTTCCTGAAAAAAAAAAAAAAAAAAGAGAAGGGAACCTAGCCCCCTCTCCACTTCCCCCCATTCTCGGATGAGCCAGCCGAGAATTGCCCTTTGTCTTGGCATCTATACCGGGCTATACCGGACAATACAGACCTATGCAAGCCTATACAAGCCCATAAAGGTCTTTACAGGGTGAACTGCCCATTGGGGAGTGGTCGGTGATGCCAAGTATTTAATGCCTATTCTATTCATGAGGCGACCCTATCAATGTATCTCCCCACCTTCGGTTAAGGTTCCGCTGGCGAGTTGAATTTGCCCCCCCTTGCCCCCGGTATATTTCTAGATAGAATAGTGTTGGTGGTGTGGTGTAGGTGAGCAGCCGGGAAGACGGGCTCGGGTGGATGGCCGGCTGCTGTCATTTTGCGTTGCATAGGTAGGTACATACCAGACGTGTAAATACAAGTCAATTTTCTCCGCTCTTGATTTTTCTATCCCTTCTCCTCTCTGACCTTTTTGTCCGTGAGACTAATTGAACGAGATTTCTTCTGGTTCATCGACCATGCTGCTGCCAGTGCGAGGCAGAGGCACACTCGGCCGAGTGTTTTCGGCCGTGCTGGCGCTCAGTTCCGGGATTCAGGCCCAGAGTACGCCGGCGGCGGTATACGATTATGTGGTGGTAGGCAGCGGTCCCGGAGGCGGCGTGGTGGCCTCCAACTTGGCCAAGGCCGGATACTCGGTGTTTCTGATCGAAGCCGGCGACGATAATCCGGGGCGCGGATTCGGCTCTTATACCCCGACCGTGACGTGGGATTTCTACGTCAAACACTACCCCGAGGGTCACCCCTTTGATAACACCTACAGCCATCTCACCTGGCAGACGCCAGAGGGTCGTTATTGGGTGGGAAATTCGGGCGCCCCAACGGGCTCCAAGTTGCTGGGTGTGTATTATCCTCGTGGCGCTACGCTCGGAGGCTCGTCCATGATCAATGCCATGGTTTGCTGGCTGCCGAGTGAAAGCGACTGGGATTACCACGCCAATGTGACGGGAGATGCTAGTTGGAAGTATGTCTTTTTTTTCTCCCCTCCTTTCTTGTCTTGCAGTCTCAACTGCTCTCCTACCGCTCTCCTATCTCTCCATCAGTAGAACAAGGCGCTAATCAATCCCCACAGGGCCGAGAATATGCACAAAATCTTCACCAAGATTGAAAAGAACAACTACGCCACGCGCGGCACCGCCAACCACGGCTTTGACGGCTTCTTCCAGACCAACATGGGAACCATGGCGCAAGCCCGCGGGGGTGGTACTTTGGCCGGCAATGCCGTCATGCGCGAGTACGCAAAGGATTTTGGCCTCACGCAGTCCATGACGAACCTGTTGATCCGCGACCCCAATGAGATTGGCCCGGAGCGCGATCAGACATCCAGCATCTACGGACTGGTGTCCCACCAGTATGCCAATGGCAACCGCTACAGCTCGCGCGACTACATCCAGCAGGCGGTGCGCGACAAGGCCAACATTACCGTGTCGCTGACTTCGCTGGCTACCAGGGTGCTGTTTGACACGAGTGGCACCAAGTGCGGTGACAAGCCCCGCGCCACCGGTGTTGAGTATCTCTTTGGCAAGTCTCTGTATGCGGGTGACAACCGACGGGCGGCCAACGCCAAGGGAGAAAAGCGCACGGTGCTGGCGCGGCGCGAGGTTATTGTGTCGGGCGGTGCTTTCAACTCGCCCCAGATCCTCTTGCTCAGCGGTATCGGAAACAAGACGGAGCTGGCCAAGTTCAACATCCCCGTGGTCAAGGACCTCCCCGGCGTGGGACAGAACCTCATGGACAACCAGGAGATGCCGATTGTCGGTTCCGGCTCGGGAGGCAACGGCATTGCCGGTGTCGCCATGTACAAGTCCAAACACCCCGCACATGGCGAGCGTGACGTGTTCTTGATGGGCGGACAGGGCTTCCTCTTCCGTGGATTCTGGCCCGACAACCCGGTGCGCACCCCGGCCGAGCCTCGCTCGCCCTACGGCGTGAGCATAGTCAAGGGATCATCGCTCAACAACAAGGGCTGGGTCAAGCTCAAGTCCGCCGACCCGACCGACACGCCGGAAATCAACTTCAACCACTACGGCCCGGGCTCCGAGATGGACTTTGAAGCCATGAAGGACACGGTCGCGTGGATCCGCAAGCTGTACCAGCGCATCAGCATCACCCCGGTCGAGCCGCCCTGCACCAAGGGCGCCGATGCCGACGGCTACTGCGGAAAAGAAGACGAGGACTGGATCAAGAAGCAGACCTTTGGTCACCACCCGACCAGCACCAACAAGATTGGCGGCGACAACGACCCCATGGCCGTGTTGGACAGCAAGTTTCGCGTCCGCGGCGTCGCTGGCCTGCGGGTTATCGATGCTAGTGCTTTTGCGAGAATTCCAGGCGTGTTCCCGGCCGTGTCGACGTTTATGATCTCCCAAAAGGCGAGTGACGATATGTTGGATGAGCTCAAGAGCGGGTCGGCCATTCCCGTGTGCGCAGCTTGATTTTGTGAATATTATTAGTTTTTCTCGCAATTTTTTTTTTTTTGCAGAAAAGAATTTAAGACGAAACGAAAGAACGAAAAATCCAAGATTTCGAAAGTCTAACTGGCAAACTGGGCAATGAGATGACTTTTTCGTAATGACCATAACGTGATTGGCCAACGAAATAAGGGGGGCTGATGCCCTACATATCCAGTGGGTGACTCATGCTTGCACTGCACGGTGTTAACACCCAACCATATGCCACTATTTCACCCCTTTGACTCAACAAATCAAAATAGGCCGTGTGGTGTAGTGGTAGCATACTTGCTTTGGGTCAAACAAAGTTGCAAGTGGTCCCAGGTTCGAGCCCTGGCTCGGCCCCGTTTGCTTTCTTTTTTGGCTTTTCCTGCATTTTTTGCTGCAGTCGATCGATGGGGCGATCCACTTTGTTGCGGGACTCGACAGCTTTGGTGTCACCCACTCACACCAGACCCAGTGGGGCCACATCACCGAGGCCGGACAGAGGGACTAACTGCGAGACGAGTGGAGACTCTCTCCCCCTCGTTCTTTCAAAAAGACGAAAACGTCACGTCACACCACATCTTCCCTATTCATATACGCCGCCGCCGCCTTCAACGCCTCACCGCCGCAAAAATACATCTACAGCCCCACGCTAGTCTTTGGCGGGTTTCTCGTTGTCCATTTTCCATCCGTGCCTCGCGCATTCACCACTGCAAAAATCCCAGATTCCAAATCCCCAACCCCTCACCGTATGTGGTGAGGGTCTGTGAGTGTGAGGGGGCAAGGTGAGACGGATCCTCTATGCCCTCCGCGGCTGGACTTTTTTCTTTTCCAGATGGAAGGGTGAGGGGGACGGGGAGGGGTAGGTTGTGTTCCCTGGAAGTAGTAAGTAGAAAGAGGCACGATGAGAGAGATTGAACCGTACCAGACCCGCTTTGGAGAGATTTGAGCGTAAAGCTTTTATCCCTTGACGAGAGAGTTGATTGGCGATGAGGGTTAACCAAAGATACCTCATATATATGCACGCACGGTGCGGCGTTGGGAAAAACTTGCCAAGCCTGCCCGGTTCCGGCCCGGAGTACTCCGTTTGACCGGGGGTTGCCCCGCCGAGATTGAGGCCGAGCCCGAATTTGAATGCCGGGAGCTCAGACGCACATCGACTTTGGGGCCTGAAATTGTCTGCTTGTTGTGAATTTAGGTTTTCAGCAGAGCCAAAGTCACACAAGAGGTTTTGGAGAGTTGTAGAACCAAGGGACAAACGGAAGATTTAATGCGGGTTGACCAGCGTTACACATCTACCATGGACAGATTCATGCCTGTTAGTTCCCATCCCTTCGAGCTGAGCTGTAGTCTTTCTGACATGGGGAAATACCTTGGAGTCTCTCTGCTCTGTCTCCTACACTTGCTCATCAGGTATCATAAGGCTTGGTAGGTATATAAATACCCAACGTCTCGCAACGTCCTCCCCGATAACAAACATATCAGCATGCCTCCCACATCCTCTCACCACATGCGACCATAACCACTGGGAGCATAGTCAGTTTACTCGCTCACAAGGGCACAGATGTTAACGCTGTCCTCCGTGTCAACTTCAGCTAAATACGCTACTGTATTGGTGGCCGCAGCCGCGGGGGTCAGGGGGCAACCGATCATCAGAGAACTCTACAACAGACAGATCACACAAGCAAATACAATCAGCTCATTATCAGTTGCAGTTCCGGGTGCCGTACTTGCCAACATTCTTGTATCAGGTCTTCTTCTCTAGGCTTCCTTCAGTGAGAAGTAATTGGGATTTCGCGTCAAATGAAAGAATATCCCGTCACAAAAGCATGACGCGACGAAGCGGCTTTTCCGACATGGCAGACACAAAATCCTTGTCTACTGTCCAGAAGTATCCCACCCTCACATAAGCCGCCTCGTCGCCCTCTGACTTGCTACTTCTCTCCCCTGTTGTATTCCGCGGCGAGCGGGCCACCAGAAGCCCATGAAGCTGGGGTGTGTCCGTCATGGGGGGCACCATGCGGTTGGTGAAGCGCAGGACAGGAATACACATCAGATCTCCCGGAGGAGGACATTCCAGCGTGTCATAGACCTCGACAATGGCGCTATCGGCACGGTAATTCTGGAGGCGGCACTGCATTTGTAGGGTAGCGTGGTGAACCATATCCCCGACAACGAACAGCGCCGTGACGGCTAGGTCCGACACCAGCGACGTGATCTCCTCCCATGAGGTCTGGAACTGGGTAGCCGTCCACTTCTTGGTAGATAAGTAGTTGGTGCTTTTGGGGGTAATTTTCGTCATGAGCTTGTGAGATATCCTCCCGTCAACCGAGCCCCATGACCAGGATGGCAGGTTACGGTTAGTCGGCCGGGTGGCGACACTTGGGTCAGCGGTCCAGAGGAGGCTGAGCGGGAGGAGGAGACTACGGCTACTGCTGCTGCTTTTGTTGTTGTTGTTGTTGTTGTCGTCGGAGCCAGCCCAGAGCCCGGCGACATACCTCAGGCGCTGACAGCTGTTGGTTTGGATGAAGTAGCAAACACCAGCCATGGCGATGATCTTGTCTTGGTGGTTGGTGAGGAGCCGGGTCGAGTATTGTTCGACCATCTCGTACCACCGCGAATGGAACTCGGCCTCCTCGGCGGGCGAGGCGCCCTTGAAAGACACAAGGAATTTAAAAGCGCCGCGGATCCCCAGCTGGGCCGAGTCCATAAAATCTTGGCGGATCTCGCTCTCCCAAACAGCTAGCCTCTGCTGGTCTCTTTCGTACTCGGCATGGTTGGTCTGGACGGTGTACTTTCGCTTCTCTGTGCGGATTCCTCCTCTGCGCCCGCGGCTGAACCCCGTCTTTGGTACACGCTCAACAAATACCCTCTCGGTCCTCTCTGCATACCGCGCTTTTGGGCTCTTCGGCTTCGGTGATGGTTGATAAGTGGTGCCGTCCATCCTGATTGTTGTGTTGCGGAAGTATTTGACATCCCCGTGATGCTGGGATGCCATCGCTGTGTTGCACTCGAACAAAACTAGGCCGTCGCAGAA
>Ga0247763_1000276_pt1 | contig 28889 bp, 18 predicted proteins | sample UWRJL141409B4_FD_179926 | JGI IMG/M metagenome (GOLD analysis project Ga0247763, IMG submission 179926) | Plant litter microbial communities from Arlington Agricultural Research Station in Wisconsin, United States - UWRJ-L141-409B-4 | ecosystem: Environmental > Terrestrial > Plant litter >... | reverse complement strand
CGCTCCAGATAGTCCAGCAGCGGCGCGTCGCCGATGAGCCCCGTCTTGACCACCTCGGACAGCGCCGTGTTGCCGCGCGCGGGCTCGGTCACGGAGAACGCCACGTCGCAGAACACCTGCGACGGCTGCCAGAACGCTCCGACGCAGTTCTTGGCCTGGCCGAGATCGACGGCGGTCTTGCCGCCGACGGAGGCGTCGACCATGGCGAGCAGCGTGGTGGGGATCGCGACCCAGCGCACGCCGCGCATCCACCCCGCCGCAGCGAAGCCCGCGATGTCGGTGACGACGCCTCCGCCGAGGCCGACGAACAGGCTGGAGCGATCAGCCCCGAGCGCGCTGGCGCGCTGCCAGATGCGCTCGACGCTGGCGAGGGTCTTGTGCATCTCCCCCGCGGGGAGCTCGATCAGGTCGAGCTTTGCGTCGCCGCCGAGGCTCGCGCGCAGCCCGGCAGCATGCAGCGGCGCGACGTTCTGATCGCTGATCACGATCACTCGGCTCGCCTTCTGAGCCCACGGCGCCACCCCGCTCGCTGCGATGTTCGAGCCGATCTCCACCGTGTACGACTGCTCGCCCGCCGCGACGCCGACGCCGTCGCGGCGCCAGACCTCGAGCACGCGCTCGGCGAGCGCCTCCGGCGACTGCCCGGAGGTGTCGACGCTGGCGTGACACTCCGCGTAGGCGGGTGCGCGAAGCTCGAGCAAGGCGAGCGCTCGCTCACGGGCATCGGCCGCGTCCAGTAGCGGGCGCTGGCCAGGCTGCTGCGCGCTGCGGCGCACGATGTCGTCGACGCTCGCGCCCAGCGTCACGACCACGGCGGCGTCGACCGCGCGCAGGCGCTGGGCGCGCGCGAGCAGAGCACCCCCGCCGACCGCCACGACACCCGGCCGGCCCGCATCGAGCACCTGACCGAGCGCCTCGGCCTCGAGCCGTCGAAAGCCAGCCTCGCCCCGCTGCGCAAAGATCTCGCTGATACTCAGGCCTGCATGTCGTTCGATGTGCTCATCGAGGTCGATGAACTCACGCCCGGCCAGCTCGGCCACGCGGCGACCCAGCGTCGATTTGCCGCTGGCCATGAATCCGTTGAGTAGAAGCGGTCTGCGCATGACCTTGGAATACCTTTCAGCCGGCGCTCGCACCGCTCGGGCCACGGCCGCGACGCGCTGTCCGGTCCCTTTGCAGCTTTTCACGCCCGCCGTCCATAGTCCCGACATGCGGCAAAGGGGGATGGCGACGGGGGGGCCTGTGAAGAGCGGGCCTGTGAAGAGCGGGCCTGTGAAGAGCGGGCCCGCGACGGGGGCCACTTCGGGCGAGAAGCCTTCGGACGGAAAGCCTTCGGACGGGAAGACTGCGAACAGGCGGGTCGGCACCGAGCGGTGCCCGTCGTCGCGGCATGACGCCTATGCTAGCGTGCCGCGTTCGCGCCCGCCGTCCGGATGCAACTCCGCCCGAGTGACCCGCACCTGCCCTGCTTCGTCCGTCCTTCCCGATGCTGGGCGCGTCTCGCACTCTCATGCCGTTGATGCTTCGTCGGTGGTCGCCGCAACGGCCCTACTGTCCTGAGTTTTTCGGATGGCGAGCGATTCGAGCCCTGGTTCACTGAAAGAACTCGCCACCTCGCGTGCGCGCTTCATCGCGGAGCTCGGCGAGCGCGTGGCATCGATCCGGCACGGTCTCGCGCGGGTCGGCGCTAGCGCCGAGGCCAACGCGGAGCTGAACGCCGTGCGGCGCCGGCTGCACGCGCTCGCGGCCGCCGCCGACGTGCTGCACTTCACGGCCGCCGCCGACGCGCTCGGCCGCGCGCAGACCGAGCTGGCCGCGCTGGCGGCGGCGCCGTCGCCCGCTCCGGCGCGCGAGCGTGTCGCCCGCATCCTCGACCTGGTGCCTTCGCTCGCGCTCGGCGCCGCCATCGACGTCCGCGACGAGGTCGATGGCGAGCGCGCGCGCACCCCGCGCGAGCCGCTCAGCGTGCTCGTCTTTGGCGACGCCGCGCTCGAGGCGGCGCTGCACAAGCCGGGCCCGCTGCACGGCGCGGAGACACACGCCACCAGCGATCCCGACCAGCTGGTCACGTTGCTCACGCGGCTGGGTCCCGACGTGCTGCTGCTCGACGGCGACGATCCGCGCGTCGTCGACGCTCTGCCGCGGCTGCGCCAGGCCGCGGCCAGCAACCCCTTCTCGCTGGCGGCCGTCGGCAACTTCGAGTCGTACGAGGGCATGCTGCGCCTCGTGCGGCGCGGCGTCGCGCGCGTGCTGCCGAAGCCCGTCGAAGCGGCGGTGCTGCAGCGCACTCTGCTGCGCCTCGTCCCGCGCGAGCCGCTCTCGACGCCGCGCCCCAATCCATTCCACGGCAACGGCGAAGGCGCGCTGGTCGACGTGATCGGCAACGAGGCCCGCAGGGCGTTCGTCGAGCCGCACGCGACAACCACCGCGTCGCCGCCGGCCTCGGCTGCCCTCGGCGGCGATCTGGCCGATCAGGCGCTCGCGGCGCTCTGGTCCGCGTTCGCGCGCATCCGCGTGCTCGCCGCGCAGGGCGGCGAGACCAGCGCGCGCTTCCCGCTGGAGGGGCCGTACGGAATGATACCCCTCGCGCCGGCGCTCGCCGACGGCCGCGCGAAGCCGCACGACTCCGTCGTGAGTGAGGCGCTGGCAGGGCGGCGCTTCGTCGTCGCCGACGCCGATCCCACGCTGCTCGGCGCCCTCACGCGCACGCTCCAGCGCCTCGGCGCCTCGGTGCTCCCCGCGCGCGACGGCGTGCAGGCGCTGGAGCTCTGCGAACGGCAATGGCCCGACGCCTTGATCACCGACGCCCTCTTGCCGAGCCTGAGCGGCTTCGACCTGTGCCGGAAGATCCGCGACGACATCGCGCTCGCCGATCTGCCGGTCGCGGTCATCTGCTGGAAGGAGCACCTGCTCGAGCACGCGCGCCGGCTCACCGAGCATCAGCACGGCGGCGAACGACCGCTCGATCCGGAGGCGTTCGCGCCGCTGGCCGAGGCGCTCGCCAAGCGCGTGGCTCTCGAGCGGCGGCTCGAGCGGCACGACGCCGTGCACGGCCGCATCGACGGGCTGACGCCCCGCCTGCTGCTGCAGCTCGCGTGCAGCCGCACGCCGAGCGCGCTCCTCTCGGTGCGCGCGGGGCGCTTGACGCTCGAGGTCGCCGTCGTCGACGGGCGCCCCGTGCACGCGCGCCTGAAAGACTCGAGCGGAGTCGCCGCGGAGGGACCCGATGCGCTCGGGCCGTTCCTCGGCATGCGCGTCGGCCGCTTCAGCATGGTGCCGCTCTCCACGGCGCCGCCCGCCCACTTCTCGGGCGACGTGATGACGGTGCTGGCCCCCGCGATCGCGCGCGGTCGCCGCGCGCGGGCGTGGCTGGCAGGCCCCGACGCGCTCGAGCTCGAGCGGGTGGAGCTCGAGCCGCGCGTCGCCGCGCTCTATCTCGAGGAGGCTCCCGCGGCGCACAAGGCCCTCGCGAGCCGGCTGTTGCGCGGTGAATCACTGCGAAACCTGGTCGACCCGGCCGACCCCGCCGGCGGCGACAAGGTGCAGCTCACGTCGTTGCTGACGGAGGTCGGGCGCCGCGGCGGGCTCGTCGCGCTGATCGACAAGCAGGGATACGACGTGCTCGGCCCCGACGCGCGCGGCTCGTCGCTCGGGCGCGGCGCTCGCTCGCCCGACGCGCCGACGGCCGTGGTGCTGCCGGCGGCGCTGAGCCTGGCCGAAGCCGTGCTGCAAGCGGTGTCGGCGCCGCTCGACCACTCGTCAGACAAGCCAGCCGCTCGCCGCACGAACCCGGGTCTGGCCCCGCCAGCGCCGCCCGTCGAGCCCTATCGCTCGCGCAAGCCCAGCACTCCGCCGCTGCCCGACGTCGATCTCGGCGCGGTCCGGCGCGGCTCGGTCCCCCCCGGGTTGATCTCCGCCGCCTCCGACGGCCGCCGCCCCTCGGTCATCCCCGCCGCTCCCGACGGCCGCCGTGCCTCGGTCATCCCCGCCGCTCCCGACCCGCGCCGCGCGTCCGTGATCCCGGCGGCGCCCGATGCGCGGCGCGCCTCGGTGATCCCGCCCGAACCCTCGGAGCGCATCTCCTCCGTGCCCATGCCGCTCGGCGTGCCGCGGGCATCGGTGCCGCCGCCCCGCCGCGAGAACCGCAACTCCACGCTGCCGACGCCGCCATCGGGACTGTCGCGCATCTCGTCCTTGCCGCCCGCGCGCTCCGCCTCGCGCGTCTCGTCCTTGCCGCCCGCCCCCGGCGAGCGCCGCCGCAACTCGGTCGTCCCGATGCCGTCGCCCGAGTCGCGGCCGCCGTCGCGGCCGTCGACTGTCCCGCCCGCACCGTCGCGCATCTCGTCCTTGCCGCCGTCTCCCGAGGGGCGAGCCATGGATTCGCGCACCTCGATCGTCCCGCCCGAGCCCGTGGGGCTCGAGTTCGGCGACACGAGCCGGATCCGCGAGCCCGTGCGCTTCGAGCCGCGCGAGGTGCCCGAGGCCTGGTCCTCCGAGCCCGACGACGACGACACCGGGCGCGCCGCTCCGCGCGAAGCCGAGCTGGAAGACGACGACGAGCCCGTGAAGACGCTGGGCGGGCGCGCGCGCGCCGTGCTCGGCCCCCTGGTGGTCACGCTCGGCGCAGCGGGGCTCGCTTTCGCCGGCATGCGCGTGATCATGGGCGGCGCCTTCGAAGACCTGAGCGCGCGTGCCTCGACCCAGGTGCTCGGCAACCTCGCCGCCGACGCCGAGGTCGGGGGCCGCTCGACGACGCCCGCCGCAGCGCAGCGCGCAGCCGAGCGCGCCTCGCTCGAGCCCGGGCGCCCCTCGGTCGATGCGGGCGTCGACGCAGGGCCGGCGCTGCCGATCATCGAGCGCCGCGAGATCCCGCTCGACGTCGCCGTGTCCGCCGAGCTGCTCTATCCGTTGCCACAGCAGCGCCTCCTGCCCGGCCACGGCCTGCTCGAGGTGAGCACCTGGGAGCCGCAGCGCATCTACATCGACGATCTGTTCGTCGGCAACTACGCGAGCCGCCTCGTGCCCCTGAAGCCGGGCACATACAAGCTGCGGCTGCTCGCCGGCGCGCGTGAGATCGTGCAGTCGGTGCAGATAGAAGCGGGCCGCCGCACGCGCGTCTCGGCGCGCACCAAGATCGGCGAGTGATGCGCTCGCGCCGTGCGTCTCTCGCCGCCGCCGCCCTCGCTGCGGTCAGCCCCCTGTGCACGCTCGGTTGCCAGGCGCGCTCGGCGGAGCGGGAGCCCGGCGCCGAACCCAGCTCCGTGACCCAGAGCGCCGAGGCTCTGCGCGCTCCCTCCCGTGGAGACTCGCCCGACGCGCCGTTCCAGCCGGCGGCGCTGTGCCGGGTCGACCACGGCGGCATGTTCCTCGATCTCGGCACCGACGCGAGCCACGCGCGCCGCTCGTTCGCGCTCGGTCCCTTCTCCGACGTGGCCAGCGACACCTGGAGCGATCAGAGCTACACGCGCGTCTCTTCCGCCGACGTCAGCTACGACTTCTGGTTGACGGAGCCGCGCTCGGATCTCGAGGTCCGGGTGCGGGCCAAAGCCGGCGCCAGCGGAACGCTCGCGGCCAGCATCGATCAGACGCGGCTCGGCAGCGCGCGAGTGAAGAGCGAGGGCTTCACCACGCTCGTGTTCCCGAGGCCGAAGGGGCCGCTCGCTCCGGGGCGCCACCAGCTCGCGCTGCGCTGGTCGGGTCGCAGCGCCGGCGATCGTCGCCCGCTCGGCATGATCGAGTGGATCCACTGGGCAGAGCCGGGCCAGCGCGCCGCGGAGTATCGCCCGCCGCGCCAGCGCTCGCTGCGCGACGACATGGTGATCGGCGGAGTGCCGCGGCGATCCATCGTGCTCGAGGCGCCGGGGCGCCTGGGCTGCCCGGTGCGGCTCACGCGCGACGCGACGCTCGAGCTCGGCGTCGGTTATCACGGCGACGGCTCGGCGATCGCGCGCGTGATCGCCCGCCGCGATGGCGCTCCCCCGCTGGTGCTCGCCGAGCGCCGCGTGGGCGGCAAGGCCGAAGACGCCTGGATCGATCTGAGCCTCAACCTCGCGCCGCTCGGCCATCAGCTGGCACAGATCGAGCTCGAGGCGAGCGGCGAGACCGCGAGCGGCCCGGGGCGGGTCGCGTTCAGCGAGCCACGCCTCGTCACGCCCGCTGCCCCCGAGCCCGCGCCGCGCGCGAAGCTGGTGGTGCTGGTCGTCGCGAGCGGGCTGCACCGCGAGCTCTTGCCGCCGTTCGAGGGCACGCGCCGGCTGCGGCGCATCACGGCGCTCGCGGCCGAGAGCGCGCGCTTCCCCGAGTATCGCGCGCCCACCACCGTGGTGGGCGCCGTGATGGGCACGCTGCTCAGCGGGCTGCCGCCGCTCGCCCATGGGCTCGAGTCCACCAAGCTGCGCCTCGCGCGCGGCGTGCTCACGCTGGGCGACCGCATCCGCGAGACCAGCGGCGAGAGCGCGTTCTTCACCGGCGTCCCGAGCACGCGCGCGGCGTTTGGCTTCGATCACGGCTGGAACACGTTCGAGGAGTTCTCGCCCGTGAACGACGTCGCGGCGAGCGCGCCGCTCGAGCGCGCGAAGACCTGGCTCGAGCGCGCCATCGAGCATGACCGCGAGCAAGACCCCGTGTCACGGCTGCTCGTGGTGCACGTTCGCGGTGGCCACCCGCCGTGGGATCTGTCGCGCGACGAGGTGGCCGAGCTCGAGCCGCGCGAGTACATGGGCCTGCTCGAGGCGCGGCGCGGCGGGCTCATCCTCAACACCATCCGCAACCACTCGCGCCCCGCGCAGCGCCGGCTCACCCCGCCAGACTGGGTCCGCCTGAAGGCGCTGCAGCTCGCGGCCCTCGAGAAGCAAGACGCGGCGCTCGGCGCCCTGATCGAGCTGCTCGAGCGCGAACGCCTCTGGAACGACACGCTGTTCGTCTTCGCCGGTGACGTGACCATGGGCGAGCCGCCCGAGGCGCCGTTCGGAGCCGCGCGTCCGCTCACCGAAGATCGCCTGCTCGCGCCGCTCTGGGTCAAGTTCCCCGGCGGCGGGTTCGCGGGCAGCGAGGTGCTCGGGCCCGTCAGCAGCGTCGACGTGGCCGACACCGTCGCGGCCGCGCTCGGCATCGCGCTGCCCGACGAGCTCGGCGGCGTCGACCTGTATCAGCTCGCGACCGGCACGGGGCCGGTGCTCAGCCGCGGCCTGCTCGCGACCCTCGGCCAGGAGTATTCGATGCGCTACGGGCCCTGGCTCCTGCGCGGCACGAGCCCCAGGGCGCCGACCCTGTGCGAGCTCGGCGTCGACCCCGCCTGCGTGCACGACGTGTTCGCCGCCAGCCCGCTCGCCGCCGAGACGCTGTGGCGCATGACGTTCGAGGCGCACCGGCACGCTCGCCTGCTCGAGAGCACGGGCAACGCCAAGGCCGAGCCAGCGCTGCTCGACAAGGACACCGCCGCCGCCCTACAGGTCTGGGGCGACTGACGAAAGGAGGCTCTGATGACTCGAGCGACGCCCGAACCGAAAGTATTGATCGACCGCGAGCGCATCCGCGAGCGCGTGATCGCGCTGGGCCAGCAGATCGAGCGCGACCACCCCGCGGGCGAGCTCGTGATCCTCGGCGTGCTCAAGGGCAGCTTCGTCTTCCTGGCAGATCTGGCGCGCGCCATCGCGCGCCCGCTGCGGGTCGAGTTCCTCGGGGTGCAGAGCTACGGCGGCGCGAAGACCTCGAGCGGAGCCGTGCAGATCACGCTCGACCTCACCAACCCGATCGACGGCGCCGACGTGATCGTGGTGGAGGACATCGTGGACACGGGGCTCACCGCGCAGTTCCTGATGCAACAGCTCACCGCGCGCCAGGCGCGCAGCGTGAAGCTGTGCTCGCTCTTGCACAAGCCAGCGCGCTCGGTGCAGCACGTGCACATCGACTATCTCGGGTTCACGATCGAGGATGTGTTCGTCATCGGGTACGGACTCGACTATGCGCAGCGATATCGCAATTTGCCGGATATTTGCGTGATCGAGAGCTAGCGGAATAAGGGGCCGAGGAGCCAAGGCTTTCGGAGATGCCCCCTCTCGCGCGTCCTCGCGGTCTTTGATCCTTCGCGATGAACACTCTGGACCGCTGCGGCCGCGCGGTCTCCCCCAAGTCGTGCTCGGCGCGCAGCGCGCCTGCGCGCGACGGGGGAGACACCACCCCTCCGCCTCCCTGACCCCTGACCCCTTCCGCCGCCCTTCAGAACGCCAGCACCCACACGTCATACGCCACGTGCGTCCACACCACCGGGGCGAAACCCCGCGTCACGTAGATCAGCGTGAACACCAGGGCGCACACGGCGCGGAACACGAAGACGCGAGCGTCGAGCGCGTCGCCGTAGGCCCCCACGTGGTGCCAGGCGCTGAACACGACCGCGCATACCAGCGCCCAGCCGAGCGACAGCGACCAGCGCTGGATCGCCGATTTCGGGTGCAACAGCACGCGCATGCACGCGAGCCCGAGCCCGAACAGCACGACGCGAAACGCGATCTCCTCGTACAGGCCGGCGCCGAGGCTCATGATGAAGCCGGTGAAGCTCCCCTCCACGCCGGTGGAGAGGAACATCTTGCCGACCACCGCCGCGGCGACGAGCCGCATGCCGATCGCGTACACCACGCCCTCGAGCGCCAGCCAGGCGAAGCTCTGCCAGCGCAGGATCTTGTCGCCGCGCCCCGCCAGCAGGAGCACCGCCACGAACAGCGCGCCGAGGCCGACCGTCAGCGCCGCGTAGGAGACGCGGTCGTAGTGCGCTAGCGCCACCAGCTCCTGGGTCACCACGTCCGCCGCGTTGCGGATCGGCAGGAACATGACCCCGAGGTGATAGACGACGAAGATCGGCAAGGTGAGGCCGAGATCCGTCCAGGCCGAGCTCTTCGCCGGGACGATCTTGGCCTGCTCCACCGCGCCCGCGACCATCGCGATGGCTGTCAGCCCGGCTCGAGGTTGTAGACCACCCAGAGCAGGGCGCCCGCCCAGGTGAACACGATCGCGACGAAGGGCCCGTCACGCAGCATCTCTTGCGTGGGGCTCTCGGCCTTCGGCCGCGAGCGCACCAGCACCAGGAAGCGCCACACACCCGCCAGCACGAAGATGGTCGTCCACCACAGGTTGTTGGAGTGGAAGAACTCTTTCGTGTCGGAGTCGAGCGTGTAGGCCAGATAGGCGGTCACCGTCGCCGCGGCCGTGGCGCGCAGCGCCCACTTCAGCCCGCGGCGCGAATAGCCGCCCAGCGCCGCGCGCTGCTTGCCGCCTCCCTTGCCGACGCTCGCCAGCTCGTGGCGCCGCTTGCCGAGCCCGAGGAACAGCGCGCCGAGCGCCACGCACAGGATCAGGTAGGCCGACACCTCGGTGTGGGTCGCGAAGCCGCCGGCAAGCGTGCGCAGCACGAAGCCGAACGCGATCAGGCTCACGTCGACGTAGGCGATCTTCTTGAGCCGGAAAGAATAGGCGACGTTCTGAGCGAAATAGAGCATCGCCGTGACCAGGAACTCCCAGGGGCCGATCGCCGCGCCCGCCAGGCTCACCACCACCAGGCCCACCGCGGCCGCCTTGCCCCACGCGAGCGGCACGCGCCCCGAGGGCAAGGGGCGGAAGCGCTTGATGGGATGGACCGCGTCGGCGTCGAGATCCACCAGGTCGTTCATGGTGTAGACGGCGCCCGCCAGCAGGCAGAACACGCCGAACGCACCCACCGCCCGCACCAGCATGTCGAACACGAACAGCTCGCGCGCGAACACCATCGGCGCCAGCACGGCAACGTTCTTCACCCACTGGTGCGGCCGGATGGTGATGAGCAGCCCACCCAGCCGCCAGAGCAGCAGCGGCAGGCCGCCCGTCGGAGGCTCGGGGGGCACCGCGACCATCTCGCTCGTGCCCGCTTCGCTCTCGGGCTCATCGCCGCCCGAGGCCGTCTCGAGGCTGAGCCCCGCCTTGGGATCGACACCTCCCGTCAACGCCATCTTGCCTCCAACCATAGCCAAAGCTCGCTCGCCCGCGACTGCAGTTTTGTAGGCGGTGCATCCTCGGCATCCAGGGGCCGCTGTGCGGGGTGCGGCCCCGCTCCGTTTCCAGCTTGACGTTGCGTCGGGTGCCGGGCATCGGATCGTCCGCGACGATCAGCGCCGGCCCTTTGGACGCGCGCCACGACGAAAAGGCACCCCCCCGACTCCGGGGCTCGTCCCCGTTCTCCTCCCCCACGATCCTGATGGCAACTCCAGCACTTCGTTACCTGCGCGTCCTGCTCCACGGCAAGCCCACCTACGTCGCCGCCGGCGCCGACGGCCCCGCTCGAGTGCTCGGCGCCGCGCCGTGGCTGGGCGGCACGCCCACCGGGCAAACGCTCTCGGCGAGCGAGCTCGCGGCAGCGCCGCCGCTCTGCCCCGTCGAGCCAACCAAGATCCTCGGCATCGGTCGCAACTACAAGAAGCACGCCGAAGAGCTCAAGAACGAGCTGCCCGAAGAGCCGCTGATGTTCTTCAAGCCACCCTCCTCGTTGCTCGACCCGGGCGGCGTGGTGCTGCTGCCACCCGAGAGCACGCGGGTCGACTACGAGGGCGAGCTCGTCGTCGTGATCGGGCGCCGCGCGCGCCGCATCCCCGCCAGCGAGGCCTGGCAGGCGATATTTGGTTACAGCATCGCCTGCGACGTCACCGCCCGCGATCTGCAGACAAAAGACAAGCAGTGGGCCCGCGCCAAGGGTTTCGACACCTTTTGCCCGATCGGCCCGAGCGTGGTGCCGCTCGGTGCTCTAGAGAAGGGTTTGCGCCTCGAGCTCGCCGTGAACGGCCAGACCCGGCAAGACGCGCCAACCAGCGACATGATCTTCGACATCCCCACGCTCATCGCCCACGCCAGCAACGCCTTCACGCTCGAGCCGGGTGACGTCATCCTCACCGGCACGCCCGAGGGCGTCGGCCCCCTCTCCGCGGGGGACGCGGTGAGCGTGCGCATCGAGTCCCTCGGTGAGCTCACCTTCCGGGTCGCCACGGAGAAGCGCTGACCGGCATGCCCGCCGCAGACACCGCGCCGCGGCGCAGTCCCTCCGTCGTTTCGATGCGCCGCCTCGCGCGCGTCCGCGTGTTCTCGATCGGCACCGAGCTCACGCGCGGCGAGATCGAGAACACCAACGCGAGCTGGCTCGCCGAGCGACTCACCGCCGTCGGCCTCGAGGTGGCCAGCATCGAGACGGTCGCCGACGACGCGGAGGTCATCATCACCACGCTCGAGCGCCTCAGCCACGGCACCGAGCTGATCGTGGCCACCGGCGGCCTCGGGCCCACCACCGACGACATCACCAGCGCCTGCGTCGCGCGCTGGCTCGGCGTCGAGCGCGTGCGCGACCCGGGCGTCATCGCTGCCCTCGAAGAGCGCCTGGCGCGCCTCGGCCGCACGCTCACCGCCAGCAACGCTCAGCAGGCCGATTTTCCTGCCGGCGCCCGCATCCTCGACAACGCCCACGGCACCGCGCCCGGCTTCGGCGTGCAGAAGGGCGCCTGTCAGGCCTTCTTCATGCCCGGCGTCCCGCGCGAGATGCGGCCCATGTTCGAGCGCCACGTCGAGCCCGTCGCGCGCTCCCTCGTCAGCGGCGCCCAGCACCAGGTGCGCCTGCGCTGCTTTGGCTCGCCCGAATCCCTCCTCAACGACAAGCTCTCGGGCCTCGAGCAGGCGCACGGCGTCACCGTCGGCTATCGCGCCTCCTTCCCCGAGGTGCACATCAAGCTGCTCGCCCGGGCAGAGAACGCGCGCGCCGCGGAAGCCCGGGCCGTCGCCGCCGCGGACGACGCCCGAGCGCGGCTCGGAGCCGCGATCTACGCGGAGGGCGAGCGCGCCATGCCCGAGGTCGTGGTCGAGCTGCTCCGCGCGCGCCGCCTCACCATCAGCCTCGCCGAGTCTTGCACGGGCGGCCTCGTCAGCTCGCTGCTCACGCGCCACCCCACGAGCGACATCCTGCTCGGCGGCGTCGTATCGTACTCCAACGCCGTCAAGAGCGCCCAGCTCGGCGTCAGACCCAGCACCCTCGAAGCCCACGGCGCCGTCAGCCCGGAGACAGCCCGGGAAATGGCAGAAGGCGCCCGCGCCCGCTTCGGCTCCGACGTCGCCCTCTCCGTCACCGGCATCGCCGGCCCCACCGGCGGCACCGAGACCAAGCCCGTCGGGCTCGTCTACTACGCCCTGGCGACGAACGACGGCACGCGGGTCGAGCACATCAACATCACGCAGCGCCCGCGCGAGCAGGTGCAGACGTACTCGGCGTGGTGCGCGCTGAATTTGCTCAGGCGCACGCTGGTCGAGGGTTGAGCGTCCCACGCACCCTATCGCGCGGCAGGCCCAGCGGGCTCGACCGTATACGCCACGATCTCATAGTCCCCGGTGCGCAGCTCCGCGATCCCGTTCTCCTCGAGCGAGATCGGATCATCGCGAAAGCCATCGCCGTCGGCGTCGATGAACGCGACGTCGGGCGCCTCGATCTGCACGATGTACGTGCCGTCGGCGGGCAATGACACATCGAGCAGGAGCGGGTCGTTGCCTTCGAAGATCTGCGCGTTGAAGGCGACGAGCTCGGTGCTGCCGTCGGATTGTTCGATCAAGAGGCTCAGATCGGTGACGACGGGCGAGGTGAAGCTCGGGTCAGAGCTGGAGACGAGCTCGATGGTCCACGCGTCGCCGGCGAGCGCCCGGAAGCGAAACTCGTCGACCTCGTCGGGCTCGGAGATGCTTCCGGCGAGAGCGAGCACGCGAGCGTCGAGCTGGGCGGTGCCGGCGCTCTCGCCGACGACGACCGGGTTCGGCGCCGATAGCGCGAGGGGCTCGAGCACGCCCACCTTCGCCTCCGCCTCGCGCAGCGCGGGTAGGCTCTGCCCGATCGCCACCTTGATCGCGGAGCGTTCAGAGAAGAACTGATCGACGCTGGCCCGCACCTGGGTGGTGGCGCCCGTGCGCCCGGTAGACATCAGATGCAGCGTGGTCTCGTCGGCTTCGAGCGGGCCCTCGTAGGGCGGCACAGACTCGAGCGGGCTCGGCTGGCCCGCTCCGGTGGGACCGCTGCTCGGCAGCCCGCTCCCGGGTGGACCGAAGCCGTCGTGGTGGCGCAACCCGAGCAGGTGCCCGAGCTCGTGCGCCGCCGTGTTGGCTGACTGTTGCACCACGGCCTCGCTCAGCTGCGCGGCGAGCGGGTGCTCCGCGTCGACGACGAGCCCGCTCCCGCGCGCGAACGACGCGCCCGTGGGATCGGTGAATGCGAAGAACTCCCAGAGATGTGCCGCGATCACGGCGCTGTCGGAGCGGTTTCGGTTGCGATGGTCGATGCTGTCGGAGTCTCCAAAGCTGCCGCTCACGCCGAAGCCGCCCCCCGCCACCTCGATCAGACGGATCGGCAGCGGCCCATTGAACGTGAGCGTGGTGAACTCGCCCTCCGCGGGCGGGCTGCTCGAGACCGAGATGCCGAGCGGCGCGACGTCGCTCGCGACGAGCGCCTCGATTCGCTCGCGCTCTTCCGGCGTGTAGACGTGGCTTGGCAGTGATGCCACGACGCCGGTCGTTCCATCGAGGCGCACCCGCTCGACATCGAACGCGGCCACACCGCCGTCGAAATCGAGGAACACGCGCTGCGGAGCGGCGACCGGCGCGCCCGCATCCGACGGCGCCGCAGCGTCCGACGGCGCGCCCGCATCCGACGGCGCCGCAGCGTCCGACAAAGCAGCTGCTCCCGGCCCGCTCTCGACCAGGGGCGCGAGCGGCGACCCTTCCGACGGTGACGTCTCACCGGACGGCATCGTCTCCACCGGGGGGGCGCCGCGCTCCTGCAGCGACTCGATGCCGGCGAGCCCGCCCGGGCCGGGCCCTCGCTCGTCCATGTCGATCGTCACGATCTGTTCGGAGTCCAGCCGAAGCTCCGGCGCTGGGACGCCGCCCTGCCCCGTGCACGAAGCCAGCGACGCCAGACCCCCCAACGCCCATCGTGAATACCGCACCATGCACTGCTCCCTCGCGAGCCCGATCGTGCGTGCTCGCCCACGCACGCGAGCTGCACGGACATTTCCGTGCAGCTCGCGTGGTCGTGATCTAGCGAGCGCTCCACTGGCGAGCAAACGATGGCTGCTCGCGCCGCGCATTCATTTCACCACGAACTCCGCCGCGGATCTCACCGCACGTTCCACCAGCAAGCCGAGCTCGAGCGATCGCCGTCAGTTCAGCGGAATGCTGTCTCCCTCGAGCGGCTCCGTCGTCGCCACGCGCGTCGCCGGCTTCTCGATCTCGATCTGCACCACGACCGACGTGGCTCGCGCCGGAGCGACCACCACCCAGCGCGGCTGCATCCCCGCGATCGTGGCCGACGTCGCGCGTGCGTTGCCGTCCTTGTCGGCGGGCGCGTCGTGCTCGAGCGTGTAGCGCCCCGGCGGTAGATTCAGGCGCCGCGTCTGCCAGCTGGCAGCGCGCAAGGGCAAGCGCCAGTGCTCCACCCCGTCCTCGCTGCGCAACGTGAGCTCACCCGCCCCGCGCCCGTCGAATGTGCCTCGCACGAGCACGTCGACGCTGCCGGTGCGCGCCGCTTCCGACGGCTCTGACGTGCAGCCGATCAGCGCCAGCGCTGCCGCAAACACCCCCGCCGTGGTCCCCCAAATCGACGATCCCCTGCCGTGCATACTCGCCTCCCCGGCGCTCCGACTCTCTCGTTTCGACCCTCAATGCCCGGCCATGCCGGGCGGGATCAGGTCCACGAGGATCGCGACTCGCCGTTCTCGATCATATAGACCGTACGAGAGTGGATTTGTCGCACCGCGCTGTATCGCGGGCGGCGCGCATTCCCCGTCTGGTGCAGCGCAGACCGCAACAAACGCGCGGCCCGTTAACGCGCTGACCGCGCGCCGACCCTCAACCCGCGTGCACGAGATACAGCGCGAAGCTGAGCACGGTCACCGCGGGGAAGATGTTCCACGCCACGAGCAGCCCGACGAACTGGAGGATCGGGATCTCGCGCATCCGATCGAAGAGGGTGCCCAGCGTCTTCGGGAACAGGCCCTCGAACACGCCCGCCCCGTCGAGCGGCGGGATCGGGATCAGGTTGAAGAACCCGAGCAGCACGTTGAGGTTCACGAGCACCGAGAGCGCCATCGCGAGCCCGTTCAGGAGTGAGCCGGGCTGCGGCTCGCCCGCCTGGCGCACGAGCTGTGTGAAGGTGAACTGGTAGGGCAGCTCGAACACGCCCGCGGCGAGCAGCAGCTTCATCGAGACGATGCCGATCAAGGCGAGGGCGAAGTTGGCGGCGGGCCCCGCCAGGCTCATCAGCGCCTGGCGCCGCGGGTGGCGCTTGCCCCAGCTGGGATCGAAGGGCACCGAGGCCCAGCCCATCATCCAGCCCGTCTGAAAGAACGACATGATGGGGATGAGCACCATGCCGAAGGGCGAGCGCTTGATGTGCCCGATCGGATCGAGGGTGACCTGCCCGCCTTCGTACGCCGTCGGATCGCCGCCGAGGTGAGCGGCCAGGCCGTGCGCGGCCTCGTGCGCCACCGTGCTGAACAGGAAGACGATGTACCAGATGCCGAACTCGGCGAGGACGCTCCTGAAGTCGCCCATCAGCTCGCCCTCTGCGCGCCGCGCGCTGCGCGAGCGCGCCCGTTGGAAACCCCGCCTTCGGAGACACAGGGAACCAGGAGGTGACGCAGCATCGTGGCCGAGCGTGTCATACCCGCCCCGCAGGGGCTAGCGCGACGGGTGCAGCGCCCCAGGTCGGAACGGGGGATCGATCGTTCATGCGTTTGCACGGTATGCGGCCCCGAACCCGAGGCCGCAACCGTGCACATCGATCCGCAGCTCGCCGCGGCGGTCACGCCGCGGCGGCGCGCGCCGCCGAGAGCGTGAGCTGGTCGTCCTTGGCGGAGACCACGATCGTGGTTCCCGGCGAGAACTCGCCCGCGAGCACCCGGCGCGCCAGCGGATCTTCGAGGTGGCGCTGGATGGCGCGCTTGAGCGGCCGCGCGCCGAACTGGGGATCGAACCCGACCTCGGCGAGCTGGTCCTTCGCCTCGTCGCGCACGTCGAGCGAGAGCCCACGCCGCCCCAGCCGCTCGCGCAGCGACTCGAGCTGGATGTCGACGATGTGTCGGATCTGCGAGCGCCCGAGCCGGCGGAACACCACCGTCTCGTCGATGCGGTTGATGAACTCGGGGCGGAAGTGCCGACCGAGCGCCTCCATCGCCACCTGGCGCAGCTCGCTCGCCGTCTCCTCTTCGCCGCCCTGGCGCTCCTCGACCCGCGCCAGCGCGTCGGAGCCGATGTTGCTGGTGGCGATGATGACGGTGTTCTTGAAGTCGACGGTGCGACCCTGCCCATCCGTCAAGCGCCCGTCGTCGAGCAGCTGCAAGAGCGTGTTGAACACGTCGGGGTGCGCCTTCTCGATCTCGTCGAACAGCACGACGCTGTAAGGCCGGCGCCGCACCTTCTCCGTGAGCTGACCGCCCTCGTCGTAGCCAATGTAGCCCGGCGGGGCGCCGATCAGCCGCGAGACGGCGTGCTTCTCCATGTACTCGCTCATGTCGATGCGGATCATCGCGCGCTCGTCATCGAACAAGAAGTCCGCCAGCGCGCGCGCCGTCTCGGTCTTTCCGACGCCCGTCGGGCCCAGGAAAATGAACGAGCCGATCGGGCGTCGTTCGTCGGACAGGCCCGCGCGCGAGCGGCGCACGGCGTTGGCGACCGCCACGAGCGCGTCGTCTTGCCCGACCACGCGCCGGCGCAGATCGTCTTCCATGCGGAGCAGCTTCTGCATCTCGCCCTCCAGCATCTTGGAGACGGGGATACCGGTCCACTTGGCGACGACGGCCGCGATGTCCTCCTCGGTGACCTCTTCCTTGAGGTAGCCGCCGGTCTCCCCTTGAACGCGAGCCAGCTCGACGCGGGCGTCGGCGATCTCCTTTTCGAGCGCCGGGATGCTCCCGTACAGGATCTCGGCGGCCTTGCCGAAGTCGCTATGGCGGCGCGCCTGCTCCTCGCGGGCGCGGAGATCTTCGAGCTTCTTCTGCTGGTCGCGCACGCCCGTGATGATCTCCTTCTCGTTCAGCCACTGGGCGCGCGCGGTGTCGCGCTGCTCGCTGAGCTCGGCCACCTCGCGCGAAAGAGCATCCAGCCGCGCCTTCGACGCCTCGTCGCGCTCGCGCTTGAGCGCCTGCTCCTCGATGCGCAGCTGCATCAGGCGGCGCTCGAGCTGGTCGATCTCGAACGGCAGGCTGTCGATCTCCATCTTGATCTTGCTGGCCGCCTCGTCGACGAGGTCGATCGCCTTGTCTGGCAGGAAGCGCTCGGTGATGTAGCGGTTGCTCAGCGTCGCGGCGCTCACCAGGGCGGCGTCGCGAATCCGGATGCCGTGGTGTACCTCATAGCGCTCCTTGAGCCCGCGCAAGATCGCGATGGTCGCCTCGACCGTCGGCTGATCCACCAGCACCGGCTGGAAGCGGCGCGCGAGCGCCGCGTCCTTCTCGATGTGCTTGCGGTACTCATCGAGTGTGGTCGCGCCGATGGCGCGCAGATCGCCCCGCGCCAGCGCCGGCTTGAGCATGTTGGCCGCGTCCATCGCGCCCTCGGCGGCGCCCGCGCCGACCAGCGTGTGGAGCTCGTCGATGAACACGATGATAGAGCCGCGCGCGCTCTCGATCTCCTTGAGCACGGCCTTCAGCCGGTCCTCGAACTCGCCGCGAAACTTGGCGCCCGCCACCAGCGCCGCCAGATCCAGCGAGAGCAGCCGCTTGTCCTTCACGGACTCGGGCACGTCGCCCGTGGCGATGCGCTGCGCGATACCCTCGGCGATGGCCGTCTTGCCGACGCCCGGCTCGCCGATCAGCACCGGGTTGTTCTTGGTGCGCCGGCTCAGCACCTGCAGCACGCGGCGGATCTCTTCGTCGCGGCCGATCACGGGGTCGATCTTGTTGTCGCGCGCGAGCTTGGTCAGGTCGCGCGTGTACTTGTCGAGCGCCTGGAACTTGCCCTCGGGGTCCTGATCCGTCACCCGCTGCGAGCCGCGGATCTCCGACAGCGCCCGGAGCAGCTTGTCGTAAGACAGCCCGTGGCGATCGAAGATCGCCTGCACGTCTTTGTCACCCGAGGCCGCGCCGAGCAGGAAGTGCTCGATCGAGACGAAGTCGTCTTTCAGGCGCTTCGCCTCGTCTTCGGCCTTCTGCAGGAGCGTGATGGTCCGCCGCGCGAGCGTCGGCGACGAGCCGCCCGACACCTTGGGCAGCGTCTCGATGTTCTGCCGGAACTCGGTCTCGAGCGCCCGGGGTTGCGCGCCGGCGCGCTCGACGAGCGCCGGACCGATCCCGTCTCTCTGCCCGAGGATCGCCAGTAGCAAGTGGCCCGGCAAGAGCTCGGGGTGGCCCTGCCGGAGGGCGAGGTCCATCGCCGCGCTGAGCGCCTCCCGGCTCTTCGTCGTCATTCGATCCATTTGCATGGTCACACACCTTCGCTGATGCTCCTGCGCGTCGACCGCGCAGAGCTCATCAAAACGTCCCTGTCACCGAGGCCCGTTCATGAGAAACGGAGCGAGACGGCAGCGCCGCTCGGCGGCCTCGGTCCAAAACTGCAACTCAAGCTGTGTCGCGAGGCCCGATTGTCGAGAGGCCAGCGCAGCCGCCTGGGCAATTTGGCCCATTGGCCCACTCTTCCCTCGAGGGGCTCGAGCGATGGCTTTCCTCATGAGGCCCGAATGTTTCGTCACACCGATGTCACCCTGGCCGACGCCAGGCGTATTGGAAAGAGAGCTCGAGACAAGCTTCGCTCGGGGCGGCTGACACGGGCACGTGAACTGCAGTTCAGCCGCTTCGATCAGACGCTGTCGGCGAGAGAGCCATGCCCGCGTGAGCCGGGGAGTGAGCATCATCGATCATCACCGAGAGCGCTGTGCTCCATCGTGGCGGCGCAGGCGGAGGGCACTGAGCTGGGCGTCCCGGCAGGCGACTCCTGACAAACGCTGCTCCGGGCCTTACGCGCTCGATCAGGAGAACTGAGGGCTCGTACGAGCTGTGTGTGGCCGCCGCTGCGTAGCCGCGCGCAGCGGGAGGTGCGTGGTGCGGCGCGCCGTGCGGGAGGCGACGAACCCGGGGCTGCAGTCACGTGCACCACCAACAGACACAATTGCAGAAGGAAGAGGAGATTTCGCTACTATGGATTGGGAACCAGCATTCTTTCAGACAGAGGCCGCGCGCAACGGGGGGGTGGTCCAACCCTTCCAGCAGGGCCTCTGGTTGCAGCTAAACAACATTGCCTATGTGGGCGGCGGCTGCGTACCTCTGTCCATCCAGTGGATCATTTGTCAGCAACTAGACTTCAATCTAATCGCTAACCAACTTGATCCTCAAATCGTCGGAAACGTTCGGCGAATGTGCGTGGAGTATACCTTTAATCCAGCCAGTCGAGCTTTCGATTCCAACTACCCGGATGCCCAGCTGGCTCCGTACGGGATACAACTCGAATGCGTGATATCGCTGCAGAACTCACTCACCTTTATCACGGAGTTGGTGCAGAACATTAGAGGCATGCCCGGAGGCTACTTTTTCATTGGATTTCAGGGGTATTTTCGATCGCAGGCTTTTTCCGGCCATGCCATCGCCGTAGATTCTCACCGGTGCGCGTTCTTCGATCCGAACTTGGGCCAGGCAACGTTTACGGGCAATCTTAACGGAATGTGCGCCACACTGAGAGCTGTACTCGAAACATGTTATCGAGTTGACTCACCGACGTTAATCATAAGGCGCTACCGTCGGCCAACGTGAAGCGCGTCCGAGAGGCGACGGGCACAGCGCAACACCCCTCGTTTGGTCGCATTCAAACTCGATGCGTCGGGAGCGTTGCCTTCAGCGCCCCGCGGGGGTGACGGGCGTGCCTCGAAAGCTCGGTTGAGCTACCAACTCGTTGCACTTGTTGAAGGGGCGGCTCGCGAGCGCTCGCAGCGCTCGTCTCGACGATCGTTGGGGGCTGCAGCGAGCTCTCGCGATCATGGGAAACGGGAAACGGGCTCCCACTCGTTCCGAGCATTTCCCGTTTCCTGTTTCACATTATTGGGCGCGAGTACGCTGCCGCTCTCGGAGCACCCAGCCTGGGATGCGCGGACGCCGGAGACGACTGCGCGAATCCTCGTCAGATATCGAGATTCTTCACGTTCAGCGCGTTCTTCTCGATGAACTGGCGCCGGGGCTCGACCTGGTCGCCCATCAGCACGCTGAACAGCTCGTCGGCGCCCACCTGGTCTTCGATTCGCACCCCGAGCAGCGTGCGCGCGTCGGGGTTCATCGTCGTCTCCCACAGCTCGCCGGCGTTCATTTCGCCGAGGCCCTTGTAGCGAGACAGGACGACGCCCTTGCGCCCGCGCTCCTGGATGAAGTTGTCGAGCGCCGTGCTGTCTTCCAGCTGCACGTCGGGGCCGTTGTCGACCGTGGCGACGTAGGGCGCGGCGCCGATCGAGCGCACGTCTTGCTCGATCGAGATGAGCTCGCGAAAGCGCGGGTTATCGACCAGCTCGGCGCTGAGCTCGCTGGGGCGCGCTGCCGCCCCCGGACGGAACTTCACCTCGATCGTGCCCGGGCGGTTGTCGCTCGGGGGCACCACCTTGACGACGAGGGGGCGCAGGTCGAGGTGCCGCTTCTCGAGCCGCGCCTGCATCGCGCTGGCGACGCCCTTCAGGGTGTCGGGCTGCTCGAAGTTCACGCGGTCGAGATCGGCCTCTTGCAGGAAGGCCTGGATCACGCGCGGATCGCAGCGCCGCGAGAGAGCGTCGAGGCTGCTGCGGAAGCGGCTGAGCCGCGAGGCCAGGTTGTACAGCGGCGTCCCGGTGAGCAGTGGCCCCCCCTTGGACTGGATCGCGAGCTTGGCGATGCCGTTCTCGGTGAGGTAGCGATCGAGCCCGCCGCCGTCCTTGAAGTACAGGTCTTTCTTGCCCTTGCGCGCGCGGAACAGCGGCGGCTGGGCGATGAACAGGTGCCCCTGCTCGATGATCTGCGGCATCTGCCGGTAGAAGAACGTGAGCAGCAGCGTGCGGATGTGCGAGCCGTCGACGTCCGCGTCGGTCATCAGGATGATCTTGTGGTAGCGCAGCTTCGAGACGTCGAACCCGCCCGACTCGCCGATGCCGCAGCCGAGCGCCGAGATCAGCGTCGCCACCGCCTCGGAGGAGAGCATGCGGTCGATGCGCGAGCGCTCGACGTTCAAGATCTTGCCGCGCAGCGGGAGGATCGCCTGGAAGCGCCGGTCGCGCCCCATCTTGGCGCTGCCGCCGGCGCTCTCGCCCTCGACGATGTAGACCTCGCTCTGGCTCGGATCTTTGCTCTGGCAGTCAGCGAGCTTACCCGACAGGGTCGTCAGGTCGAGCACGCCCTTGCGCACCACCTCGCGCGCCTTGCGCGCCGCCTCGCGAGCCTTGGCCGCGATCGTCACCTTCTCGATGATCTTGCGCCCGACCTGCGGGTGCTCTTCCAGGAAGCGGCCCAGGTGCTCGCTGACCGCCGTCTCCACGATGCCCTTCACCTCGCTGGAGACCAGCTTGCTCTTCGTCTGCGAGTCGAAGGAGGCGTCCGGGTGTTTCACGTGAATCACGCAGGTCAGGCCCTCGCGCGTGTCGTCACCCGTGAGGCCATTTTTCACGTCTTTGAGCAGGTTTTGTTCCTGCCCGTACGTGTTCAGCGATTTGGTCAGCGCGGTGCGCAAGCCCGTGAGGTGGGTGCCGCCGTCCTTGTTATGGATGGTGTTCGTGTAGCAGCTGATCTGCTCGGTGTAGCTGCCCGTCCACTGCATCGCGACGTCGAGCCAGACGTTGCTGCCGGAGCCGCCGAGGGGGACCTCGGTCGAGAAGGCGATCACCTCCTGATGCACGGGCTCCTTGCTCTGGCTGAGCAGGGCCACGAACTCCTGGATGCCGCCCTTGAACTCGTAGATGTCTTCGACCGGGCCATCCTCACCGCGCTCGTCGCGCAGGCGGATCACCAGGCCCGAGTTCAAGAACGCGAGCTCGCGCAGGCGGCTGGCGAGCAGGTCGTGCCGGAACGTGATGTCGGAGAAGATCTCCGTGTCTGGCAGGAAGGTGATGGTGGTGCCGGTCGCGTCGGTGGGCGTCGTCTTCTCCAGCGGGGCCACGGGCACGCCGCACCTGAAGTGCTGAACCCAGTTGAAGCCCTGGCGCTTGATATCCACCGTCAGCTTCGCCGAGACGGCGTTCACCGCGCTCACGCCGACGCCGTGCAGACCGGCGCTCACCTTGTAGCTCGAGTGGTCGAACTTGCCGCCCGCGTGCAGCACCGTCATCACCACCTCGGCCGCGCTGACTCCCCGATCTTTCATCACGTCGACCGGGATGCCGCGGCCGTCGTCTTCCACCGAGCAGCTGCCGTCGGCTCGCAGCGTCACGTTGACGCGCTTGCAGTAACCCGCGAGGTGCTCGTCGACCGCGTTGTCGACGCACTCCCACACCAGGTGGTGGAGCGCCGAGCCGTCGTGCACGTCACCGATGTACATACCGGGGCGCTTGCGAACGGCCTCGAGCCCCTCGAGCACGGTAATGTTTTCAGAGCCGTAGGTCTCAGCAGAGGGCACGGCTGCAGGGGTCACGGCTGCAGGGGTCACAGCGGCAGCTGCAACATCTGCAGGCGACACGTCTGCAGCGGACACTCCGACAGGGGCGGTGATGGTCGAGCCGGGATCAGCAGTCGTCAAAGGGATTCCTGGTGGTTTCGTCGCCGAGCGTTTGGCGGTTGGAAGATGGGTGCCTCGCGAGGCTCGTGGGGCATTGAGCGGAACATCGACTCGGGCGTTCGCGAGCCAGAACACCCCCAATCAGGCCCGTCTTCGACGCATCGAAAGCGGGGACTGTCTGCGGCCTGATCGCGCCAGCGAACGTACGTCCGAGAGGCTCGGAACAGTATAGTCACTCCGGCCTCCGCGAGCAAGCTCAGGGGGTCTCGGAACACATCGAGATCACGAGGGTTTTATGGCGCGTTCGAAGAGCGTTCCGAGGCCTCTCGAGCACCCTCCGGATCGCCGCGCAACGCCCCGGCCGAGAGCACGTAATCGCGCCGGTCGGAGCCGGCCGCGCCGGGCGTCTGAAACAGCTCGGGGCGCGTCGTCGTGACGAAGACCTGGCTCGCGCTGGAGCTCAAAAACCCGAAGACGGCGCCGATGCGGGTGGGGTCGAGCTCGCTCGAAACGTCGTCGAGCAGCAAGATCGGGTGCGCCCCACGCGCCTCGCGGATCGCAGCGAGCTCGGCCAGCTTCAGCGTCAAGGTCAGGATCCGGTGCTGGCCCTGTGAGGCGTGTTTGCGGGCGGGTCGCCCGTCGAGCGAGAGCTCGAGATCGTCCTTGTGGGGGCCGAACGTCGCCGTGTGGCGCCGGCGGTCGCTACCCCGCCGCGCCGCGAGCTCCTCGCGAAACCGGGCCTCGTCGAGGTCGCCGCCAGGGCGGTAGCGCATCGAGAAACCCAGCTCGGAGACGACCAGCTGCCGGAAGCCGGGCTCGGCCTCGCGCGCCAGGGCCTGGGCCGCGCGGGCGCGGATCTGCCCGAGGCGCGCGCCGTGCCGGGCGATGAGCTGTTCGTAGGCGTCCAGCTCCGGGGCGCGCTCTCCGCGCACCTCCAGCACCTTCTGGCGCTCCTTCAGGGCTAGCCGGTAGCGCGAGCGGTCGTCGGCGGCGGCCGGATCGCTGAACAACCCGACCCGGTCGAGCAGGTCGCGCCGCTTGATGGCGCCGCCCATGGTCAGATCGAGATCTCCCGGATGGAAGACCACCATCGGGGTGCGCACCGCGTAATCGGCGAGGCGCTCGGCGCGCTGCTCGTCGCAGAACACGGCGCGCCCGGCGTCGCTGACGGTCACGCGCTGGCTGCGAGCGAGCCCGTCCTCGATCAGCTCGGCGTCGACGCGCGCAAACTCGGCGCCGTCGCGGCGCAGCTCTTTCAGGCGATCGGTGCGAAAGCTGCGGCTCGTGGCCAGACAGTAGAGGGCCTCGAGCAGGCTCGTCTTGCCCTGGCCGTTGTCGCCGGCGATGACGTTGAAGCGCGGCGCCGGCTCGATCGCGAGGCTCTGGATGTTGCGGAAGTCGCGGAGCGCGAGCCGGGTGACGAGCAGCCGCTTCAAAATGTAGTCAGCAAAATCTGATGGTCAGATTCTCATCGGCATGATGACCGCGAGATAGTCGGATCGACCCACGGGCGTCGCCGGGCGCACCGTCGCCGGGTCGAGCTCGCCGCTCACGCCGAGCACGACGTCTTCCTGGTCGATGGAGCTCAGCACCTGGAGCAGGTAGTGCGCGTTGAAGCCGACGGTCAGCTCGTTGCCTGCGTAGTCGATCGGCACCTCGTCGAAGCCGTCGCCGCCCTCGCTGCTCTCGCTCGAGAAGCGCATCACGTTCGAGCCGAGGGTCACCTTCACGCCGCCGGTGCGGTCGTTGGCGGCGAGCGACACCGCCTTGAGGGCGTCGGCGACGAGCGCGCGCGGAGCCGTGACGTGGTGCCGCGTCTCCTTCGGAATCACCTGCCCGTAGGGCGGGAACTGCACCTCGACCAGCTTGATGCCGAGCTGCAGGCCCGGCACGCGGAAGAAGGCGTTGGTGCCGCTCTGCAGCACGCTGATGTGCCCGGTGCCGTCGCTCTTGGCCTCGTCGCACAGGCGCTTGAGCTCTTGAATGCCCTTGAGCGGGATCAACATCGAGGCCGTCGCCTCGTGCTCGGGCTGCTCGATCTCCATCTTCGAGAGGCGATGGCCGTCGGTCGTCACCATGCGCACGTTGTGGCCCTCCATCTGAAACAGGGCGCTGTTCAGGTGGGGCCGCGTGTCGTCAGCGGCGATCGAGAAGTGCGTCTTAGCGATCAGCTCCGCGAGCACCTCGGTGCCGAGCGTCATGCTGGAGGCGCCTTCGCCGGGCTGAGGCAGGGTGGGGAACTCCGAGCCGGGCAAGCCCTTGAGCGTGTAGCGGCGCGCCTGGCCTTGCGCGCGGATCGTCACCTGGCCGTCGTTCTGCTGCGCGATGGTGATGTTGCCGTCGGGCATCATCTTCACTCGTTCGAACAGGTCGCGCGCGCCGACAGCGACGGATCCTGGCTTCTCGATCTTGGCAGAGATGCTGCCGCTGACGCCGAGATACAGATCGGTGGCGGCCAGCCCGAGGTCGCCGTTTTTTTGCGCTTCGAGCAGCACGTTGCCGAGCACCGGCATCGTGCTCTTCTTGTCCGCCACACCCTGGCAACGGGCCAGAATTCGGCCCAGATCCCGCTTGGTCACCACCGCGTGCATTGCCTCTTTCCTCTAGTGGAGTGGGGGATGGGAGGCCAGCGCCCAGTTGGGGTTTTACGCGGCGTCGGAGGGCGCTCGGGTGGGATGTCTTTACGCGGCGACGACTCGGAAGGGGCCAAGGGGCCAAGGATCCGGAGCGTCACTCACGGCGCAGCAGGAAGCTCTGAAACCCTTGGCCCCTCGACTCCTTGGCTCCTCGGCCCCTCCTGACTCCCGCGGCGAGAACACCCACCAGCCTGAAGGGCGCTCCACGTGACTTCTCCACATCCCCGCAGTTTGTCCACATCCCCCTGCATTGCCGGCCGATAGGCGCGCCCAGACGCGTTCAGGCCAGAAGAACTACAATGGAGGTATTTTAAATTATTAGGGGTGGCCGTAGTAGGGGCTGTGGATACTGGGGAGATGTCCATAACTCAGCGGATTTGCGAAATATTATTGCTGATCCGCCTGAGGAGAAGTCGCGGATCCGGACCGCTCGTTACCTGTGGAGACGCTCGGCCGCGCGAAGTTGCCCCAGGGTCGTGCCCGGGACGTGCCCAACGTGTCACTCACTTATCCACAGGGCCCGGATGAGCCAAACGGATGGGATTATCCACAGCTGTGGATTACCTGTGGTGCGGTCTTTCGCTTCTCGCGCCTACATTGGTGCCGAAGCGGCTGTGAAGCTCGGGCGCGAGCATCGCGCCGGCCGGCGTTTCCCGGAGACCCTCCAACGCCGTTGGAGACGCTGAGAGGGAAGGGGGAAGCTGGCCTCGCTGCACTGCCTCATCTGTCGGGTCGGGGGACGCGCCTGCGCGCTGCCGATCGAGCACGTGCGCGAGGTGATGCGCCGCTGCCCCGTGGAGCCCGTCGATTCGGCGCCCCGCTTCACGCTCGGGCTCTCGCTGATCCGCGGCGAGAGCGTGCCCGTGGTCGACGCGGGGGTGCTGCTGACGGGGCTGGCGTGCGGCGCTGATCGCTTCGTGGTGCTGCGGGTCGGCGAGCGCAGCGTGGCGCTGGCCGTCGACGGGGTGGTCGGCACCGAGCGTATCGACGCGGGCGAGCTCGACCAGCTGCCGCCGCTCCTCGCGGGGGCAGCGGATCTGGTGCGCGCGATGACGGTGCTCGATGGCCGCCTGGTCGAGGTGCTCGAGAGCGGCCGCGTGATCGAGATCGCGATGGGGGCAGGGGGCGGCGAGCCGCCCAGCTCCGGCGACAGGGAGCCGCGCCTCGCTGGTGGGCCGCGCGCCGACCTCGCGCCGGAGCCTGCATGAGCGCCCTCTCCCACGATCCGCTCTCGCGTTTTCGTCTGACCCTCGGTCGGCAGATCGGGCTCGCCTTCGACGAGCAGCGTCTCGGGCCGCTGTCCGAGCTGTTCGAAGAGCGCGTTGCCCATCACGGGGGCGACGCCGACGCGTACCTCGAGTGGCTCGCGAACGAGGCCTCGAGCGACGAGCTCGCGAGCATCGTGCGCCAGGTCACGGTGCCGGAGACGTATTTTTTCCGCCACAAGCAGCAGTTCGACGCGCTGCGCGCGCTCTTGATCCGAAACTACCGCGCGGCGGCCCCGCCGCGCGTCTTGAGCGCCGGCTGCGCCTCGGGCGAGGAGGCGTATTCCCTGGCGATCACCCTGCGCGAGATCTGGCCCGATCGCGAGCCCAAGGTGGTCGCCGCCGATCTGAACCCCGCGATCCTCGAGCGCGCGCGTGCCGGGCGCTACTCGGCCTGGTCGCTGCGGGAGACGCCCGAGCTCAGCGCCCAGCGCTGGTTTCGCCAGCAGGGTCGCGAGTACGTGCTCGACGAGGGCATCCGGCGCTCGGTGCGCTTCGTTCGCGCCAACCTCGCCAGCGACGAGGGCGAGCTGCTCACGGCCGACTCCTTCGACATCATCTTCTGCCGCAACGTGCTCATGTATTTCACGCCCGAGAACTTCCGCGCGGCGGTGCAGCGGCTGTCGCGCGCGCTCGTGCCAGAAGGCCACTTCTTCATGGGCAGCGCCGAGACCCTGCGCGGCATGAGCCACGAGTTTCACCTGTGCCACACGCACGAGGCCTTCTATTATCGGCGCAAGAGCTCGCGTGAGCTCAGCCAGTCGGTGCCGCCGCCGGCGCCCGACCGCAGCTGGCGCGAGCCGCCGCCGGACGTCGAGCAGAGCGCCTGGGTGGAAGAGATCGGGCGCGCCGCGGCGCGGATCGCCGCCCTGACCGAGGAGCCCGCGCGCCAGAAGGGAAACTCGGCGCAGCCGAAGGGCCAGGCCGGCACGAGCCGCGCGCGCCCGGAGAGCGCCGAGTCCGCGCTTCGAGCGCACGCCCGCGCCAGCCTCGATCTCGGGCCCGCGCTCGACCTGCTGCACAAGGAGCAGTTCTCTGCCGCGCTCGATCAGGTGCGCGCGCTGCCGAGCGACGCCGCGAGCGACCCCGAGGCGATGCTGCTCGAGGCCGTGCTGCTCGCCAGCTCGGGGCGCTTCGACGAGGCCGATCGCGTCTGCCAGTGCCTGCTCGCCGTCGACGAGCTGAACGCGGGCGCCCACTACGTGCTCGCGTTGTGCAGCGCGGGAGGCGGCCGGCTCGATCGCGCCGTGCACCACGATCGCGTCGCGACCTATCTCGACCCGGGCTTCGCCATGCCCCGCCTGCACCTCGGCTTGATGCTGCGCCGCGAGGGCGAGCGCGCGCAGGCGCGCCAGGAGCTCGGGCAGGCCCGCTCGCTGCTCGAGCGCGAGGACGGCGCCCGGCTCCTGATGTTCGGCGGCGGCTTCAACCGCAACGCGCTGCTCGCGCTATGCGACGCCGAGCTGGAGCTCACCTCGGGCACACCGGCACGCGGGGCGCGCGCCATGCGAGGGAGCGGCTGATGGCGAACGACACGGTCCAGGGCCGCTTGCTCGAGCTGCGCCAGAGCTTCGATCGCGCGTTCGCCGAGCCCGCCGCCGGCGAGCGCGTCAAGACCACGCTGGATCTGCTGGCGATCCGCGTCGGGCGCGACCCGTACGCGCTGCGCCTGTCACAGATCGCGGCCATCGAGGCCGATCGCACGATCACGCACTTGCCGAGCGACCACCCCGAGCTGCTCGGCATCGCCGGGGTCCGGGGCGGCGTGGTGGCGGTGTTCGATCTGGCGGGGCTGCTCGGCGCGCCGCGCCCGGACGCATGGCGCTGGCTGGTGCTCGCCAAGGGAGCACCCGTCGCGCTCGCGTTCAGCGCCTTTGACGGGCAGCTCGCCGTGGCGCCCGAGGCTCTGGCAGCGGCCGAGCCGGATCAGCTCGGTCGCGTGCACGAGGTGGCGCGCGGCGGGGGGCTGTCGTTGCCGGTGATCGACATCCCGGCGTTGATCGCTCGGCTCGACGCGAAAGCCCTGCCGCGGGGCGAGCGTATCGAGCCGCGGGGGGCGTGAGCATGGCCGAGCCCGACCCCTATCGCTACTTTCGCATCGAGGCCGCCGAGCTCGTCGAGCGGCTGGGGCAAGGTGCGCTGTCGATCCAGAAAGGCGAGGGGCCGAGCGGCGGCGTCGCGGCCTTGCTGCGCTATGCGCACACGCTCAAGGGCGCCGCGCGCGTGGTCAAGCAGATCGAGATCGCCGATCACGCGCACGCCATCGAAGACGTGCTCTCGCCTTACCGCGCGAGCATCG
>Ga0247763_1000275_pt1 | contig 28985 bp, 31 predicted proteins | sample UWRJL141409B4_FD_179926 | JGI IMG/M metagenome (GOLD analysis project Ga0247763, IMG submission 179926) | Plant litter microbial communities from Arlington Agricultural Research Station in Wisconsin, United States - UWRJ-L141-409B-4 | ecosystem: Environmental > Terrestrial > Plant litter >... | reverse complement strand
GCGAGAATATTCTCAAACACTTGCTCTGCTTCTCCGGCGTGGAACGGGGGAATACCGTACAGAAACTCGTACATGATACAACCGACAGACCACCAATCGCTTGTCTCATCTTGTGGCTCTCCCCTGATCGTTTCCGGGGCGAGGTAGTCAGGCGTGCCAACGAAGCGGCGGTTCGTGTCCTCGGGGTCAAACAACGCCCAGTCCGGGGGGGGCATAGGCGGCTGCGGGGGTGTTCCTCTATTCGAATCATTGCTGTTTTGCGTTGTAGTGTGGGAAAGTGATGCAAAGTCTGGAGACGCCGCTGCATCACCCTCGCTCCCTTCCCCCGGTGACATGATGGCTTGCGCAGTACCCGAGTGGTTTTCATTTAGGGTGAGCGTCCCTAGCATCTGTGTCAACATATCACTACCGCCACTATCGCTGCGATGTGTTGAGACACGGCGAGGCTCCTGGGATACAGATGACCCGAGGCTGAAGTAAGAGGGTTGAACCAAGCCTCCAGCCATATCGTTAGGCGTCATCTGTGGTGTAGAGGTAGGCGAGTGACTTCTACCGTGAAGGTCCAGCGAGGTTGAGCGAGACGACGCTATCGAGGCAGACCGTGCGAAGGGACCCTGCTTGAGGAGATCAGGGGCCGCATCCGTGCCGCTATTAAGAGCACGCTTTTGTCGACCAACCAGCCCCATCCGCGAGAGGCCAAAATCAGTCAGCTTCAAATGTCCCTTTTGGTCGATTAAGAGGTTGTCCGGTTTGAGATCACGGTGTACGATCCCTCGGCTGTGGAGATGCTCAACACCAAGGATGACCTCACCGAGGTACTTCTTCACCCAGTCCTCAGGCAGCCCGCCAAGAACTTTGATGAGAGAAGCGCAGTCTCCTCCATTGAGATATTCCATGACCAAGTAGAGATAGTCTTTGCTGGAAAAGGTCCAGTACAACTTAGCCACGAACTCGCTCTCGCCTTGCCACATCATAATGGCTCGTTCAGCCTTGACGTTGGTGACCTGGTTCTTGGCAACCATGTCCGCTTTTTTCAATACCTTGATAGCGAAGTATTCGCCTGTCGACTTTTTCTTAGACAGGTAGACGCTGCCGAACGCCCCTTTGCTGATGGGCTTGATAATCTCGAAGTCTTTGATGGAAGGTGGAACTGCCCTGGCCTGTGGGGCACTCACGACTGCGCTCAAACGCGGCGAGGGCGGTGGTTTGAAGGCGCCCTCACCCGTTGATGTCGAGACGGCGGCCGAAGATTGCCTGCGATGGTGGTGGTGGTGATGGTGCTGGTGAGGGATTTGGGGAGATGTGAACTCGCTACCGGGGAGCATCGGCGACGCCTCGGGAGAAACTAAAGCATCGGAGGGGAACGGTAAACTCCGAGGCTTGTGTATCCGCAGAGGCGAGGACGGCTGGCCTGTTCTCGAAGGCGATTCTTGACGACGAGGAGATGAGGTTCCCGGTAGTATCAAGCTCCGCCGCTGATGTTGTCGTGAGCTCGCTTGCCGGCGAAGATCTCCAAACTCCGAGATGGGAGACTCGGTCCGAGGCGGGGGCCGCGAGGCAACAGATGATGACCGCATGCTTCCATCACTGTCACCAGCATCGCTTTCAAATATGAGCGACTCGCGCCGAGATTGTCCTTGACCCGTCAGATTGCTGAGAGCTCCGCGGTGGGATCGGGGAGTTGGGCACTCTTTCGGACTGCTTGACCTCGTTGAGTCAACAACCATCGAGATCCGTCGCCGGTCGGGGTCATCGCTGATCTGGGCGTTTTGGATTGCTAACGCCAATGAAGAAGGGCCGTCGAAGGACCCAGCGAAAATGCCTTCTTCAGTTGTGGGCGCGAGCTCCATGTCTTCTTCATCCTCGGTAGAGTCGCTCAGGCGACCCGCTGCAATCTTTGCCGCCTTTCTCATAGCCTCATCAATACAGTCTTGAACCATGATAGCAAACTCGATACGGATTCGCTCGGCGTACTCAAGAATCTTTCGGTGACGAATTACAGCCTCAACTTTTGCTCGAGCGACCCTCTCAGTATCAGCACAGAGCAAAGCAAGGCCTTGTTCTTGTTCGAGGGTGTTAGTGCCAGGTGTTTCCCACTGCAGGACCTGGGATATGCGGCTTTCGGATTGTGGCGACTGGGTACGGAACTCGCCAGTAACCTGTGAAGTGTCCTTGATTGCGGGTGTGCTGATCTCAATTGCAGTGTCGCATAAGTCAAGGAGCAGCTCAACGATTCTAGCTTGGGGCCGACGAATGGCAAAGGACCTGGCTCTAGCATGTCCAAAACCTCCCGACCTCTCGCGTGACCGGCCCGAAGGCGCAGATGGCCCTGGGACTGGGGATGAGGTGCCCGGAGAAGGGGTCGATGATGGCGGAGGTCCGATGGCCATGCCCTTATACTCGGCAGCAGGTATGCTCGTCTGGTCGCCGGTGATTGAACGACTCCGTCTCGCTTCGAGTGCATCAAGAACCTTGACAATGGCATGTCGATGCTCTGTCAAGCTCTCCTGCGCCATTTGAACGTCCATCTCGGCGCGGTGCTCCTGTAGACAGAGATCCGTATGTTTCTCAAACCACCAGGGTGGTATCTGACGCTCGCAAATGCGGCACAGGACGGGGAGGGGAGGAGGATGGTTGGCCGGGTCGTCAAGGCCAGACTCGGCAAGCTGGGTCAAGTGGCTCGCCAGGATCTCAGCTCCAGAGCCCAATGAATCAACAATCAAGGTAGGTAGGTCGATCTGGATTTCCCGAGGTGCCATCCACGGCCGAATCATCCACATGGTCTAGTCGCTTGAGGTTAGCAAGTTCAACGGGGACAAGCAGAGGCGTTGGGGAGAACTGTACATGACTTTCACCACCAGAGGCGCCATCATAGACCATGATACCTTGGGCCTCGAGGTCTATGAATGCAGAAGGCGCGGGAACCTCGGGCTCTTTGACAATCTCGAGAGGCAGCAACCCAGACAAAGGCCCGAGCTTGACCGCAAAGCGGATAATCTGGCTTCGAGAGTCGTCCTTCTTCATGCTCTCGACAATATCGGAGAAGACGGTGGTGTTGTCACTAACAATTAGATCGGCAATGCGGGCCCCAGCAACTGAATCCGGTTGGGTGCCGATCACGTCGACCCACGAGGGGCTGACCCAGCGTATGGTACCATCTAGATTGAGATCCATGATAATGTTGAGCGTCTGTTCGGCAGCTTCACGGAGCTCCTCTCGCTCCTCCCGGATGTCTTCGCTGAGGGACCGCTCCATTACGCCGGCACCGGCGCGGAGCGAGGTCACGGCTGGAGGCGCAAGCATGCCGGGCGTGGCCGGCTCCCCCATTGCGACGGATTCCATATTTGGTTGTTCTGTTTGCGAGTCACCATTGGCCGTAGTTCGGGACGGCAGCGACGACCTTATCGCGCCAGTTTTGACGGCAATGCGGGCGGAGATAGCGGACCGGGCATCAAGTGAAGACAAACGCGTTGGAATTGACAGGGTGTCGAGAGGTCGGGTGTTGGGGCGATGAATCCTTAAGGGGACGTTCGTCGGGATGCCGGGGCTGGTCTGTCTGTCAGACGGCGGCCAGGTGGAGCCAAAGCTGTCTGGCAGAGGTGCCGGAGCTAGAGGGCAGCACAAATCTGAGACATAATGGTGTTGACGCGAATGTCTCGTGCCGCCGACCGTCGGAGGGGTTATATCGTCGCTGCTTGGGTTGCTCGTCGTCTTTGCTTGAGTCTTGTAGCTTCACCGGTCCAAGAATTCAAGAGTCGCTGCGTCAAGGGCGCTGAACGACGTCGCTGAACGCGGCGGCAGAAGCCGAACGTCTTTGCCCGAGGCGAGAGCCCAGAGCCCAGAGCACGCTACGCGGGGTCCTCGTCGGATCAGGGCGCTATCAACGACTGGCTGGCGACCGCAAGTGGGCAACCGGAGCGGGTCGGTTGGAGGCGAGTGCAGCAGCTGCGGCTCGCCCTGACACAACAATCCTGGCAGAGCAAGATGAGAGACGGGTTCTGAGTGTCCCTAGGGCAAGGGTGTGCCTGGAGGGAGGACGAAGAGGTGTTGTCGTCGTGACTCGGATCGCGGTGGGTTTTGTTGTTCCAGACGTGGAAAGTATAATTAAGTGGGGACAACCCTCTTTGTGGTGGCACGGCGCAGCGTCGTCGGTGCTGTCCAAAGCCCAAGAGGTCGCGAGACCAAGGGTCAAAAGCCAGGCCAGCTTTGGCGGCACCACTTTTTCTCACGCTCGAAAAAAGACCCGCTCTGTGCGCTGCTTCCTCCCGTCAACAGCATGCACTCCTCCTGTCTTGTCTCCGTCTTGTCTCCTCTGCAGTTGTCCTGCACTCTGCACCCCAATCCGCAATCCGCAATCCGAATCCGCGCAATTGTTGCTCCTGGTTTGCTCGAATTGCTGTGAGTCTGCCAACTCGGAGCGGGGAACAGCTAGGGAGGCGGCCCAATCAAATGCGCGTCAACCAGACGCTTGTGGGATCCTCAGGTACCACTACCCCAAATATGCCCCAGGCATCCACAACAGCTCAGGTAGTGGTACCTGGCCTTTGGTCATTTGCTGACTAGATTTTCCTCTCCCTTGCCCGTTGGACTGGGCTGCACCGTTGTTGTTGACGGGAGTTCTCTTTCTTTTCCTTTCGTGGTTCCATCGGGATCCGCGACTGAACAATTGAAGTGACTTCCGATTCCAACGTTTTCCTTTCACGCCAATTTGACTACAACGCCATACCAGAGCTAACAGCTCCGACTCGTAAAGTGCGCGGCGTTCCGATCGCTGGACCCGACTGCGGATGGCAAACTCTGCCTACCTAATAAGCTCCCCGCCTGTTCTCGCTGTCCGCTTCACGCACTGCACGACCCACGGACCCCAGAAAAAGCTGACGGCTGGTGCGATCATCACCTCTCAACGTGACCTCACAAACCCGCAGGCCCTGCCGTCCCATTTGCAACACAGAGAGCAACCCCCATCAAGCCACTGGTTGGCCGACTCTCGATTCCTTGCATGACTCCGTGGCACGAGGTACAAGACGGCTACATAGACGTGCAGGACCTAAAGCCACACAACGCAAATCGGATCCCAGCTTGCGCCGCGCCCGCCATTGCCGTCATATTTTTTCTTTCTTTTGCGCGGGTTTCCACGACCATCACGTTTCCAGACCCCCCAAAAGCCATTGACTCGCACCTCAAGTTTGTGTAGCAGTGTGACCTCACCTTTCCCCGCTTTCTCGTCCGGCGCACGAACTTGAGCCTTGTCCAAGACACTGAGAAGATGGAGCATGTGCACGCATGTGCTGGGAGCTCAGAATAGAGCTGCTTAGTTATGTCCAGACGAAGGCCGGCATTAGCAGCCAGAGCGACAAGTTGCGTCTCTGTCTACTTCATACACGCGCTAGCATTCAACCCCTCATCCCTCCGCATCTGCTGCTGCATGCGTAAGCTCGTGGTGGTGTTGTCGGCAGGGCACCTCGAAGCAGCTCCCCCTACACTCGTGATGGGTTTGGTTCGCTTCCCACTCCTCCACCCCCTCTTTCCCCAAACTCGCCGGCACTCTCTCCACGTCAGAGAATGCCGCCGCCTATCCAGAACCAGACCAGCGACGCATTTTACCAGGGATCAACCTGGTGCACGGCCGTCATGACATCAAATGGGTGCCGAAGCCGCCAAGCCCTTCCCAAGCTCATTCCCAAGCATCTTGGACCGGCGAGAACCACGGTAGGGCATGGACATACCCAACCGAGACGGCAATTGGACGAAGTCATCACCGCCTCTGTATCCCCGGGCCCTTTGCACCGGTGCATGACCAAGTAGCATTTGTCCTGGGCGCGTGAACGCCCAGCATCTCAAGGACACGCTGCCCCCCTGCGACTGATGGTTTCCTTGCTGCCAAGCATCATGGTGAAGGGCTTGCAGGTCGCCTGCTCTCGAGGCTGTTCGGCTCATATCGGGCCCTTGCCTCTTGTCAGATTAAAGACATATTGAGAAGCATGTCGGTGGGACGAAACACATGCAAGAGCTATTTGCGAATCCCCTAAGCTGCTCTTGGTTGCCTTCTGGTCCCCTCACAGGGCGGTGTTGTACCCCCCATGCCTCGAAAATGGTGTGCCTGTCTCCCTCGGGTTGTGGGCCCACCAGCTTCCGTAGTGGCGGACTCGTGCCCGGCCTCTCCTTGACTTATCTCCCATGATGACAGGTTCGCTGGGCAGCACCAATATCGGTGATGTTGGTTCTGATGTTGTTGCACGCACCAACGGTTGGAGCTGTTTGGTCTGGCCAATCGCCTATGCAACCATACCCCTTCTTGGCATCAACATTCTCAGTCTCGCTCGTTCCCCGATTATCTCCAGATGGATACCAACATCTTGTCGACGTCCCGTTCGGGCACGCACGCGGTGGAGAGCCGGAGACATCAAGTTGCAAGGGGCTGTTACCGCGTCTTGGAACTACAGGATGTTGGAAGATGGCTCCCGGATAAGGCTCCAAGAGCCTTCAAGCATTGACGCACATGGGGTCGCCGAGTTGCCCCTCAGGACCTTCCCCATCTCCCATCCTATCTATCGTACACACCCTCCCGCTCTCCGCTTCGGCAACAACCCACCTTATCCCTGACTTCACCGACGACAGGTAGAGAGGATTATTTACACAAGTTGTTGCAATCGGCCAACCTCAGCATAGAGGTTCGAAGTTGATCGTATCCAGGGCACAAAATGGAGCGAAGCGTTTCACCTGGTGTCTGGTGACGATCGAATCCCCTCCGCGTAAGGGAACAGCCAATTGCGAGCCACGGCCCCTTCATCCCAATGCACGTGATAGTCACCAAAACTTTGTTCAATGTCGTCAGATGGACGCATTGATCGAGATCTCTGCTCCTTTGGGGTGGTCCGCCGGGTGGTTACTCAGATTCCTTATTCCCAGCCGGTTTTCCGTCTCTCACTTTCCCAAGTCCCTTCTCTTGGGCCTATTCAGTGATTGAGCAGCCCGTGTATCAAAGCGATCGCGCAATGGTCTGGCTTGCTCTCAACGGCCCGACTATCTGGCTCCCTTTGTTCTTGACCGAGGGTGGAGTGAGACATTTCACAACGGGGCGCATAACCGATTTTGTCAACCCTTTTTGACTGTGTCAGTGTCGGTACAGGTGTAGCTGTGTGGTGTTAGTGTACCTCAACTCTACTTTCTGATCGACCTCTTCTCATGTAGCTGTCTGTCAAGTGTTAACTGTTTTTCCTTTCAATTCGCGGTAACTGTCTATTGTCCACATCCACTGGCCCTCGACAAGCCAGGCCCAGCCCGCATTTACCCAAAACTGCGTGCGCCCAGGCTTTGCTTTACCTGGAGTGTGTCCGTCCCCCCCTCCGCAGGTAAATCGAAACGTAAAGACGGCAGGACCGTCAGACGTGAGGCAGGAGAATCCGTGTCTCTTCAGATGTCTTTTTTGGCAGTGTCACTTGTTCGATCTCTCTCTCTGTGTCTGTCTCTCTTTGGTTCTCGGCGGTGGGCTTGGCGGGGATACGAAGACCAAATTTGAATGAGTCGCTCCCCTTTCCCGCAATTATCGGGGCAAAGGTGCGGCCAAAACAGCTTATCGACGAGCTCAGAAAGATCGCCGGGGCGCTTTGAAGTCTGTTCCCTCAAGTTGGGCGATCAAGGTTGACAAATCGAAGCACATCATTCCTGTTTCGGGCGGAAATCTTCATCAAGCCCATCTACGCATAATAGAAGTCACAAGTCAAAAGAGCAGTCCCATTTACTAATAAGATAAGATTTTAACCTGTCGTGGGGGCCATTTAGTGTGGCGATGGGGAAATTCCACGTTTCCTTTGGTGGGCACTGTGGTCGCTGGATGACTGGGCTACAAGCAGTATCCACCGTCTCCTGAGTACGCAGAACATTACCTAGTCCCCAATTCTACATCCCCTAGTCAGAATTACATGGGCTTCTCACCGAGCCGCCCACTTCAGCCTCCTTTCCTCCAGCCATTGGCCCTTCTCAATCCATCGCTGCTCAAGCCACTTGGCGAGGCCCTCGTCGTCCTGGGGCAGCTCGGTGATAGGAAACCGGCGGGCATGGATATGGAAACGGTACTCTTTTCCGCCCTTTTCACGAGGAAAACTCAGCCGGGGCTCTGACAGTGTCTCCCACATGTTGGGAGCCTGTTGAAACTTGCTGCCACGCTGGTAGGCAATCGTCATATCATAGATGGCCTTGACATGGGGTGCTTTGCGCAAGTGCTGAACTGTAGTCACGAACCCCTTGGTGCGTGGGTACAGGAGGTGCTCGGGCTGAGGACGGTTGTGCTCAGCGCACCACAGTTGTGACTCGAGGTATTTCTTTGGGGTGAAGCGAGTAGCCTCAGAGAATGAGATGAGCCCTGAGAGGCATCCATTTTAGAAAAAGCGCATGCAGTTGTCCCATGATATCAGCATTACACAGAGCACTGCCCTGTTGTAATTGCGATCGGGTGAGTGAGCCCGGGGGGGCATGGTAAGGCAGGTGACTTACACGTTGGCCACTTGCGCTCCGTGATGCCGCTGAAGACACGTTCCAACTCGGCCTTGTCCTTGAGCCAATTCCGGCTGACTAGAGGCATGCCCATGGCCCAGAGACCCCATCCCAGAAATGGGACGACGCGTAGCTGGATCTTGGCAAACCAGCGGCATCGGCCCAACATGCCGGCGCGAACGGCGAGCGCCTGGATCATGTAGAAGTCACACCATCCGACGTGGTTGGCGACCACGATGGCGCTCTCGCCCTCGGGAAGTGTGTCGCCCGACGTGGTGATCAAGGCGCCGTTTCGGGTCTCGAACATATACTGGATCCATTGCCATACCGTGCTGGCGATTCGGGAGGAGAGGTTGTAGACCGCGTTGGGGGAGACAAGCTTGAAGGGCAGCAGGAGAGAGAGCAGCAAGTCAGCGACGAGCAGATAAGCAAGCCACGGAGCAACCAGAATGAGGCCCCGGGTGTGAACAAGAAGCTTCGCCATCGGGACTGTTGCTGGGGGGGGAGCCGGATGAACCGTTGCGTATGTGAAAACCGTCGACGGCGGGTCGGGATCTCGGTGGTCGGGGTGAATCCGATCTCGGCAGAGAATCTACCGAGGGCTCACAAGCCCGAACGGGCCGGTGACAGACAGCCGGAAATCAGGATCTGCCTCAAACGGTGGTCCGGCGAGCCTCGCTGATGGCCAGTGTACCAATATGGAAACACGTGGGCGCGATGCTGCGAACGTACCGAGATGAGCCTTCCGGAAATGGAAGAAGATGATTTGGTGAAGCCTACCCAACCAACAATTGACTCAGGCAAAATCGTGTGTGTTCCTGATTTGCTCTGGCCCCACGCCTCCGCGTTTCAAGCGCTTGGATTTGACAGCGCTGTACTTCATGCGCAACACGGTCCTCTTCACTCTTTTGGCATTCTGGCCCCGTCATCGCCCACGGTAGAGCCTGGCCCTCAAGAATCGGACCCGATCTGAATGACGTGCAGTTCGTCCCCAATCGGCATTGGCGAACAATAACTCAAATCATCACGAGGCCATGCGCGGGCCCCCGATTTGAGCACTTAGGGTCTGGGCAAGGCGATTGGCGATCGACAGATTCCATTTAGAGAATTCGATCGCGGATGCTGGGAACTGGGACCGACTTTTCCAATGCTGCTTGAGAACTCCACACGATTCCGTTTCGGCTCCTCTCTGGGCGTGGTCCTTCTCAATTGAGCAACCGAGCTGAGCTTGAGCTTCTTAGTTTGGCAGGAACGACTCCTTGTGGATGCCATCGTATGTCCATCTGGCGTTGTGGAACCCGAGTCCTGGCTCGGAGCTCTTGCACCATTCTGCGGGATGAACTTCCCCACCACCAGACATGCGGGCCGCTGAAGGATAGTTACCTACATGACCATTCCCTCCACGCCTGTCTCCCTTGCCCTTGGAATTGAGTGGGCGGCGATTTAGGAACTGCACTTCTCCAAACATCGTGCCTCAGTTCTCACTTTTCTTTCTTTCTGGGATTTGGCATGGCGGAGCTGGTTGTCTAGGGCCAACAACGCTTGCCAATGTCCAGGCGCGATCCGCACTGCCCGCCCAACGGTCTCGCGCATAGGGGCGCCCGTGGGCCTCGCAGCGCGCATCAATGCCACGCCTGGGTCTCCCCACACACAAATTTCTAATTCATTGGGAGACAGACCTGGTAACACTCGCCGAGCCCCAGATGAGGACGAGATGCTTGAGGTGCTTGGGCTCCCTGCCAGCCAGCCTTTCAGCCCTACGAGAAGAAAGACAAATACTTTGGGCGATCCCCAGGCCAGCTCTGAGCCGATTGACGGTTGAACCCCTGGAAGCGAGATCACTGTAATTCAGCGGCCCCCAGGAGAGCCACCGCACGTTCACTGCAATCCGCATTCCCGTCCTCCTTCTCTAGGACCAGGCCACGCTGACTAAGTTTCCAGCGGTGTGTAAGCTCAAATCATGAATTGGAATTCATCACGGCCGCGAACCCGGTCCAGGTGATGACGCAGCGGGAATGGCCTACGCGATGGACGAACTGGGAAGTCAAGAACGGCAGCCTCACGGGAACAACTTCATAAGAAGCACTGCTCGCTTCTGTATTTTGGAATTCGACTGCAACTTACATCTGTTCTTCACGTTCTTCGGCGGCACAGCTTATTGTTAAGTTCCCGCGGATACGACTTCGTCCATCTCTCTCAACCGCTCTCAACCGCTCCCGCCCTGCCTAAGAATATCTTCCAATAAGCTACCAAGTCCGAATCCTCCACCAGGCTCAGGTCACGACATCATCGCACAATCCACAAGCAAGAACAAGCGCGTTGCGAGACGCGCTGATCCACGGCGGGGTTACCAGGACACGCTCAGCACATCATCTCCAGCCTCAGGGCAACAACTCACAGCGCCTCACGTGGCCGTCGTACCCGTCGCTGTGTTGTGGCGGTGGCGCCTTCACCTCTGCTCATCAGCCTGAAAGACAAGGCAAAGGCGTTCCAAATTTGGGGGCCGTCCACTGGCGTCGGTGTCTGCCATTTCAAATCGGTCCTGAGTAGGCATCCTTGGCTCTGATCTGTGTCAAACGACTCCAAAACGAAGAGGTTCCGTCCTTTTGGGCCCATTAGTCAACCGCCGGCAGAGCATTTCATTTACGCTTCTCGAACCTTTGGGGTACGTGTGTGTGTGTGCCGGAGACCCCTGGGATCTCAGACATCACTCCCGCCCGTAACCGTTTCAGCTCTTCTCCAGCGCGACGCCTCCCCTTCATGCTGCCCGCACCCCGCTAGCGCCAAGCCGCCAATCCCAGAGCAGCGCTTGCCCGGACGAGGCCAGTCTTTCACTCCAATCACCCCTCTCGTCGCGCTTCGCAGGCCCCTCTCAACTTGCCTCAAGGGCCCCGAGAGCTTCTCGGAGAGCATCGCATTGCGATAGCCGGGAATCATCATCTCCAGGTATGCCCGTCGCCCGTCTTCTCTCTCTGTAGTTCGTCCCGCGTGCCTCGCCTCTCTGGCACAGCGCGCCCGCACTTCGCAATATCCCCGAGCCTATTTCAAGAAAACGGTCCCCAGGTGGCCCACCCCTCCCCCTCCCCCTTATCACCGTTCTCACGAATTGTCTTTATCGATATTCGTCGTATCCCCCGTGGATACTTGGTCGCATCTGTCGACCCTACCCATTCCATTGAATCGCCACGACGACTCGTGATAGTGCAAGGTATTGTGTAAAGATGGCTGCTGACGTAGGAACCCTAGCCGCGGCCGCGTATCCCTCCCCTCCGAACTACTCCTCCCCTCCGCACCAAGCGCCATCCGTCTCGTCACTCTACGACCGGGCCGCTATGTCTTCCTCGCTGTCGCCGAACCCGGCATCTCAGTCCAGCTTCGGTGGTGGGTCGCCCGCGTCCCAGGACAAGAATCCCTTGTCTTCGCTCAATCTCAACTTCCTCAAAACCTTGACGGAAAAGAGGACAACCAGAGGTACGTGGCGCATACCCGCGCGCGCATGGTTAATAAACTTGATGTCGGCCCGGACTAACCCAACCTGAATTGCAGATGGGCAACCACCAAAGCGCCGCGGACCGAAGCCAGACAGCAAGCCCGCCATGACCAGACGACAAGAGTTGAACCGACAGGCGCAGCGGTAAGTCTAGAATTTTCATGCAAAGAATATCCGATACTCAACAGACATACTAACGACCGGGTTAGGACACACCGAGAGCGAAAAGAGCTATATATCAAAGCTCTCGAGGACGAGGTACTCCGCCTGAAAGAGGTCTACAGCAATGTCTCTCAGGATAAGGAGAAGCTCGTAGAGGAGAACCGCCAGCTTAAGGTACTCCTGTCCCAGGGTGGTCTTGGCAGTGCTCTTGGAACCGTAGTGGGTGGGAGTAGTGTGCTTGACGATACGATGAGCAACCCAAGTGTCGGCTACGCTTCGAGCGCGAGTGTCACGGGCAGCTATGCCCCGGCACCAAGTAGCCACACGAGCGCCTTCACCCCGCCGCCACTGTCGGCGACCAACATGGTCCCACCGCACAGTCGAGGCACGGGAAGCGCGCCATCGCCGCAAGCCACAACTCATGCTCACACGGGAGCACATGGTCACCACCAGCACCACCACTCTGGGCACGGGCAGCAACTGAGCAGCGGAGGCAGCAACGCTGGAGGCCAGGGCATCAGAAATCCCGCTGTGGACTATGATCAAGCTGGCATCGATTTCGTCTTAACGTACGAAGACCCCTCACACGCTTACATGTCACCCTCTTCCATGCACCCGTAGATGAGGGCAGCAGGTCCCCATCTAGTGATCACCCAGCGACCCTGACAGTTTCCTCCAACCCCCCCCCAGTTTCCTCCAACCCCTCTCCTACCCATCCCACTTCCTGTCACGTCCATCATATATATGTTTTTCATACGACTTTTTTTGTAAGCGAGGGGGGGGAGAGAGATGGATCTCAGGGGGATGAAGATCCATGAGGCAAAAAGAAAGAGGATTGGCGTGTTGGAGGGGTTGGGGAAGGAGTCGCTTACAGTCTTCTGACGAGGAGAAAATAGTGGAAAGGTATCAAACACAGGCTAACAGAAGCGCTCTCCCCTCTCGGGGTGGACGCGCGCGATGAAACAGACTCGAAAAACCATGCATGGACCATATGCCGTGGCTACTGGAGCGCGGCACCGAGGTGGGTGGCGGCGAGCCATGTGGGCATGCTCTCATGGCGTCGTGCCCGCCCGAGCCGTTCCCGGAGCTCACGCCCGACATCCCCTTCGGCTACAGCAATGTGCGCGCGGCAGCAAACGAGGGCGCAGCGGGCGGCGGGGCCGTCGAAACGGGCCAGCGCACGTGGGAGCTGAGCAAGGGCGACCTCGCAACCCTTCTCGACCTCAGCAAACGGCTGAATCTTGACGGCGAAATTACCCCCGTCATGGCTTGGGGTATGGTGCTGGCTCACCCGCGGTTGGCTGAGCTGCGGGAGGAGGACTTTGCGCAGATGGCAGAGGAGCTGGGGAGCAAGGTGCGATGTTATGGGTGAGTCTTTCCCCCCTGCCTGCGTCTGTTACCACTGCGGGTCGGGCTGACCAAATTTAGGTTCGGTGCTGTCATGGAGGAGTTTGAGGTTCGTGATGCGCTGGAGAACATTTTCTCGAGGAAGGGCGATTATGCCATGGTATACTGAGCTGTATCTTGGGACTGTGCCGGAACTCATCACTCTTCTCTTCTTTCTTATATTTTGGAGGATTCATTGCGTAAAGGCGGTTATATCTGGCGGCGCTTTCTGAAGGTGGTATTTTAGTGACTCTCTTTCTATGGCTTTGTTTTTTGGATGATACCGTATTCAAATCCAATCTTGGGCTTGTGGCCAAATATGCTAGCGAGCGTCTCTGGTGGGCAAGGGAATGTAGACAGATCGAAAACGTCTGTCAATAGAAGGCAAAAAACAACAAAACATTTAGCAACTTGCTTGATCATTATCAAGGTGCACTAAACCCGCCTGTGATTAAATTAAGGTGAGTGGCTTTGCTCAGACCGCACACCGAATCGGTTTGTCTTGGCGATTTCAATTGCCCCACACCACACAATCCCCCACCAAGGCGAATTTCGCACCTTTTTGTGCATCTCCTCAACCGAATCAGTGACCCCACCAATTTTCGCCCTTGCGACCAGTGTTACTCCAGTGCGCGATCCCCAACCTCACCCCAAAACTTCTATTATTGATCAGCAACAGTTGACACCTGTTTGGCGACGAGAATGACGGACCCTTCTTCCGGGACATCGTCCCTGGTCGACCTGATTGAGGCACTGCCCGACCTTGGCTCGACCTGGGGCCCTCCGGTGACTGCCGAGACCACACTCAATGGCGTCCCCTACGCCCCCTACTCCAAAGGTGATAAGCTCGGGCGTATGGCAGATTGGACTTCAGACTCCAAGGACGGGAGGGACGGACGTGGCGGCAGACAGCAGTACAATCGCAACTTTCGTGGTGAGTGAGGACTCGGAAATTTCCCCGTTTGGTGCCAACCCAGCATGCGTATTGAACTAGGCTTTTTGCAGACCAACAAGTATACGGCGCCGGAACTACCACTCTCTTCACCGCCCCCGTCGCCGAGGACGAATCCTCCTTCTCGGTGGTTTCGAACGTTCGCGACTCGGCCAAGACCCGCTTCGGCCGTGGTGCTGTCTTTACTCGGGGTCGGGGTGGCCAACGTGGTGGTCGTGGAGATTCACGGGGCGGCCGCCAACAGTTCCAGCGCGCTGGCCGCGGTGGCCAGCAGTACGGTGGAGGCTATGATAGCCGGGGCGGTGGTAGACCCAACGCAGGCCAACGCGGCCGTAGGTTTGGCTGGAAGGACTACGACAAGCCGACGCGAAACCGCGATGCCTCTATCAACATCAAGCCTGACTGGAAACTGCTGGAGGAGATTGACTACAATCGCCTTGGCAAGCTGAATCTCGAGACGGATGAGGGCGAAGATATCGACGGTTATGGTTTCCTTTACTACTACGACCGGTCTTATGACAAGCAGGCCGTCAAGCCGGTAGAGCGAAAACTCACGGCGTTGGACCGGGCTGCTTACAATGTTACGACATCGTTGGACCCTGTCATTCAAGAACTTGCGGAGAAAGAGGAAGCAACTATTTTCGCCACCGACAGCATCCTATCGATGCTCATGTGCGCGACCCGATCTGTCTACTCTTGGGATATTGTCATTGTCAGGCAAGGAAACAAAATCTTCCTCGACAAGCGGGATAACGCTGCGCTGGACATGGTTACTGTGAATGAGAACGCAGCCGATGCGCCGCTCGAGGCTTCCGAAGGCTCCAAGGATGGTATCAACCAGCCAGGTGCCCTCGCCGAGGAGGCGACCTACATCAATCACAATTTCGCCAACCAGGTCGTGCTGGAGAGCAACACACAAAAGGTGGAGATGGCGCACGAGAATCCCTTCTACAATGCGGCCGAGGAGACAGCGCCACCAGCGTCCAAAGCATACAAGTACAGGCGGTTCGACCTCTCGACTAGTGACGAAGACCCGACTTACCTCGTTGTCCGTACTGAGCTGGATGCGGTTCAAAAGAATGCGATCAGTGGCGAGGACCAGTTTCTTACGGTCCACGCACTCAACGAATTCGACAGCAAGGCTCAGGGCAGCGGTGGTGCTCTCGACTGGCGCGCCAAGCTCGTCTCGCAGCGCGGTGCCGTTGTCGCCACTGAGATGAAGAACAACAGCTGCAAGTTGGCGAGATGGACCGTCCAAAGTATTTTGGCCAGAGCTGATGTCATGAAACTTGGGTATGTCTTAATCTCATTCCATCAATGGATATGACAGCTAACATGGGCCAGATTTGTATCCCGCGCAAACCCCAAGACAAATGACAAGCACGTTATCCTGGGTGTCATAGGATGGAAGCCCAAGGATTTCGCAAACCAGATGAATCTTCAGCTGTCCAATGGATGGGGTATCGTGCGGACTATCGCTGATATGTGCTTGAAGCGCGAGGACGGCAAGTTTGTCCTCGTCAAGGATCCTAACAAGAGCATTCTCCGCCTCTACGAGGTTCCTGCGGGTAGTTTTGAAGAGGATGCCGACGAGGGCCCAGGTGTTGTGGAGGAGGAGGCGGGGGATGAGGAGTGACCGTTGAGAGAAGTCCGGCTGTATCAAAACGATTAGCATGGCATAAAATAAGCGCATCGGTATGAAAATGGGTTTTGGTTTGCTTTGAGGGGGTTCAGACAGTTTGATCCAGGAGAGAGCGTCGCTCTCTAGACGAGTCAGTCAAAAAGTTTGCAAATGCAGATTCACATTGATGACATGGGTGCTTTACTGCTGTTTTTTGTATGCAACACGACAGAAGAATGGTCTCGGATATTCCTACAGGCATTCCCCCAGCCTATTCTGATGCGTGAAGGTTGCCTCGTCACGGCAGTGGTACAGGACCTATTGATGGATTCTTTTCGACCAGAACACTCGAGCACCCAAGAGTCTTTTTCAGGCCAAACTCTAGCAGATGTAATGCCAGAAGCTCCCAGTTTCGGCAGTTGCTAGTGTAAGAGCGTGTCATTCATGTCTTGTTACCTCCAAGCCTCCATGTTTGTCATATCCCAGCGTTGAACCGCTTCATGGCCGACACTTGGCGCCATTCACAGCTCCAATGCTGCCCGAGATCCCCATCAAATACCGCCCCTCAACAACATGCCCAAGATTCCGGAAGTACTCAAATCGTAAGCTTGTACCTCCCATCGCCGAGCAGTCTAGGAAAAAATCACTCTAGCGGGATCCTTGTCGACGGTTAAGGTTTCACGTGACAGCGCGAGGGGCAATCGCTTCCTCTTCTTACGAGCCCGCGTTCTCGCGTCACCACCCCACTTTCCACTTCCCTGTGGTAACCCTGTGCCTCTCATTTCAATTCATTGCAGTCCCTCTTTCCCTCTGCAGTATATCCAGCTATAATCACGGCATTCTCGTAGTTGAGCCCGCTTTCCCCCCGAATTCCTCCCCCCGCTAATTTCCAATTGCCACACTCCTCCGAATTCGACCCCGACTAGAACCCAGAACCATGGCGCCAGCCCGCTCGAGCGCCCGAACCCCTCGCAAGGGCATTACTAGCGGCAGCGGAAAGGGTAAATCCAAGATCACCAAGACCACTGCCAGCAGGAAAATTGGGTCGTCCTCATCTGCGATCAGACCCAAAGGCAACAGTAGTATCCTCGACTACTTCAAAAAGGTGGCCGACGAGGACCTCTTTATGGGAGAGGCGGCCACTGTAAACGCTGGTGACGATGAAGACGACAAAGATGAAGACGGCGGCGACAACAATGACGTCGACGAGACAAGCACGCCTGGTGGCAACGTCGTCGATGGGGAGGCCAGTCTAGCGCCAAGCCGGGCGAACAAGATCGCAGCAGCGGGTCGTGAAGGTGTCGGCGCTGGTGAGGCGGCCGACGACAAAGAGAATAGGTTTGGGTTTGGGCACGGAAAGCGGGTCGCCGGGGCTGGGGCCGAAGCCGAGGCCGAGGCAAACAAGCTGCCTGCGGCGCAGGTGACAAAACCTGCTGTTGTTGCTGCTGCTGCTGCTGCTGCTGCCGCCGCAAAGAAGCGTGTGAGGGGGAATCCGTTCTTGGATGATTCCGATGAGGAGGAAGATGAGACGGTGAGGACGATCCCTGACACTGTGATGACCCTGGAGGGAGCGGATGATGAAGAGGTGCTTACAAGAGAGGAGAGCAGTGATAGGGGTGAGGAGTGGGTAGTGAGGCCGGCGCTGCTGAGGGAGGAGACATCGGGGGATGTAGGAGAAGGGAATCGGGCTTTGCTGCAGGGCAAAGAAGAGGAGGACAATGATTTTGAAGGGGGTAATGGAGATGGCTTCGAACTCGATGGGGAGCAGGACCTGGAACTTTTTCGTGAGGGAGGGTGGGGGGAGGAGTTTCGGGAGATGAAATACATGCGAGAGCAGGCGAGGCTCGAGGCCGAAGAGGCCGGATTTGCGGGTCAGCAGGAGGAAAGCGGCTTGATAGAGGAGCGCTGCCCGATCTGCAACGACAGCCTAGCTGGGGTCACCGAGGACCAGGCGACCGCCCACGTTAATGCTTGCCTCGATGGGGATCCGACGCCGTTACCGTTACCGAAGCCTCCTGATACTTCGAATTCGAGCCCAAGCCCGATCAGTCTTGACGCCGCCGAAGTGGGAAAGCGATTCGCAAAGGCTGCCGTGCCGCGACCTGGTCAGGCAAACCCGTTTCGATTTGGTGGTGATTTTGAGGGCCAGGCAAGCTCGGCCTTTGCGAAGCTGATGAATGGCCATGCCGAAGATGCAGCGTGGGCAACGGCTGCGGCTTCTGAGAATGCCTCCCGGGGCATGCCAGCATACAAACGGACGTGTCCGTTCTACAAGATTATGCCGGGATTTTCTATATGCGTCGACGCGTTCCGTTATGGCGCTGTTGAGGGGTGTAATGCCTACTTTCTCAGCCACTTTCACAGCGACCACTACATCGGCCTAACAGCGAATTGGACCCATGGACCGATCTACTGCAGCAAGGTGACTGCTTCTCTGGTGAAATCCCAACTACGGACAGCGGAGAAATTTGTTGTTGAGCTCGAATTCGACAAGAAGGTGCCGGTGCCTGGAACAGACGGCGTCACAGTCACCATGATCCCCGCAAATCACTGCCCTGGCAGCTCACTGTTTCTCTTTGAAAAACTTGTGTGCGGCAGGGGAATACATCGGATTCTACACTGCGGTGACTTTCGCGCCTGTCCGGCACACGTGTCTCATCCAGAACTCCGCCCGGAGACTGTCCACGCCATCTCGGGCAAGACCAACCAGCAAAAAATCGATGTCTGCTATCTCGATACGACCTACCTCAACCCGCGTTACTCGTTCCCACCCCAGGACGATGTCATCCGGTCTTGCGCAGAGCTTTGTGTTGCGTTGAACAAGGGCATCGCCGAAGACGACGACAGTGTGTGGAATGCCCTTCTCCGACGTCGAGATGGCGGCGCCCCGCCCAGCCTTGACAGCGTCAGCAAGTTTTTCAAGTCCGAAAAGGCCAGTGCTATTGAGCCTGTTCCAACACCTGACGGAGCCCTTAACGGAGTTCCCGATGCCTTTACCGCCCTCCGAGACGGACCCCCAGACCGCAAGCGTTTGCTCATAGTCTGTGGTACTTACAGCATTGGTAAGGAGCGCATCTGCAAGGCCATTGCTCAAGCCTTGGATACCAAGATCTTTGCTAGCCCCCAGAAAATCCGCATCTGCCGCCAGCTTGATGATCCGGAACTCAGCGCTCTCCTCACTTCGGATCCCCGTGAGGCTCAAGTTCACATGCAGATGCTCATGGAGATCCGCGCCGACACCCTGGCCGAGTACCTCGAGTTGCACAATCGTCACTTTAGCCGCATAATCGGTTTTCGTCCCTCGGGCTGGAATTTCCGCCCCTCAGGAACCAACGCAAATGCGAACGTCGCGCCGAGCAGTGTACCTTCGCACCAACTCCTGCATGGCCCCGGTTGGCGAACGCGCCTCCGTGTCAAAGACCTCGTTCCCCAGCGCGGCAGCGGGAAAGAAGCCATGTGCTTTGGCGTTCCGTACAGCGAACATAGCAGCTTTCGCGAGTTAGCCATGTTTTTGATGGCGCTGAGGATCGAGAAGGTGGTGCCGACGGTCAACGTTGGCAGTGAGCAGAGCAGGAAGAGGATGAAAGGGTGGACAGATCGGTGGTTAGCGGAGCGGAGGAGGGGCGGCCTAGTGAGAATTTTAGAGAGGGATGAGACCGGTGAGGAAAGGAGCGGAGGGAAAGCGTTGTGGGACGGGAAGAGTGGCAAGGGGGGGCACGTTTACTGGTGAGGTTCACTGTAAACAGACGGTGATGCTGCGGGCCGAGGAAGCCTCGGAATTGATCTTTGGAATAGGGTACAACAACAATGGAGTTCCAGGGAGCATCGCAGGCGTCCCGGGAGTGAACATCTTGAGGATATTTTGATAAATACGGGGCGTTTACGGGACAAGAGGGCGGAAATACCTCCACCGGGAATACTCATAGAGGCAAGGCGCCTGGATTTGTAAACTAATGGACTGTGTAGGGAATCAAGGGTATGTAATGCCGCCAGCAAAATGGGTGTATCCGCCATGGTGTGTTTAGGTCTTTGGATTACTAAAGTGGTGATCAAAGAGTGGGCTCCCGTGATAACAGTTTCTGGCTCGATGGAATGGCATGCTAGTTCAGGTCTTGCAAGGAGCTCCCACACACCAAGTTGATAAGTCTCAATGGGGACGTCGACACGGCCCTCGTGTCACAACTCCGGGTCTAACCCAGGTGCTTAAACCTGCCTAGGTAATGCGCGCATGGTCATAGACATGAGGGCGGTCACGAAAAGATTCCAGTACTGTGTTTCGTGATGGCTCGCGGAGGTTATCTGGTTTTCTGTTCCTTTCCTCGACTCGCTTGCCGTTTTCTTCGTATCGTGGCCCGGGACTCACTTACCGCCCTGTTACAAACCCACTCAAGACCCAGGTTTGCTTCCCCTCAAGTTCAGTTGACTGCCCAGCTGCCTAGGCAACGCGCTTCATCACCGACAACTTCACCACGGTCGAGGCTCCCGATAAAATAGTAGCCACTCGACCAACCAAGCCCCCCTTTCCGCTTCTATAGTCCCGCAAGACTCCACGCCCTCTCGCGCCATCGTGTCACATCAAATCGCCTCACTTCGCCTTGCCCGCTTGGGTAGCTGCTTCTGTTGCAAAAGCATCAGTCAAATCTTCCTTCACTACCTCACTGGCGAAGATGGAAGGGTTGAAAAACTTACCTCTCCTCGTCGCATCCTCCAATAACTGGATATCCACAGCGCTCGCTGGCAGATGGACATAGCGGACAACGGAGCCGCGGATGAAGACGTTTTTAACGGCGCTCTATGGCAAAGTCTTAGCATTCCCTTTCATTCCGTTCGGGTTGGTCCAACCCAGCCCAGCCTTAGATGATGGAAAATAACGCCGGAGGCGTGGGGGCATATATAGGAGGGAAGGGGAGGGGAACAAACCAGGTGAGGATACTTGAGCTCCTCGACAACGGAAATGTCATCGAGCTTGATGTTGAGGTACTGGTCCACGCTCTTCAGGATTCCGCGGATTTGGATGTCGTTCTTAAGCTCTACCGTGACCTCGTGGTCGATGAGGGTTTTGAAGAAGCTGGAGGATGGAGATTAGTTTCGATGGATTTAGTCACGGGTTAGGGTGAGAATAGTGTAGTTTTATTGTTGTAAGAGTGAGATGAAGGTGCCCATTAGGGGATCCAGTGCCCAGACAGGACGCGAGAAAGACCAGGAAAAGGGATGTACATATGGAAGGTCTGCCATGACAAGTGAAGACCAGTCCGAACGGAGAGTGGTCTCACCAGGCACAAAATACGGGAATAAATAAAATATCTTACCTGAAAAACAGCATTTCGACTGGATCAATTTCTCTTCCTAGCTCGCTTCTGTCTCAATGGAAGAATTAATCTATACCGGGCAAATTGCAATGCTGAACTCGTGCTGATGAAATCACTTCGGTTCAATGACCATCAAGTCCCAATGGATGGCACTGCACCACCGTTCAATTGTCGTCGTCTGTTCTTGGCGGGGTCACCTGCGCAGCAGCACCCCCAAAAAAATTGCTGCCTCAAATCTCAGGCGAAAAGGCCCACCCTCACCCACCGCCCCCCCCCGGACAGGGCGGGGCAAAGTCTGCCCCTCCACCATGAAAGTCTCGAACCACTCACCACTCACGACTTCCTTCAGCGAACAGAAAGCTCAAGAAATGCCAAATTCCCCGAAACGAGCGATGCAAACGCCGGGTGTAACCTGATTTCTTCCCGCCAGACAAACTAACCTAAACCAAGCCAAGCAACCCAAGAAAAGAGGCTAAGCAGCCCTCCCAAGTCGGAGCCCATGCCGAAAGCAAATCGGCTTTGCTCCTTAACTCCCACACTTGCCCAGCCAGCTACACGCAGGTCCAAGTGGCATTTGTTTGGTGTACAGCAAAGCCCACACAGTGTGAAGTGAGTCCCATGATCGTTATGTCACCAATAACACACAGCGTATGTATACATTTACACAAACCACCGTCCGCAGGTCATACAGTGCGCAGAGTCATTCATCCGTCGCCGTAAACACACAAGTCACTTCCTCCTAGTTATAGAACATCACTGCACTGCGCACCAGCGGGAACCGGGAACATCCGCTCCGCTGCGCGCACCGAAAATCCCCAACATTCCCCCCCCCCGACCAGTAACATACTCTTGCACATAGCTACACCCTCATTCAGCTCAATCACAAACCCGCTCATTGAACCAGCCACCGTCTTGCCTTGCCTTGCCTCACCCGAACTAACTACCTGGTTATCTGCACGTCATTTGCATTACGGGAAAGCACAGCACAGGGACAGCAACTGTGCAACCCGATAGGTGAGATAGACAGGTAACACAAAATGCGGGTGAAGGCATGAGCAAACGGGATCGATCAATCTCGACAGAGACAGGGATAGGGTGGCACATCTTCTGATTCGGTACTATATCTGGACTCGAGTTCGGCAACTCGAATCCGACATCTTAGGAGAATGAGAGAAGAACGAAAAGAACTTCCGGCGTCGGATCGTCCCCGAGTCTAACCATCCTTATCCCATCCCAGAAGAGAAAAAATCGCCATGTTGCTTAAATGTATAAGATGGTGAAAAGAGCGAGGAGAAAAGGCACAACAGTCTTGGTTGATCTATCTCATCCATCCCATGCCCATGAGCCGCAAGCTCTGTCACGGTCTTCATCTCCGCACATATCTCAAATTGTTGTTCTTTTATCTTTTGCTTTGCTTCTCGGCTCCGCCAGCTTGCGTGGGCGGTGGTATAAGGTGTCCAGACCGAATCCCATATCCAGCCTGACCGGTGCTGGGCGCCGGAAAGGAACCCATACAACCCAGACACACCAAAACAATGACGACAAATAAAGTCACTATAGAATAAATAATAGTAGATGAGAGAAAGAAAAAGAAGGCAAAAATAAACGTCCACAAGCGAGCTATGTCAAGGGGTATCCGTCATCCATTCATCCATGATGCACACAATCTTCCCTTCCTGATGAGAAAAATCAAGTGCCCAAGCCCAATCCAGTTTCCTTAGTTCCCCTCCTAGGGTCCACACCCCATCATCCAGCCCCCAAACAAAAATCGAGGTCCACCGGTGCTATGCTACCGCTTGCTGTGCTGTGAGGCGAACTGTATTTGGTATCCGGAAATGGAATCGCTCGATAAACAAACAAGAGAAGAAAAAGAACTCGATGTGCCGCGAAGTCCGAAGAGCAGAAGAGTGGGTGATGTATCCTCGAGAAGCCGCCGCCGTCCAGATGCAACCTAATCGCCACGAAACCCAGAAGAACGCTCAAAACAATTTGTTGCCCAATCTGTGAAGGAGAAACGCACATCCCGCCAGCCCCGGACTCCTCGCCAATATCGACCTTTTTCGCTCGCGAATTCGACGGCACAAATCAGGAGTGGGGTTGGGTTGTCGTAACGGTCATGACAATTTTAAGACAAAAGAAAAAAATGGGGGTATAAAGCCGGCGCCACTTTTTTTTTCTTTTCCGAAGTCGAAACAGAACAAAACGCTTCAATCATCTTCGCCATCATCGTCTTCGTCCGCATCAGGGCTTTCAGCTTCCACCCGCTTAACCTTCTTTGCTGGTGCATTTGAGCTGCCTTCGGACTTCCGCTTCGTCGCCCCGGATGCTGTCTTTGTCGCTGCCGGAGGTTCTGTTGCCTCTGGCTTTTCTCCACCCGAGGTGACCGTAGCTTTGTCCCGCTCAATCTGAGCGACTTCGTCGGCCGTCAAGAATCGCCCTCCCGGACCACGCGGCCGCCGCATCGCATGGTTGTGTCTCGACTCGTGGAGGTAGGGCTTTCGGCCTTTGCTAGTCAGCCTCAGCGCCTCCTCCAGTCTCTGCCGAGCTACCCGCCGCTTCAGGATGCGATGGAACTGCTTGGCGTTGACGTAGAGGGGCGACTCCTCCACTTGCCCAGACGCCATCTCGGGGGACTGCGGTGGCGGCATCTGTTGTGCAGCCGTCATGGGGGGAGGGACCCCTGGACGGGGACCACCATGGTTGAGCATCGCTTGTGGGGCCGGAACCCCCGGGCTGGCAACCTGGCTGAGTCGTCGTTGTGGGTTCATGTTGTTCATCTGTGGTGATCGAGCGCCAGTCCTAGAATCCTTCTTGCTTGCATTCACCCCAGACAACCTGGGCGATTGCTGCATGTTTGGGTCCGATGGCATGTACGGGTAAGTGTTACCCGAGGCTGCGGCTGTGGCCATGGCTGCGGCTTGAACCGCAGCCTGCATAGTCGGTATCCCATATGGGTTGTGGGCGTACTGTGCTTGGTACATTGTGGGTGAGAGTTGTCGTTGTTGCGATGGAACCACTGGGGATGTCTGTGGGAGATTGGTTGGTGACGTGATGCTGGTGCCGCCAGCCGTGGAGCTCGAATAATGTGGTTGTGAATGCGTGCTCTGTTGTGGTTGTTGGTATTGGGCGTATTCCATCATCCTCTAAACGGGGTCAAGGAAGCCGTCCCGAATCGCAGGCACTTGCAACTACAAAGCTGAGGGACAAGGTAAACGAGAAGCTCAAGTGGTAAATCAAAATACGTCAACAGCGTCTGGTGAAGTTCCAAAAGCGTGTGAAGTTTCAAGGGCGTCTGTTCAAGCTTCAAAATGGGCCCTTGTCTATTTGGGCTTGCGTGCGTCGACAATTGAAGGTTCCTGGGTACCTGTGGATTGGGCCTGGATGTGCACCCAATCTATTGGAGTGATGCGTTGGCAGTCGATTAAGTGGCCGGGGATTGGTCGCACCGCGGCATATGCAAGCTGATGTAGTCCGCGGGGCGAGTTGGGTGGCTCGGTTCAAAGCTTCTTGGGAAAGGCGATGACAAAAGAAGCCACGTGAGGGGCAGAGGCGTCCTTTTAAAATGTTTCGCTGTGGAATGCCGCAACAAGACACAGTTACTGTTTGCCCGCTGTTGAGCCGAAGACGGGCAGTAACTCTGCAGGGGAGGGTTCGTCGGTAGCAGCAGGAGTTCGTAGAGAGAAAAAGGTCCAGGGAGCCTCGTCGTCGCGCTCTGGATACCTCACAAGCGAATCTGTCCAATCTGGTGCGTCAGCGGGGAGGCGCGAACACAGGTATATAAGCAGAACAAGAAGCTCGGATGATGCGACGGGGGTTTTGGGTGGTGGGTTGTTTCGTTTTTGGCGCCTTGGGCCAGCTTTGATGCGCTGGCATGCATGACAGGATATGCACCCGGCCCCACCTTGTCAACCAACTCAGCGCGCTCCCTCCAGAGCCCGGCCGTCAGTCGTTTGCGCAGTGTGGGATTTTAGGACAATCCAGAGTGTCAGATATTTGCTAGAGGAGGGCAGTGATGGTCTTCCAGGCACCCCAGGCAGCTCATGGAAGTCGATGCACGCGGCCAGCGTCCCTGTCCTCCACGGGAAATCGAGGCTGCAGGCTGGCCAGACACCTAGGCGGGCCAGGGTGCATGTTGATCACAGAAGCGGTGTCAAGTGCTGCACGGAGCCCACTTGGGCGCATCCAGTACCTCGACGTCTTCTTGCCGCCGATATGAAGGATCAAGTGAGTGAAGGAGCGGAGCGGAGGCGCGTTGTGTCGCAAAGAGACAAAGTAGGCGTGACACCACGAGGATTAATGAAAGCACGAGGCCCTGTTTTCGTGGAGGGTGTTGTCCAAGGCCGGCACACTAGACTGTTACGTGGTGTGCCTCCGCGGATTGAGGGGTTTGGTGTATCGTTGCAAGTGGGAGAAAGAAAAAGAAAGGAAAGCATTGCAAACATACCAGTCTCAGCTCGTGATTCTAACCGGGCAAGGGGTCGACGGCAGATCGATGCCAGCTGCAGCTGCTGCTTGATCCGGCTGCATGCAAGTTAGTATAAACGGACTCGTTGGCTGGCTGGTGCTTGTTGGTGCATGAGGCAAGATGAGTGGTCGAGGGAGGATGGAAACAAAACAGTAGACCTCTCACGGCTGGGTCTCTGAGAGAATTAAAGAGAAAAGTGGACAAAAATGACGCCAGCAACCAGTGGCTTCGCTTGGTCCGACGATGGTGTGCAGCTGCGGGAAGACCAAAGATGCGCAAGGGCGGGAACGGGAGGGACGGGGGAGCCAGACAAAAAAAAACCGGCGACTGGGCAGCAAGATGAGCGATCAGAATGCAACTCACAGAAGTCGGAGACAAGACAGCCAACAAGAGGCGCTCTGCCTCGGTTAGGGCCCTTCAGCACCAGGGCAGCGGAATCGAGGCTTCAAGCGCGCGATGGGGCCTGTCCAGGGGCGTCGTTGATTGAACGCCCGGGACGATCTCATTAATCGTCTCCGCAGGCAGTGACTATCACGGGACTGGGGAGGGGCCAATGATGGGACCGAGAAAGAGACTTGCGACGGTGATAGGTCTCCAAACAGAGGAGATTCTCTGTTGCTGGTGTTGCGAACCTGTAATATGATTTGCTGTTCCGTCGCAAAATGTCCCTGGTGCCTTTTGCGCTCGACCGTTTACTGGCTGGAAAATGGCGGCCTAGAAGGAGGGCCCGCCTGGGAGGGAGTTGAAAGTGGGCACTTGCTACGCCCCAAACCTAACGCAGCACGCTGAAAGGTGAGCAGACTGGTTTCTTTTAAAGTGCTGTGGGAACAAGGGGCGTCGCCATGCATGGGGAGCTCTCCGCTCTGAGGCTGGGTCAGAGACGGCGGGCTAGAGTCGATTGGTTGAAGGTGCGCCAGACTGCGACAGTGGTGGCAGGGCTTCGCTTTGTGACAGACAGCTGGGCCTCGAAGTACCCCCGTCACCCAAGTTGTATGAAAGAGTGACATGGGGGTGTGAATGTGTGGCGGTTGGGGCGCACCTCGAGAGAAATAGTAAAACTAGGTACCATACCTTGCCAGTTCAGGAGGCTGAGCTGCGCCTTTTGCGCAAGTCAGAGAGACGGATGGATTCGACTGTGCTGCCGTCAATCCGGGGTCGCTGCGTCCAGTTTCGCGTGCTGCAGAACGGCTGGCGTCGACGGCGCCCAGAAGGTTTCGAAGGAGATTCGCGGGTAAGCAAGCTAAGCGCCTCAAATGAAAGAGCGCGATTGGTTTTTTGGCGTCGCTGGCGGCTGTCCTAATTGGACTACAAAGCGTTGGTTTTGCGATCAAGGCTGGCCGTTGATTTGATAGAATTTTCTGGGCTTCGGGGTAAGTTTTTTTTCCCCTCGCTCGAAGGCCTGGTTGTGGAGTGGGTGATTGGGTGATTGATTGGTTGTGCGAGGGAAAGGGAGGAGAGACGAGGGAGGACGCGAACGATGATTTGAGGGCGCGACCAGACTTCTTTAACTCCAAGCTTTGGTTGGATGAATCAGCCCGGAGAGTGGGTCCTTCCGCAAGTTTTTGCAGGACAGCGGGGAGAGACCGGGAGGGGGGCTGGTGGTTCTTGGAGGGGCCCAAGTTCGGGAGGGGCGTGTCACTGGGAGAGCCGCCCCCCTGCGGAGTCAGCGCTTCCTGCAGAAAAAAGAAAAGATGTCAAAAGTGCAATGGAAAGGCCTCTCTCTCTCTATCGGGCCAAACCAAGCGCAAAGAATCCGGCCGCGAGTGAGCCTCGTTGTTGCCTTGCAGCATTTACCTGGCCCAGAGGTGGCTCTGGCGGATGCAGGCGAGCCCAATAAGCATCAACACCGGTAGTTAGGCCCCCGCCCGAACAACCGTGCTTTCTAACGGGCTGCGTGACTGTCTGAATGGGGAATCAACAACACAGAGACGCGTTTGAACGACTTGCTTCTGTTCTCTAGCTCCAGAGGTTTGACCTTACACGGTGGGTGAATACATCGTGCGGGGTCTTTCTATTCTCCCCCAAGGCAAGCCAACCGTCTCGAGGAAAGGCGCGGAGATGTTCGTGAAGGTGCATGTGTAGTGCACCTTCAATGGAATTAATATGTAGGCTTGACCCTACCTAGGGTTCACGCGTGTGGCCGCGTTTTTGGGATCGGGTACAGCAACTAACTTGTTACCACGCCTCACTTGCCTGGCACACCGGCCCTTTTTCAAGCTGTCAAGCACTGTATTACGCCAGTATTGTTATAAAGGGAACGCGTTCCCGCAACCCTGTCCATGCGCCCACTCTACACAAAAGCGACTCTGAGCCGCGGGGTGAGCTGACTGCCGGGCCCGTCCCTCCCTTGGGGCGGCGATATACACGGATCAGGCATAGAAATGAAAATGAGGGAGCGGAGACGCCGTAACGCCGCGGTGAGGGGGCAAATCTGGACGTGCACAGCGTGTGTTGGCAGCTGGATTCTGCTCCGGCTGATCGACACAATGACCTCGCTGTCTTCCCGTGATTCCGCGTGGGCATCTCTCACCTTGTGGAGCTGACTAGCGGTGGCAGTTGGCAGCTGGCATTTGTCGAGAGGGCTGCTGGTGCGTTGTCCCAGACTCGCCTAATTTTAGCCCGAGCAACGTCACATACAAGGCCGGCTGCTGGGAGCCGGCTGCTGGGAGCTGCTATGTTCGGAACAGAAGATTCGGTCAGCGAAAACTGTCATGGTCCGATGCCGTCTTGTTTCCATGTTCCCAAAAGGATGGCTCCCATCCCAGCCAGCACGTGCCTCCCACCGGTGAGAGTGCTTAAAGGTACTCTGTACCGGTTAAGAAGATGCCGTCTGCTGGCATAACCGGATTCTGGAACAGGCTGGGGAGGTTTGTTGGACCATGGACGCCAGACAGGATTTGCCACCCTCTTCGATTAGGCAGACCTGGACACCAAAGCGGTGGGGGGATGCAAGGAGGGCCACCAGTTCGGGGCGTGACGAGGCCAACGCATCCAATGCAGGAAAAATCGGGACTCCAGCCTCCAGCCCAAAATGTCGGTGTGGACCAAAAAGCTGCAAGAGGAGGGGATGCAAGCCCCACCATCTTGCGATGAACTGCCCCTCTCAC
>Ga0247763_1000274_pt1 | contig 29094 bp, 19 predicted proteins | sample UWRJL141409B4_FD_179926 | JGI IMG/M metagenome (GOLD analysis project Ga0247763, IMG submission 179926) | Plant litter microbial communities from Arlington Agricultural Research Station in Wisconsin, United States - UWRJ-L141-409B-4 | ecosystem: Environmental > Terrestrial > Plant litter >... | reverse complement strand
TTGTCGTCGTCATTGAGATGGTGCCCCAGCATACGGAGGGCCATTGCCAAAATAAAGTAAGCGCCGCGTCGATGGTGGGCTTTGATGGTATCCAGAATGCTCGATATGAAACTTTCAAGGCGCGACGGTGTGCTTTGAATTACAGCAACAAGGTGCTCTACGGAAGACGCCCCAGGCAGCTCGTCCTCGAGAAGGTTGAGAACCATGGTCGTCCAGAGGAACACGCCGTCCGCACCTTTGAGTATAGCATCCATGAGAGCCGTGCAGCCCGTCTTGTCAGTCTGTTGGAGATGCCGAAAGTGCCGATTTTGCCTGAGCCTACTGTCAACCACGGCTAACATATCTTCTCTTGTTATGTCCTGCACTCGCACCTGGTGTGAGTTCTGGAACACAGTCATGATAGGATACTCCTCGCGACTGGAGACGCATAGCTTGAGATGATGTGTCTTGGTGGTACTTCCGGACTGGGTCGTCCAGTCATGCAGCATTCTGGCGAGGCCCCATAGCGAGGTCATCTCCTGGTCGTCGAACTCGTCCAGTCCATCGATGAACAGACACAGCCTGAATCGATTGAAAACCTCGGGATTTATCTGTATCATTTTGAAGGCGTCGCGGATATCGGCATCAGTCACGGGTAGCTCAACCAATCCCCTGGCGTCGGCCTTTTCCCATAGTTCTGGAAAAAGCAGCTTCGTCAGAACAGAACTCCCGGAGCACATGCCGTGGAGAAGACCGCGCAGCATGCCTGAGACGGTTTTCTGTTCGTTTGACCCATGTCTCCAAAAGAAGAACTTGGAGACTATGAGATCTTTCTTGTCACTTGCGGCCCACTCACTCAAGGCGGTGTGAGCCCGGACGTCGTTGGCTAGGAATTTGAGAAGCGTGGACTTTCCGGCGCCGGGCTTCCCAGCAAAGTGAAAAACCCCGTGGCCCGTCCGAAGCCAGTCGAGAAAGCCGGTTTGCAAACAGCCTGACTGTTCCGAACCATCTACTATCCATTGAAAAGTTTCGGCATGGTGCCTTGAGATCTCACTCTCACGGGTGTGACACGAAATCGGCTTCATTGTGCGAATAATTGACGAGTGCTTGACGGCATCCTGGCCATTCCGAAAACCCGCAATTAATCGATCCTTATCTAGCGGCGTGACACCCTTTTCTGCAAACATCTGGCTCATAGATGAGAGTTGTTGGATCATGGTCGACTGGCCTTCGCCAAACAGGCGAAGGGATTCGTGGATGCGTGCGAGATCTTGCCTGTGCACAACATACCGATGATGAGCATACAAAGAAGAGCTTCAAGTTGATGAGTTCCTGGGGCCCTCACCGTAGTGCAGCCGTAATCGCGAGTCCGAGCCGTCTCTGACACGCTTCGATCCCCAACTTTAGCTCCTCAATCTCGGACGCCCGCGTCTTCGACTTGATCCAAGCCTTAGCAACAGCTAGAGGTCTTGGGCCAACTGAATCGATCTTGCACTTGTCGAGAACAATCCTGATCTGTTTTGCGATGGTACCACATTCATCCCCGACTTTGGCAAGTTGATCTTGCTGTGGGCAGGACTCCAGTTTGGCTTGAGCTCCGGTCAGGTCGGTCGAGATGGTCTCGAGCAGGTCTACCTCGGTTCGGATCCTCTTGTGCGCCGTCGAGAATCCTGTCGCTGAGTCGTACAACTCCTTTAGAGCCGCAGTGGTTTGTACCGCTGCTTGAACGATGGTGATGGTGTTGCAAAAGAGAGAGCAAAGAGTTAACGGATCCATCCTGTCAATATTTCCAGAAAAAGAAAGCAAGCGCAAAGGTTGAGATATCTAGGTTGGCAGCGGTTTGACGCTCACCGGCGTGGATACTTCGGCAAGTCGCCGCGGGCCTTGTGTAGCTGCCTGTTTCCCCTATGCGCTGGGCCGGAAACGATGCAAAGCGTCTGATAGTCGGCAACAAATGGCTGAGGGCAGGGTCGTAAACTTGGTGATGGTTGATGGCAAGTCGTTTCCCGCTGCGGGGTTTAGACTACCTCGGTCAGGTCACGTCGGGCGCACCTGCAGAAGAAAGATGCACTGCCCCCAAGCCGCCAGCTGCCAATGAGCTCAGACAAGGCTCCTGGCGTCAAGTGCCTTAGGTAGGCACCACCAGGTCAGGTGCCAGCCATTCCGTTCCGGGACGGCACCTCAGTTGATAGTAAACGCAGACTCGACACGTCGAGACAATGGTATGTTAAAGTTTCAAGGATAAATCCCCATCAGAACTTTAAGTTTACCTCATGAAGTTTTGTCTGACAAGTTCCAGGTGAGCAGACTGTTACATGGTGCACTAACAGACAACCGCTCGATTTTGTGCATCCAGGATTAACACCTAACTTTGAACTCTGTTAGTTCTTGTTAAAATGTGCCTATAACACTGCTGCGCTGGTCACCTGATCCTAACAATTAAGCATGCACCACTGAGAGAGCGAAGAAAAGTGGACCCGTGGCTCCAGGTCAGCATACAGGTTGCAACTCCGTTTCCTCAGATGCTTCAGAGTGTCAAAACACCGGCCTCCCGAGCACTGCCTATAACGAGATCAAGTCACCGGAATTTAACTGCGCAAGATATATGGGTTTGAATGCTGGTGTGAACCAGAAGTTAGAACTGCCAAACTGTTCGACCAGGCAAAAATTCAGTTCGAGCCACCGCCCTCACTGCCAAGCGGCCCAAATTTGCAGCTCCTGTCTTCGGCGGAAATAGTCGGTGAGCCATGCATCCATCCCCTTCCCAAAACACACTACCATCGCGCATGTGCCTATATCTGCTCATTTCATTCACAACGGCACAAAACTCTGCAGCCTAGAAAACAGTTGGCGACAGCACCAGCTATTGATGAAATCGAGATCATGCTTGGCATCAATGTGAATACGCGGGGCAATACGCTCAATCTGTGGCGGGAATTCACTGATCTGCATGCAGCACGGTTGCACCGGAACAAAATACTTCCATAGACATTACTAAGGTCTTTGCATGGCGTATAACGGTAAATATCGATTGTGGTTGGGACAAGTTAAGTTCTAATGGTGGTGTAGTACTCGGCATGGACCGCGAATAGTAATCGCGGACTGTGAATAACACCGGTTAACCTACTCGCTTAACAGGGGCGCAGCTTTTATCGTGCTGCTGTCGGCATATCTCAACTATCGAAAACTGCAAGTTGGTTCCCGATCTGAGTATCAGGCTCTGTGCTCTGCAGATGTCAGGCTTGGTATCGCACTGGGGGGGGTACTCTCCGGAGCACGCTGAATGGGGAAATGGCTGTGTTGGAGCGCAGTTATCTAACATTGAAGGGATTGGAACCTGTGAGTCGTCCGTATTCGTATTGGTTGGCGCTGCCCTGTGATCTTTTCGGCATCCGCGTATATTTGACCGGGTCCGGCGTCCGCGGCCTCTTCCTTTCGCATCATATTCTCGGACTTTCACTTACAGACCTACCTACCTTAGGTAAGGTGCTTGTGTCCTTGCCTTCCTTTAATAACCCTCCCTCTGATCACCAGTTTTCGAAATACTTCTTCCCACCGATTACCACAAGTCTTGAGTACCAGCCCTAGGAGTCAGTAGCTCCGAACATAATTCGATATGAAGGACAACGCAGAGTTTAAAGTCTTAATTGCAGGTGGAGGTGTTGCAGGACTGCTCCTGGCTAATGCCTTAGAGGTTCGTTCCAGTCTCTTGTATTTATTTGTCTTTTGTGTTTACAACATGGCTCCACCCCTGTTTGATCGCTAACATTTTTGTCACGCACACAGAGAGCAGGCATTGACTACATCTTGCTGGAACGTCGCGGGGAATTCGCACCCCATGTGGGAGCGTCAATATGCATGCTCCCGAATGCATGCCGTGTGACGAACCCATCCCCACGCTGGAATTGTCTGTCATACAGTACTGACTGACAATCATGCAGATCCTGGATCAACTCGGATTTTACCAGCCTTTTCTAGACTCAACGGTATGGATTCCATGAGCGCACTTGATTCGATCATATGTTTGTTGTCTGACTGACTGATTCAACAGATACCAATTAACCTCATCTACGACCGCGACAGCAATGGTGTTCCATTCGCGCCAGCGTCCGATTTTCCCCAAATGGCCTTTGCAAGAACAGGTTATCACCATGTCTTTAGTGATCGGCAAACCTTACTGCAGATTCTGCGAAATGGCATCCAGGACCAGAGCAAACTTCTCACCAACAAAAAAGTGACCGAGGTCACTAATTCCCCCGACGGCGTCACGGTTGCATGTGAAGACGGATCAAAGTATACTGGTCACATCTTGGTCGGAGCAGATGGGGTCTCCAGCAAGACCCGTGAGGCCTTGTGGAAGCTCGCCGCGGCGGAATTTCCCCAAAAAGTCCACCACGACCGCAATGCCTTGGTGGCAGAGTATCAGTGTCTCTTTGGCATCTGCTCTAAAGTTGACGGTATGGAGATTGGGGAGGGCGAATACGGCTACGACGAAGGCCAAAGCACGCTCGCTGTGGTTTGCAAGGACGGACGAACGTACTACTTCATCTTCCACAAGATGGACAAACCGCACCGAGGAGCCGACATGCCGCATTACTCGCGAGAGGAAATGGAGCGATTTGCCCGAGACCACTTTGACATGAAAATTCGACCCACGGTCAGATTTGAAGCGCTTTGGAAAAACACGCTGGCTTCGAACCTGCTTGTTTTGGAGGAGGGCACTTTCAAGCTCTGGACACATGGTCGCATCGTTTGCACCGGCGACAGCATCCACAAAATGACACCCAATATTGGATTCGGCGGCAACACGGCCGTCGAGAGTGCGACGGAACTAGCCAATATCATCAAGGAGATGGTAGATCAAGGGTCCGGGCGCCCGAGCGAAGCCCAGATCAGGGCGGGACTTGCACGATTCCAAGAGAAACGAAAGTCGAGAACCGACAAGCTCGTAAAGGTCTCGGCCGACGCCACGCGCATGCAGGCCTTGCAAACACTTGGCCATCGCCTCTTTGCGCGGTATGCCTTGCCATACGTTGGCGACTATGTGCCCAACCTGCAGTCGACTTTTTTTGTTGGAGCGCCAGCGATAAACTTCCTACCGATACCACCCCGTTCGGTTGTGGGAGTGACAATGCCCTTCAACCCGGCCCAGGGTGTCGGCAAGAAGGAAAGCGTATTGAAACGTGCCGTCATCGCCTTGCCGTTCTTGTTTCTCTTCTACTTTGCCAAGAACCTCATGGACCCTGCACCTCTCATTCCGTGGGCTACATCGATCCTCGAACACAAGACAGTCGCCTGGTCTGACACACCGCTCCCAACGCGATTTTACCCCGTTGAATGGCTCAACGGCCTACTTGCCCCACTTATCGTGTTCTTCTCTCCAGTCCTGGCCGGATTCACCGACAGTCTCTCCACTCAAGCGTTCTTGCTGTTGGCAGACTACGGCATCGTCATTGCAATCTGGCTCATCGAGTCGGCCCGGCGCGCCAACATCTTCACGCCCTCCCAGGTTCCCTTTTTATTCACCTTAGCCAGCCAATTCGTTGGCGTTGGTGTAATCTCACCGCTTTACTACCTGCTGCACTACATCTACGCGCCCATCGACGTTTTCAAAGCCTCGGACATGCGCCTCACCCGAGTCGCCTATACCCGCACCATCTTACCCGCTCTACTTGCGGCATACTACCTCCCGCTGTACGCCTCTTTCCTCTGGCCATCCTTTGCCGGGCGTGTTTACTGGAATTTCCTCTGGCAGCTCTTTCCACTCTGGATTACCCTTCTCGCATCGTATGTTTTGTTTTATTTCTTCGCTGACACGACGAAACATGATCGTCTGCATAACGTGCGGAGAGACCTCCCGGTTATTCGCACCACCATGGCGGTTTTAGCGATCCATTCCGCTGCGGTGTGGCTGTATGCATGGTATCAATCCGGATTTGTCGCCGAAACCATGATGAACACGATCCTTCCGCCGCTGCACTCGCCACAGGGGGCAAAGGACCTGGTCACTTTCACGGGAGAGTTTCTGAGGTTCGACTCGGCGTTTTTGGTTGGCAATACCTTTTTCTGGATGGGTTTGCTGTTTTGGGATATCAAGCATGCGGGGATGCTAGAGTTGGGCTGGGTATGGATTCTGGTGTATGCTCTTGTTGCGGCAGTGACGGTTGGGCCCGGTGCGACGGCGGCTCTGGGGTTTTTGTGGAGAGAGGAAATACTCGCGACCAGACGGCATTGGGCGGCCGTGACGGAGGAGAAGACAGTTGAAAAGGCTCACGCCAAGACGGACTGATTCTTCTTGTTTTTAGCTTTCGGGGTCTGGGATAGAATGTTTTTTTTTTTTTGGTCTTTTAGAACGACAAGAACATTCCAGCAGTTGATTTTCTTTTGCAAATAGAGTAACACACACATCAATGATCTATGTACCTACCCTATGAACTGGAGCACCGCTATGAAGTTACCCGCTGAACAATATATGCAAAATAAGTAAAAACAACATAAAACAAAACTAGCAGAACAAGACAATCGCGAAGCATTGATTTATACATGTATGACTCAAGTCATCATCTTCAACTCGGTCTCACGGGCGCTGCCTGATAAGGCACCGCTGTCCCTTGTTCAGCTGTCCAACCCTCGAGCAGCGGGGGTCGGTTGGGGTATTGAGGTACTGGTTGGCATACTTGACATGCTGAGATGGGGTTTTCTTGTTAGTTGGCGACAAAAAAAATTTTTATCTAGGGCGAGAGTGGGAACATACCGTGCCATCATAAATCTCGCCAGGGATCCTGAGCCCGAACTTGCAAGCATTGCCCATTTGCACCGACACGACAAAAGGCAGCATAGTACTGAAGCCCTCCCAGGCGTTTCCGTTGTCGCAGTTGGCAGTGAACACACTCTTGAAGTTGCTGCCGGCGATGGTGATGCGGCTGGTGCCGCCGCTCCAGGTATTGTCGCCCCAGATGATGGCAAAGGTATCACAGGGGACGACTCCATGTCCGTCGTTCCAGGTGCATCGGCGGTCCAGCTGAGCTCCGTCTCCGCTAGTCGGCGATAGGTCGCGGGGGGGCAGGAAGGTGTTGAGGACATCCGCGTCCGAGTCGGCGGGCAAGGCCATGACATGGGTGAGCAGGGCCGAGACAGCCAGGAGGATATTAGAAGTCTTCATGTTGGGTGGGTATGGGGGGAAAAAATGTTAAAAATGTTGAGAAGTTGTTTTTTTTGTTTATTAGAGATCAGAAGAGACTGTAGTGGCGAAGAAGGGCTTGATTGTTTGATGATGAATAGGAGTTGGCTATCTACCTGCGTTCCCTCCTCGTACTTATACTTGGACGTCTGGCATCAATCCCATAGCGACAAAGTCGTCGTCGTCCTCTTCTTGGACTTGTTCCAACGACACGCGCAGCCTCAATCAACGATGCAACGGGCAGATTGGTAGCCGGTCCAGCAATAGGAGGATGAAGCCTCACAGGATGTGATCCACTGGCGGCGTAGCTCTTCGCCTGTCGATATGATATGCTCTCGCCTGGTGAGCGAAGCGATCGCCAAGCGCCGCATTACATCCTAACTCGGAAGCTAAATCCAAGCTCGGAAGTTACACAGGCGAGCTCGGAAAGTTGAATCCAAGCTCGGAAGTTGACGGGTATGAGCCGGGGTCGGCACTGTATAGTATGGTAGATCTGCGCATCCTCGTCCAAAGTTTCCCATGGCTACCTACCTACCTACCTATCTACCTTAGAATACGTGATACGTACTTTTCTCTCAAAATTCACCAAGACACTTCCAACCCTCACCTCTCTAGTCACTGACTTTGGAAAACCAGTCTCGATGAACCTCTTCCGTTTGGACACCCCGCTGCGTGCACGCTTCCACATTCGCTGGGAGTCGCCAAGTTTTAGCGCGCATTGTGAAAGTGCAATCGGCAGACCAGCTTCTATCCACCTGCGGTACGAGTAGAGAGCATTTGGAAGCGCGATATTTTCTACATGGCTGTGTCGCCGCCTCGCTACGGGCCTATATTCTAGCGGGAGTTCTTTTCCCAAACGCCACCCCGTGCCTGCTGCGCCCCAATGCTTCTTAGTTGGTTGGTGCCTGGCCTCCACTACAGCCTACAACCTACAGTCCAACCGGGGGCTAGGTTTTTCTAGCGATTTTACCGGTCTTGGCCTCTATTCTATCCAGTCGTGTGCACCTTGCCCTCCACCATTGTGGCTTTGGGAACATGAAGCGATCTCAACAATAGATCAACACTGGAGGAACGCCACCCCATTTGATCGTATCCTCGGCCCGGATGGGGATCAAAAATGGAAATGGAAATGTTTCGCCACCCCTTTTTTGGGAGGGGAGCATGCGAAGCAGCAGGACGACACGACTCTTTTAATTTGTTCTTTCGTTTTCTCTTTTTCTCTCTTTTTGGCATCATGGAAATCCTTTGCATCGTAAAATACAACAGTGCTCCATGGCGCAAGGGATACCGCAAACGCCAAACCATTTTCACGCTCTCAAATATAAATCTGCCTGACACTTTGATGCATCATAAATGTCAAGGTCTGGTGTTGGTGGGCGTATTGCAGTACGGGTCTCCCAGATTGCCCAGTTTACACCGAGAAAAGTGCGAGTGTTGCCGGCACAGTATACCTAAGGTACATGTAGGTAGGTACATTGAGTACGTTCTGCTAATTGAACTTCAATCGCAAACCTGTCAAATATCGCCCAAAAAAAGATCCCACTCGGCAATATCAATGTCAAGTGACAAGCTAGAGCTCATTCCTATCAGTTGATACAGATGCCAATGGGATCTTTTGGCCGGTCGATACTGAGTCTTGTCGGCATCTTAGAGGAGCAGGCAGAAACCAGGCATTTTGTTTCACGTTAGCAGGAATGCTGTTGGTTAGTTGAGTAGCCAATCAGTATAGTGCTGAGTTTTACATGTCGAGATGGATCAAAGGATGAAAGGATTACGAAGGACGTCAATGGATCAAACACTTTACTCAGACTTTCTTTCGCAGATTGACCTGTCCTTCCGGGTCTTGGGTTATCATTGAGGCCAGCCAACCCAAGTTGGGCTATTGCTGCCCAGAATGTGCGATTGGATAAAGTTCCAACTATGCTCCTCCTGCCCCGTTTCCTGACATTTTGACGCCTCTGCCATGATGTTTACAACAGACCGCACTGGAGGTTGTGGGGCCGAGGCTGTGGGGCCGAAAAAGTCACGGACCTAGCCGCCGTAAACTTTGTTGTTGAGGAAGGTGCTGCGGGACTGACGGTTCACCGCTGGACATGGCTGCCCCATCTCCACAACAAAAACCGACTGCAAAGCGCCCGACGGTTCACTCTTAAACATTTCTGCGGGTACCTACCTTAGGTAGGTGTGTAGGTGGATAGGTCTGGTACATGATTTGCTAGACAGAGGTCAAGGGAAATGCAAGAAAAATACTGATGCAGCATTATATGTTTTGTGCGACGAATCTGGGCTCATAAAATTTCCTTTTTCGGACCCCACCAACGTGACGTTGCTCACCCCGGCTCAGTTCCGGCTCAGCACGGATTTGCTCAGGCTTGCTCACCCTGAGAAGCATTTCCGGAAGGCTGCGCCGCAGCATGCACTGTCAGAAACGTTGCACACTGGAAACTGTGGGTTGAAAGGGGTTGCAATTGCTTGATTGTACTGCTTGTTGGCTCTCTGGCTTCGCCAGAGAAAATATATACTTTTATGTGCCGCCCAGCTGTGCCAGTTCAGCTCCGATCAACTCCGATCAGCTGTTTTCCACCACGCTCCGACCGATGTCAAAACCCCTTTCATTCTGATAGAGGGTAAGGAATCACTTACTGTTCTACTTATTTCATCACTCCAGGACAGCTCCGACAACTTTATCCTAGGCCGTGCCTGCAAGGCCTACCCATGGCTCACCCCAGATCAGGGTAGCTCAGGGTCACGCGCACATACGAAAATTGCTGAGGCCAACTATCAGAAGCAGGGGGTCCCTATACCGCTAGTAAGCCTACGCCACTGTGGTGACGAAGGCCGGATCCTATAGAGGAGTGTATAAAGGTTAGAAGGTCCGGCCAGAGGCCAGAACAGGGACAGTTCTACAAGCAATACAATCAATTACAATCGAGTCCAAGGTGCTGTGTTTCTGTCACCAAATTTCTTGTAAAACGATAGGCTGTCGTTTAGAATCGGATAGTTCTACTGTCCGAATACCTTTTACAGAACTTAGGGATGACGCTGGTCCGACGTTTTCGATAATTATTAGTTTGAATTTCCTGCTCCCCGAATTGAACTGAATTGTATGCTCAACCTTGGAGACTTGTGTAGGTCGTCGAAGAGGACCGGATTTTAGGACTCCGGGGACTGGTCCGCTGCATGTTTGCCTAGTTCTGGGCAACGAAGTCACGCACCGTGGGCCAACAATTAAGCCCACGGGTCATGTGCTCACACCCAGCATATTCATTGCCAAGGCAAAAACTAAATAGTGTCATAATTACTACAGTTTGCTAGCCGAGATCACATTCTCCTGCCGTTACCCAGCTTTTTTTTGGGTCCGAGCTGAGCTGCCTGAAGACAACATCATAACGATCGGAAAGGACTACAGCGCATCGACCGGGAACGAAGCATCAGTAATGGTACACTGTCGGCGCTAGTCTATTGTGCACTGGCATGCTTTATAATAGCATGTTATAAGATAGGACATTATGTACTGGAATATTCTAGCTTGTATGTTGTGTACTAGTACGCTCTAGGCTGGTCCATTACGTACTGGTATATCCTAGGTGCCAGTATATATAATGCACCATGTTATATAATATACTAGTATATTACACACCATCCCAGTTTTGGTGCTTGGTTACTACGTACTGTCACTGGGATTAGACGAGGATGTTATCTACTATCCCACAACACGCACTAGTATACGTATCGTCCATGGTAGTGCTATAGTAGTAGAGAGGGTAAGAGAGGGTGAAGGGAGTCTGGTTTAGGTGAGCTGATTGCCGGTGTCAGTTGAGCGTATCGGTTGCTCCTTGCTAGCAATGCGGCACGTCTAAATATCATGAACGACATCAGGCAGTCCAGTTGCCTCGGCCAGCAAAGGTAGAGATTGGTTAAAGCAAAGTTCACATAATGGAGAGGGGGTAGGAAAGGTTTCAGTCAGAAGAATATAAACTCAGGAATATATTTATTGGAGATGCGAAATTCACGCCGAAGTTTCAGGAAATGTCCAACCTCTCTCAATCCGGATCAAGCCATCCAGAGTTCCCAGCATATCCTCGGAAAGTTGGTCCCGCAGGATCGAACATGCGAAGACGAGACTTTCATCGCTCTCCTCAAAGTTCATCTTGGCAAAGAGAGGCCCTAAGCCCGTACGGTCTGTTAGTCCTGGTGTGTTGAGCCTTTCCATAACTTCCTCGTGGAGCGCTTTTCGATAGTCTATTGTCCTTTCTAAGGCCTGGATCGTTGTGCCGACATTTGCTTCTCCATTCTCACCCTTGTAAACAACTCTCATCACCGTGATTATTCGCTTCCTCGATTCCTCCCTGAGTTCAATATAGGTTGGCTCATCGGTTTCTGAGTCCTCATAGTCACTGGTAGGACAGTCAATCCACCCAGCACGAATCCAGTTCGGGAAAGTACCGTCTAAAGAAGAAGACATAAAAATCTCATCTCTTAGTTCTTCCGTGAATGAGGCGCTGTCGTGCAAGTAATCTTGAAGGGTATTCGTGAGCGCTTGCTTTGCAGCATCCCTCAGGTCGTTAGAAATTGCATCGAATGTCTCTCTAGCGATCAAATTAACGAGGTCCCCAGGAAACTGAGCTGGCCATGCAATTGCCCAGAGCATGCTGAAGGCTGTGTTTGTTTCGGCCTCCGCTGACGGGGCACCCGAAGAAAAGACATCAGCTTCTCGATTCCCCAAACCCTTCCGAATTGCGCATTCGCATATGTCTCGAAAAGTGTTCGATTGCTCATCTAGCATTTCCTCTGCAGCGCAGGACTCCAAGAACTGCTCCGTAGCGGCTTTCACGGTCCGCCTCATAGCAGCAAAGAATGCATTTCCGGGGTCGCTTGGGTCCGATATGGCCTGGATGTATTCTCCCAGTGTTTGATCGGACTTTGCTGCTACGTTATTTAGCGAGGGACGCCGCCGTCCGATAACGAAGTTGTCAGCCTCTGCAGTGGATCCACCATGTAAACCTCTGAACACGTCCGCTGCGGAACTCCGGACGATGTTGACAACGTCATTTCCCCATATTTTAGACCAGTTCCTGATGAATGAGTGAAAATCCTATTGAGGACGTTCCTGTAGCTATTTGAAAGCTTCTCCGCGAATGAAATGCCTCTTGAGGTCGGACACTATCCTTGATTCGATTTTCGACTTTATAGATTCGATTGTTGCAGTGTGTCCGACTAAACCTAGTTCGGGGGGCGCATCGTAGTTGAAAGAAATAGGAATGCAACCATGAGAGTCCAAGGTGTGTAGGAAGAAGTCCTTAAGCGAGAAACTTGCCTCCTGAGTCGAGTCAGACCGCACAGCATACTCAACTTCCTCCCCCAATTGTCTAGCCCAGTTGCTAAACACCAGGCTCCAATCGAGATTTATGAGATTCTCTTCGAATGAATCTTGGATCTCGGACTCCAATTCCTCTGAGAGCTGGCTCAGAAGACGGCGCTGCGCTGGCCGTATAGGTAACAACGCGACCGATTCTGACAATGCTATGTGTGCATCGAGCACTAGTGGCAATGCAACCTCAGAGGCCGGCATTTGACTCTTTTCGAGTATCTTGGTATTTTTTTGGAGTTCTTTCACCACGCCACTGAACAAATGTTTCAGGGTTGACGTTCTGAATGGACTGGTGCTCAGCTCGTCGAGCATGGCGAACCCGCACAGCCAGAGCTTTAGTCCGACAAAATTGGAGACCTTCTGATGATCCGTATTGACTAGCCACTTCCTGACAAGAGAATGCATCTCAACGTATGGCGCGTCAGCAGGTTGGTCCCTTGTCCCGTTCACTGTGATCATGCCCACTCCGGCCAGGGCGCTGATGGCGAGGTCGAGAATCGGGATCTCTAGGAAACGAAGCTGATCGAAAACAGAATGAGCCGCGGCTTTTGAATGTTCGACCTTCATTGCCTGGTTGGTCCTTGCTTTCCGATAGAGACGAATGAACTCGGCAAGATTCGACGCACTCTCGCATGATGCCGCGAAATGGGCCAGGGCCGCGGCGTCCCGATTGACCCCATGGCCTTGCAGTATTCCTTGAAAGGCAAAATGAAAGGCCTTCCAAACAGATGAAGAATAATTCGAGAATTGTGGGTCCTGGTCCAGTAAAATGTCTTTGACATTATCAGACCATCCAAGATAGGCTTGGCTGCTGATGTTCGGTGATCTAGAGCTACTCCCTTGCCGTAAAGCAGCGCCTACGATAGAGATCGCCAAAGGAAGACCACCAAGCTCGTCAACAATCCGTCGCCGGGCTTCGATCTCGCCGGCCGTCTGTGAGACTGTCGCCGAGTCCGAGCCCGAGGCCAGGTGTAGGCTTAGAAGCTCCTGACCACTCAGTCCTTCAAGGGGGTTGATGGATAGAACGTGCGTAGCCTTGATATAAGAGGCCAAATCCTGGTTTCTTGTTGTGATCAAAATCTTGCTCTCTCCGAGGTCGGCAAAGAGATACTGCTGAATGTTGATGAGCGGGGCGCTTAAACCATCAAAGATCACAAGCCAATTGCCTGGATAGCGTTCGGATAGCTGACGAGCGATGAGCGGAATACACTCCGAGTACTCTTGCCTCTCGTCGCATATTTGCCGGGCGTATTGTTCAAAGGCCTGTTTGATCGATTCCTCAGAATCCCCAGGTATCCAAAGAATTGCCATGGTGCTCTGGGTGTTGTAGGCGAAAAATCGGGCCATCGTTGACTTTCTGATACATCCAATATTGGCTTATTAGCAAACTGACCGGCGCCTAGTACCTGGTTATGGGTAGATACTTGGGGGGCCACGTACCCTATGCCTGGAATGCCCTGTAACACCGCACGGACGTGCCCGTGGCAGCCCATCGCTTCGCTTAGGAAAGACTGCACTTCGGGGCGGACCACAAGCCGTTCTTGGAGAAATATCGAATTACTACGCGGTAGAGGAAGATTGTGCAACGTGTTCCAATCTGCAGCCGCCTTCGCGCGCTCCTTGATCTCCTTATTGAGTCGATAAAAGGCGTGTTCTGCACCCTCGCCGTATATCGGTGCCATGAAGACACCAAAGATGCCGAGGAGACAATAGGCTTTATCTTCTTCTTTCTTAGTTGCTCTCTTCTGTACCCACGACATCCGTTCATCCACAGTGAAAGCGTCCAGCGGGCTGCCTCGTAGTGCTGCGGGCGGGATCCCCGTGATACTTGCAAGCTGCTGCTCAAGCGTCTGCTTGTTCCCAAGCCGCTGGCCGTCTGACGAGAAAAAATCGACCGTACTTGGAGCGACCAGTTCCTGAAGCGTCCAGCCACGGGTGAACCATCGACTCTTCTGCAAGGCCTGGTTGAGGTCACCGGTCGTGCAGCTGATCAGCACATCGGCGAGATATACATAACAGACAGCAGCATCTCGATACCAGCGGAACATAGAGTTGAGAGCTTCTGCTAGCTCGGCGTTGTTGGTCTTATCGATGCAACAAGTGTCGATCCAAAAGTATTGCATGCCATCCTTAGCAGCTTGCTCGCCACAAAACTCAATCTTTCGATATCCGGATTTAGCCTGGGCCCTCTGGGGACTGTCACGAATATCTGCAAAAGTGACCTCTTCTTCATCGCTACCCCACGTGTGAGAGAGTATCGCATATGGCGGGATGTTGTGGATGATGTCATTTGTCGGCGTGATAATTCCGTCGCTGGTTCGATGCAGGAGCCGCATTTTGCAGTCCCCTTTTGCGGCGGCCGTGCCGGACGGGATTGACAGGTCGTAGGCACAAGGTATAGCTCTAAAGATGTATCTCGAACAGCGCGATGAAAAGGCTTGCGGGGTATTCTATGGATGCCTGATTAGGTAGTGAGCGCATCCTACCCCTCCCTCCTGGAGTGATGTCTTCCGCCAATAACCGCAAAAACCCGATCCAACCTCTCCTGCGGGTTGTTCCGTTCCCCTGGCGAGTCCGACTTTATTGGTCAACAAGGCTTGGTGGGTCACAACGCTAAAAAGCACGGAAGGTTCATTATTTCTGTGCAGTGGTAGTTGCTGTTTATCTGACACCAACCTTCTAGCCTGATGACTGGTCGTTTATTGCTGCCTCGGGCCGCAATAGCCCGCCTTCATGACCAGAGGTCGTAACAGAAATATGGGCAGAGACTCACTTAAGTCTTTAGCGGTTAGAAAGACCATGCTAGTTTAAAAACCGGACACATTTTTGGGCATCTTTACGTATAGGACAAATTCTGGGCCTTCCCGGCTAGCGCAAAAGCAATTCAGCATGCTGCAGCACGGCCTGTCGGTATTAGTAATAGAGTGAATAAGGTGAGAAAATCCGAGCAAATCTTGACTAAAGACGGAGCAGGGCCTGAGCTAGGGGTGGGTAATTTCATGTGCGTAAAGTTGCCAAAAATGGAAATTTTGTGTGCCCAGATTCGTCACACATAATACGTATACTTAAGATGCGTATACATCGTAATCGGAACTGTTAACTGTGGAATATCTTTACATATTACGCGTTATCTGCTTTCTACCGATAGGAAACTTTAACCAGGGAGGACTGAAAAGGGGCCTCGGGAGGTTATGCGGCGGTGGTGTATGGGACCACCCTAGCTCAGGGAAAATCAGGGAAAGCTTAGGACAAATCGGCCAAAGCCTACCCCAGCTCACCTCAGCTCAGGGCGACGAACTAAAAAGGAAATTTGGTGTGCCCAGATTCGTCGCAGACAATCAGGCTGTTTCATGTAGTAGATCCCATCGAGGTCCAGTCCGGTCTTGAGAAAAAAACAAAAACAGTCTCGTACCCGCGGAAATTCCAATAATTACCTCCCTAGGTACCTAGGTAAACACATAAATTACATTATCCTATTTCGCCCCGTAATCCAGATACTCCTTTGGAACCTTTGGCCATTTATCAATCCCATCTTGAATAACCATGCTCATTCCCCCGACCATGTGCGTTTGGATATGACAATGCATCAACCACGCTCCGGGGTTCGTGACATGATACCTCACCGCCGTCCAGGTCGGTCCTTTCCCTGCGCCTAGTGTCTGAAAGCCGTCTCGCCGCGGCGGATTCACTAGGTTGAAATTCCCCGGAATCTCTACCATCGCCGCCTCAACGCTCGCCCACTTGAATGCCCCCTGACCCGAACCGATCAACCACATCTTGTTTCCGTGTTTATGAATGGGATGCGAAGGCTGAGGGAACTGAGTAACGGTGAAAATAAGGTCGATCCACGTGTTGTTTTGCGTCGTGATGGTCACGTTATTCGACGCGTTGGCATCGGGCTTGAACAATACGGGGAAACCACCTTCCAGGGCCAACGGGCGGGATGTGCGGTTAAGTGCCCACCAGTAGGACTTGGTGGTGATGCCCAGGTCGAGGATATATGTCTTATCGGCTTTTTGCGCGACGGGGGCCGGTGGGTAGGCTTTTTGCAGGGTTTGGTTGAAGAACTTGACGTCGGGGGTCACGGCGCGTCCGCCGTCGTTGATGTAGGGCGTGGGGGCGGTTTTGTTGGCGGGGACTTGTTGGCCAGTGTGTCGGTAAGAGAGGGTGGCCTGGCCTGCGAGTAGCTGGATGGGCAAGGTTGATGCGTGGCGGATGGTGTAGTCGCCCACTTCGGTAACGTGCACGAGGACAGAGTACCGGTCGCCGTTGGTGACGGAAACGGCTTGCACGAGCTGGGGCTCAATGTATTCGCCATCAACAGCATAAAGCCACATGGGGAGTCCGTCGATGGAGAAGGCGGTGCTCACGGTGCTGTATGCGCCGACAATCTCCAGGGCAACCCATGTCCCGTTCTTGTCGTCGCATATACCGCCCTTGCGAACCTCAACAACCGCCTTGGACCCCTGGGTAGCGGTGCAGACATCGAAAATCTCTGGGGGAATGGCTGAGAGGTTGGTCGGTCTTCCGGGAGCGAGAGAGATGGCGGCCACGGGCTTGGGGAGACAGCTATTGCCATCAATGTTAGTTTCTCTGTGTATATGTGTAACGAGCCTGTCACTAAACATACCCCTTCGCCGTCAATGCAGTAGCATTCGCCGCCTTCAGCAGTTGCTGCTGTGTGGCGCTAAGCAAGGACGCAAGCTTGTCCGCAGACCAGCAGTCAACCTTGCCCTTGCCGTTGATCAAGAGAGAGTCGTAACACGGCACATCCATGCCAGAGGCGATCTGGAATTCCTCTGCCCGAGCCGAGGGAATATTCCGCCAGTCGCTCAGCAGCAGCGGCTTGATCTCAGCAACAGCCTTGTTGATGGCCGAAAGGGTACTTTGATCCTTGGAGATGAGGCTAAACGGCGAGGGCCTGTCCTTCTTGGGATGGATAATGAGGGCTCCGTATGCGCCATCATCCAGTTGCTCCCGGTGATGTGCGTGGTACCAGTATTCGCCGTATTGAGATGCCGTCCATTTGTAGACGAATGAGCCCCCGGGAGGAATCTCTCGTTGTGTCACGCCGGGCACGCCATCTGACCAAGGAGTACGGAGCATTTCAATGCCTGTGTGAAAATTTGATTAGCTACCAAAAGTGTGATGGCTGGGCCTTCCCTATGTAGGTTCTTACCATGGTAGTGGATGGTTGTGTTGAAAGGCAGGCGGTTGCGAGCCGTCACGACCACCTCGTCACCCTCATCGACCTCGATGGTAGGGCCAGGAAACTGTCCATTGATCAAGATCATGTCCCGCTTGACGCCATTGGGGGATCCCTTCGCCCACGTGACGGTGAGGTCGAATTGTCGAGTTCGACCGCGGGGCGCAAGGGGCGTAGTCAATGCCAACGAAAAGGGCAAGACTGTGGCCAAGGCCAGACCAGTCAAAAGTCTTGGCAGCAGCATCTTTGACTTGATCTTGTTGGGCGAAAGACACTCCCGGTGGTGTGTGACGTTGCGGAGACTAATTACAAGCCGTGTAGAAAAAACCGGGTAAGAAGATTGTAAAGAAAGTCATGTTAATATATATTAGATTAAAATTTGTTCTACATTTTCCCCGGTTTTCGTGGTCATTATTGCCTTGTCTTTTTTTTGTTTTCCCCCAATCTTACTCGCAGCGTTACCCGGGGTGCCTAGCTCGTAACGATTCCCGGATGCTGCTTTCTTTCGGAAATTGAGAGACGAGAGCCGCTGAGTCCAGTCCCATTAGGTAACCTGCCCTGCGAGTGTGCCATTTGGGGTCGGGGGTTATTGCGATTGATCTGACTGAGCAGTTCCCGGTCGTTGGTTCTCGGCATCTTACCCATGCAGAATGGAACCCAACTTGCAGCACCGGGAAGCTAGCTAGCCCTAACAGGCGGGCTGACCTGCTTGCTGTGCCATCTACTCACTGCAGATACGATTCCCGAGACGCGAGACCCGACATGGCAATTTCCGAAGACCGATGTGTGTAGTGCAGTGCAAGTGGCTTATTCTTTACCAGAATCATTCGCCGAACTCCCATCCTCTTGTATGTCCTTCGGGTTTGGTTGTCGCCAGAGGGCATTGGCATTCTCTCTCTCTCTCTCTCTCTCTCTCTTTTTTTTTTTTTTCTTTCTTTTTTTTTCGTCGCATATAATCTTGAATGTTTGTGTTTTTCTCAAACGTCATGACAAAAATCTCGGAAGCCTTGTTCTGATTGACAGGGATGCAACCTCGACAGTCTCTGTCTTTCCCTGTCTTTTGTCTATTCCAGTTACATGGAGAAACTTTCCACACTGCCATGTGCAATCTCTCTAGCGCTAGATGCAAATGATAAATACACAACTTGAGATTAATAAAATTTTCTTCCGAGGCCGCTGTTAGGTGATGCATCTGAAGCACTCGCTTCGAGGAAGCAAGAGACACTCTTCTCTGATCTTAAGCTGTCTATGTCTATTGTCTTGAATACTTTTGTCTCAAATCGCTCATCCAGGGTTTAAGATGGCAGGTCTCAATTTCCAGGGATCTAGCGGGAGATTACCGGATATGAAAGGATTGGGTCAATGTCAATAGCAGACTCAGTTCGATGTGCATGTATGCTCCTCATTGTTGACATACCTAAGTTATATATATTCCCAACCTGGTCTATTCAGTCTTTCCATTCTGGCACAAATAACGACTGGAGACAGTACAAGGATGAGATGAGATGACTACTTCTTGTCCTCCCTCACCGCCTCCAAATCCCCATCACCCAAAAGCGTCGTCTCCGTGCCATTTGACGCCATAAAGCTCACGGGCCTCACATTCCCGTTGGTCGACGACATGTTTTGCGGCGGGATTGCAGGTCCCGGTCCGGCCGCCGTCGCAACCTTGTCCGTCACACTCCTCCACTCTACACCGATCGCGCCCACGAGACTTACCGCGCTCAAAGCCAGGAGGAGCCACCAGACGTCTTTGAGTGCGTCGTTGTAACATTCCACCACAGTGGGGATGAGCTCCGCGCCGAGTTTAGTGCGAAGCTCAATCGCGCCCACGGTCATGAGGATATGCGGATCCTGTATCTGTGGGAGGCGCTGGATGATCAACTCGTGGAGTTTATTGTTGAAAAGCGTCTGCGCGACAGAGACAAAGATGGACCCGCCGAGAAGCTTGCATACCGTCGTGAGTGACGTTCCCGTGGGGATATCCGCTGCAGGGAGCATGGTTTGTGCAATGAGCATTGACTGCTGCCAGCCAAAGCCCTGGCCGAGGCCGTAAAGGGTTAGATAGCCGTAGATTTTGTCGTCGCCGGTGGATGGGCTCCAGGTGGTCAGGAGGCCGCAGGCGGTGCTGACCATGATGACGCACAGGATCATAAAGGGCGCGGAATAGCCTCCCTTGGTGAGGATGTAGCCAATGGCCAGCATGGTCACGGTCATGCCGGCGATGAAGGTGACAATGTCGAGACCGCTGCGCACGGCATCGTGGCCCTTGACGGCTTGGAACCAAAGCGGAGCGTAGTAGAGAATTCCAAAGTTGACGCCGCCTTGCATGAAGGAATAGAACGAGGCAAACGCCATGCTGCGCTGGCCAATGACATGCTTGGGGACGGTGGCGATGGGGCCGAGGTAGACTTGCCAGCCGATCCAGGCACAAAAGGTAACCCCAAACAAGACCAGCAAAGCGATAATGCGTCCGTCTCCCCAGGAATACGTCTGGCCACCCCACTGCAGAGCCAGAAGAAGACAAGTGACTGCTGAGACCAGGGCCACGGTACCGGCCGGATCCATGCGCTTGACTTTTTCCCTGGGTGGAAGGTTCGCAAGCTTGGCGGATGCTTGGGGGGACTTGAAAAAGAATACCAAGCCGGCGACCACAATCGCACCGAGCGGTAGATTCATGTAAAAACAGCCGCGCCAGCTCAACTTGGAAGTAAAAGCGCCGCCAATAGGGGGACTATTTTTGTTTGTTTGTAAGTAATTTTGCCTAAAGTCAAGGTGGAAAATGGGCAGGGGGCACGCTGGTAAAAACTCACCCAAGAACACTGGCTAGGCCATAGACTGTTCCCAAAACACTCGCATACATGGGTCGCTTTACCAAGGGGACGCTGAAAGCAATGGTAACAAAACTTCCGGTAAAGACACCCCCTGCGCCCACACCGGCTACCGCTCGTCCTGCGATAAAGACCGCCGAGGTAGGTGCCACGGCACAGAGCAAGCTTCCCAACTCGAAAATGAGAATAGCAATGATGTATGTCGTCTTGAGGTCGTAAAACGTGCATAGACGGCCCCAAAAGATTTGGAACGCACACATGGTGAGAAAGTAGGCCGAGCCATACCACCCGACATCCTGCGTCGTGTCAAAGTCATCTGAAATGGCGGGAATGGCTGTCGAGATGATGGTTGTGTCCTGATCGGGATAATGTTAGCGGTCGAGAGTTGGTTTGGTGGGACTATGGTACATACCAAAGCCTGAAGGAGGAGAGCAATACAGGCGAAGAAGACGAGCAGGGCTAGTCGAGGGCCCGTGGGCAGCGGTGGGGGGGTTGCCGTGTCCATGGCGATTTGATGTTGACGATACTATGTCTCTGTCTGTTGCGTCCCTGACTTGGTTTCGGTTATGGTTGAGCGTTAGGGCCGGATGAATAGCCTAAAGTTAGTATAACAAAGTTTAGAAAGTAAACCCTCTCCAATACCAAACTCAGTGTTGGTTCCCAAATAAAGCCAAGACTGAGATCTGTTTGCATCTGTTTTAGCACAGATTAAGGTAGGTTTTGTTTAGCGCCATCCCAGTAGCAAGGTGGGCGGCAGTTCCTTTTGGTCGGGATTCGACACGACAAAGATATCGGAAAGAAAACCCGTGACATGCACGCCAATCAGGCTCCCTCTCTCCAGCAGTTTCCTGCTCAGCGGTTCTCGGTACTGTTAACAGCACGTGGTGTCCTCGGCCTCAAGCAAGTCGCGAGGCAGCGAGGTCGATTAGCAAGGCTGAGGTCAAGTGCCGAGTCCCGAAACCCGATTGGTTGTGAATGCGCGGCGCACGAGGCTGCAGGTGACTACCTAGGCGTGCAGTGATACCTAAGGTATAAGTGCATCGTCACTCGCTTTCCGGCGTCGTGGTTCGGAATGGCAATGGTGGGGACTTTGACAAAAAAAATACAATAATAGGCTGTCCGAGCAGTAATCATAATCGTAGTCCGAACGGATCGCGGCGGCGATGCTTCGCGGAGTTGGAGAGAGCCGAGAACATGGCGATGCAGCATGGACTTTGCGGTTTCTTCCATCGGCGCCAGGCCTCAATTCTGTCAAGTTCAATGAGTTTCACATGCTGATGAGAGTGTCTTGAAAAGTCCCTTTTGCTGAAGCAGATTTTCTGTCTTAACTCTCGAGCTCAAAAAATGATCTGATTCTCTCTATGAAACAAGACATGTTGACTCACGCTCTCAAGGAAACAGCTCGAGCTATATCCCAAGAGACAAAAACCAGAAACTCGCAGGACGCTATGTCCAGCGACGATGGCGACAAGTCTCTCCCGAAGAAACAACGCATGGCAAGTGAGATATTGTAACGAAATTATCTTTAAATAGCAGCACTATAAGAATAGACAGTCTATAGCCTCCGGACATAAGAAAAGCTGAAGCAAAGAACATCCTCCTAGCCCATCCATGGAAAAAGAAAAAGAAAAAGGACAACAAGTTCACTGTAACCTAAACCCCCATTGAACCTGCCAGAAACCTCGCCAACCTCTCCCCTCGCCCCCCCTCAAACATGGTAAAATGATTCGCCCCCTCCAGCACCCGAATCTTCAACTTGTCCCCACCCACCAGCTGATCCCAACCATTCGGTCCAAAACTTGTCCGATCATGTAACAACCATTTCATCGCCGGGGTATCATCTGCTTGCTCTTCTAGCCTTTTCCCTCCGCTCGTCTTGTACACCCCATCGGCCGCCCAAATCGCATGCGTTACCGGTGCCATACCCGCGGTGAAAGGCGCTGGTTCGTAGCGAGCGAGCGCGTCGACGAAGGCGAGGAAGTGGGGCAGAAGCCACTCCGGCGGGGGTTTCGATGTGTCGGAACCAAACATGCCGATGCTGTTGAGGAAGTGGTACATCCTCACGGGCAATTTAGGCAGGCGAATCGGGTTGGGCGAGTCAAGGAGGATGAGACCGGCAATTTTCTCGCCCGACGCCATTAGCGTAGCGGCGGCGTCATAGGCGGAAATACCCCCTGCGGACCACCCGCCCAGGTAATAAGGGCCGTGGGGCTGACGGCGCCGGATCTCAGCGAGATAAGGGGTGGTGAGGTCTTGGAGGCCGCACTTGAGATCTTGCGGGCGTTTCACGTAGGGGCAGTTGAGACCGACGACGGCGATGGCGGGAGAAACGCGGGGGAGGGTGGCGTACGAGGTGGCGGAACCGGAGCCGTCGGGGAAGAGGAAGAGGACTTTTTGTGCCGTAGCCGTGTTTCCCTGGAGGACGACCGATGTGGCGGGTGGTATCGTAGAAGAGGTGCTTCTGGCGATGACGGGCTTTGGAGCGGCCTCGACGGGGCTAATGGGCTTGGGCTCGGTAAATTCGTTGAGAACCTTGGCTCGAATGGTGGTCATGTCGTCATCGAGGAAAAAGTCCGTGGGGAGATCAATGTTAAGCTCATCGCGGAGCCTCCCGAGCACCGTCAGCGACATGAGCGAGTCGAGACCCAACTCAGCAAGAGACGGTGCATTCCACACCTCCTCCACCTTGAGGCCAATCTCATCTGCCAAAACGGTGCAGATTTTGGAAATGACGTTCCCATTTTCGTCACCCCCGCTCGTTGTAATGTCGCTGCATGTGTCGCTGTCATTGCCGCCCTCATCGCACGAAAAGCCCGAGTTTGGCGTCAGCGTGTCGGAGCTGGAGCTGTCTCCCATAGAGTCGATCGACTCGGAGGACGAACCACCCAGGAATCTCTTGAGGTCCCGCACTGTGGGGTAATCCAAGAAGAGAGTTGAAGGTGAGTCGATGTTGAGTTCCTCGCGGAATCTTCCGCACACGGATAGCGACAGGAGAGAGTCAACGCCGACGTCGGCAAAGGCGAGGTCATTCTTCATCTCGGCGATGGCAATGCCCGTCTCCTCGGCGATAATGTTCATGGCTTGCACAATCAAGATTGGCTCCGAGAGGCTGTCATTTCGCTTGACTGCAGGTGGGGTTGTACGGGTTGCCGCTGCAGCCTGAGGCTTCTTTGCGCTGGGACGCGAAGCAACGACGGTCGTGGTTGCCTGCATGTGCGATGAAGACTGGGATTTGGACGGGTTGGGAAGGAGCATGTCCAGCACTTTGCGGGGCACGGCCTGGAACTGTGAAATTGTTAGTGACAAACTTGACAATTCTTTCCGTTCAAAACGGAATGGAATGAACTCGATGCTTACCGCGACGCCTTGGTTGACCCCGATGATGGCATCTCCCTGGAAAATGTACACATCGCCAACATATTTCGACCCATCCACCGACTGCATCTTGACATAGGTCTGGTACGTCTCATCAGCCGACATCGGCACCGCGCAACGAATCGACTCCCAGCCATGGTTGATGAAGACCTGTGCCTTGTAGTCGAACGACTCGGTCGCATTCATGATGAAACCCGACAGGTGGCCGAGACTGTCAATGTAATAGGGATTGGCGTGGAAACAAGTGCTTCGATCCTTGAACGCAACGCGAGCCGTGGCTTCGTGGCCCTGGCTGTCCAGCGACACCTCTTCGATCCCCTGGAACTTGTCTCCGTACTCGACGCAGTTCTCAAACAGCTTGTACACCATGCCGCGCTTGATTAGATGGCAGCTACCGCTCTGGGCCGCATCGCGCACACTCTGCATCCGGGACCGGACAAGATGGGCCACGCGCTTCCATTCGGACAACCAAGCATCTGGGTTGCCGAACCGGAGTGTGCAAGTGGCGTGCTCAATCGTTTTCTCACCGCGCGAGTCAACGCTATAGAATACCACCCTCGCCGTTTGCGCCACCCAATCGGCCTCCGCAGACACACGGAACAGCTCCGATTTGCCCGGGGTCCGCATGAGCAGAGGTTTGGTGGTAGCCATATCGGCAACCTCGATACCCCGGTTGGTCCTGACGGGATTGCCCTCGCCGAGACAGTTGCCCAGCGTCATGGCAATGTCGGCGTACACGGACGATGGACAGAGAACCGCGCCGTTAACCTTGTGAGCCTCGAAGACAGCACGAAGGTCGGGATGAGAAATGTCTGACTCCACCAACACAAAAGACTTACTCGGCCCGTGTTCCGACTGCAACACCTTCTGGCATGTGGCGGACAGGAATTTGGGTTCGGCAACCGCGTCGGCTGCAGCAGGATCCTCGATCGACTTGGCGACGACGGGAGCATCACCCTTGGTGAGACACCAGTCGTGGACATATTGGATCCAGTGGTTCTTGTAGTCCCACTGGTAGGCGGGGAGAGAGACCACCTCGTGGAACGCGTTGAAGTCCCGGTGGTATTCGTCCCATTGAAGATCCAGGCCGGCTTGGTAGAGGGTGGAAAGACTCTCGCTCAGAGTCGCCCAGAGACCCTGAGTCTTCCGAACAGAGGGGATAGTCCTGATGGACCCACCAACGCTGGCCTTTAGCATGCCCGTGACAATGGACTCGGGTCCAATCTCCAAGCATATGGTGGTCTCCAACATGACCTTTTGCGCGAGGGCGGCCTGGACCGCACCCTCCAGGTTCACCGTCTCGCGGCAGTGACGGGCGAGATACTCGGTGCCGAACTGGCCCTCCTCGGTGACAACGGTAGCCAACAAGGGAGAGATCACAGGGATAGTTGGCTTCCTGAAAATGACTCCCCGTGTGAGTCTCGCAAACTCATCAACCACCGGTCCGACTTGCGCGCTGTGGAAAGCAAACTCGGTGTTGAGCCTCGTCGTCTTGAGACCCGCCTGCCCCATGGCCTCCTGAGCACGGTCGACGTCCGCACCCAGACCAGCCAGCACCGTTTGGGACGGTCCATTGACACAGGCAACCTCCAGACCATGACTCTCCATGAACTGCGAAAGCGTGTTGACAGGCGCCTTGACTGCCAGCATGGCATGCGTCCCCGCCGAGCACCGCTCCTGCATGATACTCGCGCGGGTGCCCACCAAAAACACTGCATCCCGTGCGGAAATAACCCCCGCAATATGCAGCGCCGCATATTCGCCGAGGCTATGCCCCACAACCACGTTGGGACAAACCCCAAACGACTCCCACAGTCGGGCCAGGGCAATCTCGAAGCACGTCAAGGCCAACTGCATTGCCTGGGGCCCATATTCCTCTTCCTTCTCGGCGTCGGTGGTGACGAGAAAAGACAAGAAAGAAGCAAAGCCAAAGCTCTTACTGATCTCCTCCAACCGTCTCAACTCTGCCCGGAACACGGAAAACGCAGAAAAGAAACTCTGGCCCATCCCGCGATACCCAGATCCTTGTCCGGTAAACGCAAATGCCACGGACGGCGCATTCCGAGAAATGGGTCGCGCACTTTCGCTGGCAGAGGTAGCTTTTTGGAGAAGCGAGGCTTGGATCTCAGCTAGGGTTTGACCGGTGACGGAAATTCGGTAGTTGTGATGAATACGTCGCGCCGTAGTGGTATATGCTACGCTAGCGAGTTGGAGACCTCCCGCAGAAATGGTGAGATGTTCAGCCAAGCGTTGGGCGTTGCGGACGAGAGATTTTGCAGTTTTGGCGGAAACGGTAACGACGTGCGTGGTTCGTGGGTCTTTGTCCTCGCCCTCCGAAGAACTATGCCGCCGAGAAAGCACGGGGGCGTCTTCAATGAGCAGCGCCGAGTTACCGCCAGCAGCGCTAAAGTTGTTGAGAAAGGCCATGCGTTTAGTGGTGTTGGTGGAACTCCCAGAAACGACGGGCTGGCGTCGCCAGGGTGTGGGTTTAAGAGCGATGCGAATACCGCGGTCTTCGAGATCGGTGGGAAATCCCGTGTTGAGTTTGGTCTTGATACCACAGTGGGGTGGGATCTCGTTGTGTTTAAGCATCATCATGACCTTGATGAGAGAGGTCACGCCAGAACCGGATTCAGCGTGGCCGACGTTGGATTTCACACTGCCGAGGTAGAGAGGTTTTTCAGCAGTACGGCCAGAACGAGAGTTGGCGAAGACGTCGAGGACGGAGCGCATCTCGACGGCGTCGCCGGCTTGGGTCTGTTTTTGCGTTAGCGTCAGTCCCGTGTCAACGATACATACCGTAACGTAAAAGAGTCTTGAGAGGAACTTACCCCCGTCCCATGCATCTCAATATAGCTCACATCCAACGGATCATGGCCGGCATCGTTGAGAATCCGGCGGAAAATGGCCGACTGGGCGCCTATATGCGGACGTGTGATGGACTCGGCCTCGGCTGAATGGTTGGTGTAAGCTCCGCAGATGACAGCCTGGATGGGATCTTTATCGGCCAGCGCATCCTCGAGCCTCTTGAGCACCACGGTGCCCACCGCATCGGCACGGCAATACCCGTCCGCGCCGTCATCAAATGTCTTGCAGTTGCCGGTGTGGGAGAGAAAGTGGCCCCTGTCGAGACCGGTGAAATTGTCGGGATTGGTCATGACGTTGGTGCCTCCCGCAATGGCTGTGTCGCAGTCGTTCCTCCAGAGGGAATTGCAAGCCATGTGAATGGCAGCGGCGCTAGACGAACAGGCGGTATCGACACTGACGCTAGGACCAGAGAACTTGAAGTGGTAGTTGATCCGCCCGGGGGTGAAAGCGCGGTTGCCGCCAGGGATGAAATAGGTTCCCACATCTTGGCCACTGTTGACTTCACGCCAGTCATCACTGGTCATGCCGTAAAAGATGCCCACCCGGTCCCGCTGGGTCGATGCAGTGCGGTCCGGAACCACGCCCGCCATCTCGAGGGCCTCGTACGCAGTCAGCAGAGCCAGGCGCTGTGCGGGATCAGACTGGTCGGCTTCCTTGGGAGAAAGGTTGAAAAATCGACAGTCGAAAAGGCCAGGCTCGTTGATGAAGCAGCCATGGCGCACCTGCGAGGCGTTCTTCTTCTTCCCCTTGGCGTCGTAATGCGTGTTGACGTCAAACCGGTCCGGCGGGATCTCGCAATGCACATCCCGGCCTTGGTGGAGGAGATGCCACAAACTCTCGGGATCAGCGGCTTCGGGAAACCTCCCCGAGTATCCGATAATGGCAATCTTGGACTGTTCTGGCCGTCCATTGCTGTTTCCGGTTGGCGAGTCGCCGCGTGTGGTGGGATTGGTTAATGCTGCTGCTGCTGCTGCTGCTGGGGTGCTGGTGAGGTGTTCGACTCCAACAGAAATTCCCTCAATCCCGCCAAGAGCCGTGGTCAAGATCTGAGATGCATATGCACCGACCGGCAAGATGGCCCAGCGGGTATAAGGGGATGCCCGACAAGTGACCCGAACCGATTCAATTATGCGTTCCAAACGGAGAGGCTCCCTGAGGATCTCTCCCAGCGCCGTGTGCAGCAGAGCCCCAAAGGTGAGACATTTTGACATTTGCTCTCCAGTAACACAGGACAGCATGGGAAGTTTGACGGTGGCTTCGCCGATAGCCTTGGGAAGGCATTGGAAAATCTCATCCACGTCCGACTCGGCGTAGAGGTTGGCTTCGTGATACGGGGCGAAAATGGGCGTCGCAATGGTCTTGACGTCGGCCATGATGGGGGACCGGAAAAAATCTTTGAGAACCCGGGGATGGCCAAAAATGGTGACACTGGAGGGAGCGACGGTGCCGATAAACGGTCTCGACCCGATGGGCAGGTTCTGTCAAGTTTTTTTTTAACATTAGCCGTCTGGTGCCCGACTCGAGGTGGTAATGGTGCGTGAGTTCAAAATGCGGATTCTGGGATTTGTTTTGACTTACCGCCGATTCAGAGAATTGCTCAATCCGCGCAGCAGCCAAGACGGCATCGAGCTTTGGGACAATGTAAGACCAGTTCTTGTTCTTGTCTGCGCCATTCTCCAAAAGCTCGCGGGTTTTGGTAACCTGAAGTCCTGTGCGGAAAGCAATCACTACTGCCTGCACGGCTAGAGGCACGAGTTCAACCACGGTAGCGGCAGATGCCACGGCACAGGCGGCGAGTTGGCCGGTACACATGCCAACCACAACATGGCCCTGGCCTGAGGGATATGTTCTCGATCCATCTCCGTAGTAGCTGCATTTTAACTGTGTGTCAGAGCTCCGATTCAGATAAAGAGGCCATCAATGGATGAATCAGTCTAAACACACCTTATGACGCTTCCGAGCTGGTAGATGGTCGTCAGCGTGCTGGCCAGAATAGGCGCCGAGTCGAGCTCTGTCGAGTATGCAGCCAAGAGGTCGACAACTCTGGAGAATCGCGGCAGCAGCTCCTGGACTTGGCGTCTCTGTTGAGAAATCTCCTGACGAAGTGCAATGTGGGTTTGGTCAAGAAAGGACGAGAGTAAGGGGCTGTCTTTAATGCGGAGCAGCTGGCGAAGACCCGACACAAAATCATTGGTCTGGTCTCCGAAGAGATACAAACGGCCCTGGTTCTGCATCTTGACTGCCCGGGGAAATCACCCTGGGTTGAGAGAGAGGGAGGGAAAAA
>Ga0247763_1000272_pt1 | contig 29177 bp, 14 predicted proteins | sample UWRJL141409B4_FD_179926 | JGI IMG/M metagenome (GOLD analysis project Ga0247763, IMG submission 179926) | Plant litter microbial communities from Arlington Agricultural Research Station in Wisconsin, United States - UWRJ-L141-409B-4 | ecosystem: Environmental > Terrestrial > Plant litter >... | reverse complement strand
AGTAAATATATGTTGATAGAGTAGGAATATAAAAGCTACTAAGGTAGTTATGGAGGTGACTCCGAGATATTGACTAGAGGGTACGTATTGAGAGAATCACCTCATCAAATGACGTACGCTAGCAGTGCCTCGAATGAAAAGCTTTCTTTACCCATCAGAAGGCTTCCAGACAGGGCCAACCCTTCTCTGTTCCAGGACATGGTATCTTCACTTCCGGCTCAACCCATTCAGAGAACCGCTGAACAGGGCACCAATGGATGAATGTCGGCCGGGTAGGGCCTATCTCCCTATAATTATGGTGCTATAAAGGATGAATCTAGGTATTGCCATAATATCAAATGTGTATGGTACATCTGCACAATGCAGACATCTCCGCCTGCTGGTCGTTCCCTTCTAATAAAATGCGCATTCCCTTCCCTATGATCAGGTATGAGAGGGGAGGGTCGTCGGGAGAGAAGAAGAGAGGTATGTCAGACGCCAACCACATGATTCTGTTACATCTAGCAGGACAGAGGGTAGAGGAGGACCCTGGTGGTCAGTGACGTGACATGGACTACCAGGCCCACGTCGTCTACCAAGGACACGGCAGCTAAAATGGTGGACGATATACTGCATATTGCAGCTTGGCATCGAATGTATTCAAAGAATCAGCAGGTGCCGTGATCAGCCCGCTCATCTCATAACATGGAAGAGACTCTGTCGTAGCATAGGAGTTAGCGTCAGCCTTGACCTTACAGGTCGGGGCTAGAGCAAGAATCTCGCGAGTCGCCTCTGATGCACATGTATTATATATCATCAGCAGCAGGGTTTAGACATTACAGCGTACGACACTTACTTCGAATAAGGATTTTCCCCCATCATATAACGCTTCTTTAGATGAAGCACAATGCTTTTACTGTAATCAGAACTTTTGTCAGTGATTTTACGCCACTAGAGAGAGCACCATACATGGGCAAATATGTCAGCCTACCTATTACATTCAGGACTAACCTAATGTCCTGCTTGGAGGCAGCTTTGTTGTAGATATAGAGAATGTTATATAGACTTGGGAAGGTTGTAGTGTCCACCTGGGTCTACTTCTGAACAGAGGTTGCTCTCGCTTACTGGAGGAACTGGGACGGGGACGTATTACAGAATGAACAAGCGAGGTGTGTGCGTGTGTTTGGCGGCTCGGAGAGTCTGAGTTTCACCCTTTTTCACTCCCCAGCAACATCCACGGTTCACTCCTCATTGGAGTTGGCATTTGGAACCGAAAATATATACACATTCGAGGATATATTCCCATATCCCCAAACTAAGACACCGTCCTCTCTCTCTGGGCTTCTGGGGACCTCTCACAATTTTCGCTTCTGCATCTACCTCCCAACGAGGCTGACACGATTGCGTACAATATCAACACACACAAACAAGTCAAAACGCTCTGCAATTCAGCTTGAAACCCAAAATAGATAGAGAGTGGCCCCAACTTTAGAGCATGCCTATCTGATCACCCCATTACGTACCTACCTTTTATATCTCCTGCTCGGTTTCTACAGGCTGTCTCGCTAGCGTAGTGTCCCGCGATAGCCGCAGTCTCCCAGGGCAGAGGTAGTAGAGAGGAGCTTGTTCTGACAGAAACTAAGGCCCATGTCTCTAGGTCACGTCAAAACATACAATCAGACTCAAATGACTACGTGCAGAGAGTGCGACTTTACAAGCTACAGGCAAATGACAGGGACAAGGAACACTCTACGGACACTAGTGAAAGAGATCCAAAAAGGGCGGCGCTCTCAAAGATGGGGAGATGAAGATACAGACAGGGCAGGAGCAGCAACTGCCTTGGCAATATCAATGCTCCAGTGAACTCGGAGAATAGAGGCGACGTCTCGTGTTCAAATTCACAGTAGAGTCTGATGCATGATATGTCTCTCATCAATCCTGCCGATAGATGGGAAATTTTTCAGCGGCCAACGTCTCTATGTCGAGCTGGGAATTAATTTCGGTGGCTGTATAGGGCCCTCAGAGAGCAGCGGCCTCTGCCTGTTCTCTCGTGCAGCGGGCTCCCGCCTCATCTACCCTTGTCCGTGCTCTCTTGGGCGCGGCGTACAGGTATGCCAGGTGAAAGTCGATGACCATGACCGCCTTCGCGCGGTCGTCCCAGGTAAGGTTGGCGTCCCGGATGTCGTCGTGCTCGACGCCACGCCGACGGAGCTCCTCGACCGCCGCGGCCGCCTCAGCCCGCACATTAACGCCCGCCGGCGGCGCGCGGGCGGCGAGCGTGGTGCCGGCCCACGAGAGGAGCATCATGCGGGTGACGGTGGCGAGGCTGCGGAGCGGGTAGGGGTGGACGAGATCGACGGTGCCAAGGTAAACGGGAATGCGGGTGCCCTGGAGGTCCAGGCAGCGCGCGTAGACGCGGGCCTCATCGGCGAGAAAGCCCTCATCGACCTCCTGGACGCCCTTGGCCACAAAGACGTAGCCGTATGTCGGGTCCGTCATCTTGAACAGGACCCCGGTCGCGCCGAATAGGCCATACTTGTCCAGGCACTCGCAACCGTGGTCGAGGTCGCGGGCGAGCCGGTCCCGGATGCGTAGACACACCTCGGAGGCCGAGACGGCGTGGTGGTGCGGGGGGCCCCCGCAGCCCGGCTGGACGTGTGCGGGCGTGTTGGGGCAGTTGGGATCGAGAGGGCCTCCGCGGCAGAGGCCGAGCAGGCAAGCTTGCGTGCAGTACGGCCTGGCATCAGTCACGCCGCCGCCGTTGTAGGGAGAGAGCCCGTCCGAGGCTTTGCCGCTATCGCCATTGTGGGAAGAGGGCGCCGTAAGCCTTGTTTCCTCTTCCCTCTTTCGTTTCGCCGTAGCCGCTCTCGGAGTGTCCTGGCCGTCGCCACGTTGGTCGTCGTCATTGTCTCTTCCCTCCCCCCCAGTGTTGCGACGGGAAGAAGCGGAGGGGTCGGGTGGAGGAGGAAGGGAGGGGGCGGCGTCTCCGGTGATGGGCGTGTTGGTGCCCGACCGATCATCTCCCTCTTTCTTCCTTGGCGGCCACCGTGGGAGGGTCCGCTCCGCGTGGAGGATCCACTGGGCAGGGGGGATCTCGGCCTTGAGGGCGAGCAGGGCGAGAGTGGCCAGCTGCACGGCGTGGGACTGCCTGGGGGTTGCTACGCTGGGAGACTCATCGAGGAGGTGGACGAGCAAGACCTCCGGGGTACCGCGGGGGATGGCGAGAAAGATCATACAATCCCCCGACGCGATGTATCCGTACGCCAGACCACTGATGATCATGTAGTGGTACGCCTGGCACAGCACCTTGGCCACTATCATCCGGCTCCGGCGGTCAGGCCGACCGGGCACGGCACCGGGGTCCTCTCGGGGCTCCGCCTCGGCTGTGGCCTCGGGTTCGGGTTCGCCCTCGGCGCCCCGGGCGCAGTCGGCGAAAAAGGTCTCGGGAAGAGGGTCGCTACCGATGACCTGGTGGAAGGTCCACCGTCGGGCCTTGTGAGCGGCCTTGTACTCGCCCACCAGAGCTGTCGTCCGGATGTCGAATTCCTCGCCGGGTTCCTGGCCGGGTTCCTGGACGACGCGGATCCCCCATCGGTCGGGGACCAGGCTGGTGATACGGTCCGGAGACCTCTTTTTAGACGGCGACGGGCTCGCCCCATCATCCTGGGATAACTTGGGATGGAGGCCGTAGGCGTTGTTGCGGAACCGAAACTTGGTCCCCTGGAGGGCCAGATCCGTCTCGGCAAACTTGTTGGCGATCCGCATGGCCGGTCTTTCGGCGTAGGTGCGGATGAAGGGGCGGATGTCCTGTTCGTCCCTTCGCGGGTCGGATGAGAGGTCGCTCTCGGCTGCCTTGATTGAGGACCAGGACCGGAACAACTGCTGTTCCCCAAACACATTGACGAAGGCGTCGAATTGCTCGTCGCAGAGGCGGGGAAATTCGTCCCATCGCCGCAGCACCCGCGGGTAGACCTTGCCGTAGACCTCAGTAACAGCGCCGCTGGACTGCTCAGTAGTCCTGTTCTCGACAACCAGGGTCGGGGCGACGATGGTCTGCAGATTGTGCAGGTATTTGAGAAAGGTGGTGCGTTGAACCTTTTCTTCTGCTTGTTCCGCCCGCTCGCGCTCTCGGTCCACTCGTTTTTCCGCTCGGTCGGCCCGCTCGCGCTCTTGGTTGGCTTGTTTTTCTGCTCGGTCCGCCCTCTCGCGTTCTTGCTTCGCCCGTTCTTCTACTTGTTGCAGCTGCGCCTGCATCCTGGCAAGCTGTCGCTCTAGCTCGGACATGATGATAAATGATGACAAGCAAACATGTGCGGCGAGAGACGTGGCGCAGGTTGCATCTCATTGAGAAATGCAACGAAATGATGTGATGGAGCAGAAAGCTGGAAAAAACGCGATGAAGCGCACGGAATGCAAACGCGGGGAAGTGGTCGACGACGCCAAGTCACGTGATTGACGCGCATACAGTCCAGCAACACCTGTACTTTACAGCTTGGCTGCAGCTTCCAGGCCAACCTCCCCCCGGTGTTCTTTCCTATTTTTTTAGTGGTTGGATTGTAGTACCAAATACACCTCTATTTAACAATTCTAGATTGGTAACAGAGGTTAAGCTTGAGCTCATTAGAATTGACTGTAAGACGTTAACTTTGAGGGAAGGCTCGCTAACCTGAAGAGATAGTACGTACCGGAGAGTAAATAGAGAGGAGATGGAGGCTACCAGAAAAGAAGGATGAGGGCGCAGGTGACGCTAGTCCGGTGCGAGGGGAAGAGTAGTTGGAGATACGAACGATAACGACTCAAGGGCCCGCGTTGAGACTCTTGAGCTGGAAATGGAAACAGAATCAAAAACAACACTTCGAATTTATTCAGTCTACTACTTTTTGCACTATTCAATAACGAAGTAGATTACCTTGGTCATCAATCAACCGAGCGCCCTTTGATGGTACGGGCATTTACATGCTTGACTGTCTTTGGGCTTCCGTTGGGCGTCCACCTTTGTCTAACCACCCCATCTGCCATCCATCAAGCCTCAACATACGGCGAGCATAAATAACGTAGAGTCAGATCACAACCTTGACGAGGCTCCCTTCTCGAGGCCGGTAAATAAATGTGATGGGCTTTGGTGGATAACTTCTCTATTAGGGTAGTGGTAGTGTGGGTAGCTGGAGAGTCTACTTGCACTCTTTGCCAATACAGTTCGAGACTGTCATTCTAATGGAACCTAGAGGGCACCGTCATTGTAATCGGCTCAAGTTTCAGGCGCAGCTCGTTTTTGATAAAGCAATAACGCCTGCTGAATTGTCAAGCATTGCTCTTAGATATCAATTAGCCAAATATTGCTCCCTTGCGGGAGCTACCTACCACGCATCAGCTCTCTCCGTTAAAACACAGGTTCTTATATCCTAAGATGCCCAAACCAGCATAAAGATATACTATTGCTCCCCCCTGATGCGTGGCTGCGAGCTATTTAATAACCCAAAACACTTATCCTAATATCACTTCCAAGATAAAGGCAATTAATACGTGATAGCAATTATAGAGCAGCAGCCCGTCCCTATCCATGGCGATACCCTGTACCTTTTTTTGGCAGGGGGTTACATTACAGCGCTTGAAAGCTCTATTACTACTGTAGGTAACTTAGTTCCTGAGGCTTTATCCTAAAGACGGACCTTGCGTTCATCATCTCACCGGTAAATACATTCTGGCTCTTCCTTACACTCTCATCTACCTCGCCTGTTTCGTTGCACTTCCCAAAACCGTTAGCCACGCCCAAATTGTTACGAGGGATGCATGCATTCCCATGGCCCAGCGGACGTCTTAGGGGAAGGGGGGGCGCGAGCAGCAAGGCCCGCTCAAAGTCAATCAACATGACATTTCCCGTCTCTGGGTTGTAAAGCATGTTCGGTGTCCGACCGTCTTGGTGGGCGATGCCCTGCCCGTGCACAGCCTGCAATGCGCGTAGCATCTTTTTTTCAAACATTGTCTTGGGCATCTGCGTTGCTTGGGTATCTGCCGCCGCCGCCATCGATGCAGCTCGGGAATCAACGACGAAGCCACGCCAGGAGAGAAAAGTGATGTGGATAATGCAGACCCGATGGTCGTAGTAATATATCTTGTTCATGGAGCGCAGGGCGATGGCACCGAGAAACACAGGCACTACGACGCCCTGGAGTGGTTGGAGCCGCGAGTATACATCCGCCTCGTGTTCGAGGTCGCGCACAAACGCACGCACTGTGCCCTTGTCGACAAAGGTATAGCCATAGGCCAGGAGCGTCACGCGGAAAAGCACCCCTCGCGCGCCACCTTTTCTAAGCGGCACGATGCCGTCGTCGAGCGATCGTATGAGTTGCTTCCGGAGAAGTTGAAGAAATGTGGCGTGGCCGATGGCGTGGTTGTTCTTCTTGTCGTTGCCCTTGCTGTGTCTGCTATACCAACGTACGTTTGGGCACGCCGGGTCGAGCTTGGTACCCCGAACGAGCCCAAGAAGGCATCTTTGCGTACAGTACTGCCACTGACGTTCCTTGGGCGGCTGTTTCTGGTGTTGCTGCTGGTTCTGCTGCTGCTGTTGCCGCTGCTGTTGCTGCCGAGTTGCTGGCTGTGTCTGGCTGAACCGCGTGCTGGCCCGGGTCCGGCGTGCTACAGGCGAATCTGGCAGCGGGGCGTCTGACCCGTCGCCTGAAGCGTCTGGGGTGCGGAACCGCTTTCGGGACGGGCTACGATCGGGAGCAGGGATATAATAAAGCTTGCCGCGTAGCAGGTACGGGGACCGGTCGATACCCTTGTATGTGGTGGGCTCCCAGGCTGGCGAGCACGTGATGGGGGCCTTCCGTCCATCGTCGGGCGCGCACAGTACTTCAAGGTTTAGATCGTTGCACCACGTCTCTAGGCCCGCGGTCGCGTTCCGCCGCTCCTCCTGCTGGTGCGTTCGTAACTGCCCCGGAGCACCCAAGGCCATGAGCGTGAAAGTGAGATATTGGCCGACAGCGGTACACATGGTGCCTTGGGTAGCGTGGGCGGCTACCTCGGAAGTAGGTTCCGCAAGGTGGTAGTGCAACGTTGCGGCATCTTGCCAGTCAATGTAGAGGAAAACGATGGCTACCCCAGTAGTGAGCAGGCCGTACTTCAGGCCCATCTCAATCATGTAATGGTATTTCTGCGTCACGGCCGACGCGGTGAACAGATCGGCGTAGTATGCGAACTGGGCGTCCGGGTGCACGTCGGCAGGAAGCTTTCCTCGGCGGATAACCTCGCTGGGCAGATGCATAGGCCGCAGGCCTAGGCGGAGGTGCGCGGCAGCCAGCTTGTGTGGGGGCTTGTACTCGCAGACGTACACCATGGCGCGGCATTCCGAGTACTCGTCGTCATCGCTACCGACGCCTTCAGCAGCCGCCCGGCCTGCCCGGTAGATGCAGATCTGATCGGGCCGGAGCTCGTTGAGGTTTGGTCCCTGGTTTGGTGGCGACGAGGATAGCGCCTCAGCCTGCTGCGCCGCGTCGGCATTCGCCACCTCACTAGACAGCTCGCTCAGGGCTAATGGGTGGTTCTCAAAGATGACGCCATCGCCCAAGTCAAAATACCTGTGGATGATATGGTCGGCAGGGAGCTGCTGAAGGTGGCTGATGATAGCTCGCACAGGATCCTCAACGCAGGCATGGAGAACGTATTCGACCGTTTTTTCGTCCCCAATTGGTCGGTTGGACATGCGATCCCCCAGTCCGGCTAAAAATGGCCTCGTCTCGAACACCCGGGTTTGCTGCGCCGGCGGGAAGGCCTCAACCAGGACACCAGCAATCCTCCGCTGCAGGTCAATAAAACCAGCCCAAGGTTTGAGATGTTGCGGACACCATTTGTAAAGCGGGGCGGGAATGGACCCCTTTGTTGTGTGACGTTTGTTTGTTTCGTAGCTGGGGGCTAAGAGAATGTCAGCAATCATCAAACACATGGCGACACACACTACTTTGCACACACCTCTACAGGCTAGTCGCCTTGGGACGACCTAGCAACTGGTAATTGTGGTGGCATAGGCCATGTCGTGAATTGGTGTTGCTCATCAAGGGCTGTGCGCGCCTGCCCCCGTAGTTGCGCCGTCAAACGTTGGGGTGTGCGGGGTCGGGCAAGCAATGCCAAACCTCCACAGTTAGGGGGCCTTCTAACCTCTGCATTGCCTCGAACAATGGGCTAAAATAAAAACTAATAAGATAATCGCATTTTCAGCCCATTTCGCACTGAACGGTACCATATGCACCATAATCAGCCTCTTTAAAGCCCCGTAGCTTCATGTTTTCCCTCCAGTCCGCCCCAACGCGGTCTTGCCAGGCAGGGCCATATAAGTCAGCAAACAACTTCAACAACCTTGCTTGGCTTATACACGAAAAAATCATAAAAAATTATTAGCGGTCTAAAGACTCCTGGGACGGGCTGTTGTTTGGTCTCCCACGTTCTGACAGAGAGTATCAAATTAAACACGCTCTCGCTAATATGCGCAAGGGCATAAGTAATAATTAAATTAGTAAGTATGTTTTTAATCTCCCAATAGATTAATAACGTTTATAACATCTTAAAATATCTTACCCATTTTAATAATTTTACACTTAACTCTAAAAGTCTATCTTATAGCTACAATTATAAATACATCACATTTTTATTTAAAACTGCTGTTTAAATATAACCCTTATCCCAAGTAGCTTTAAGATCAGTAAGCTGTATAGTGACTTAGATAACGACGTAAATTAGCTTAAATATCTAATGAATAAAGGTGAATTGCTTAAATATATATTCTCTGCCAGATAGAATTTGTCTTTACTAGAGCCTAAGTTAAGATGTTTTATAACAGCTCAAAATAAAGCCCGTCTTATAGGAAACTATATTATTATATGTACCTTTTATCTACTTTATATATCACTAAAAACTAATACTGGCATTATCACAGTTTTTACTAGTTATACTAGGCACTATTGTGAATGCTTTACAAGATGATAAAGGGTAAGGTAACTGAATTTAGACTAGCATAGGGCCTCAAGTGCAAAAGAGGCTGTTGCAAACTAGGCGCTAAGGTTTCGCGTTATTAGCTTGATGCGAAAGCAAGCGGTCAGCTTTTTAAAACTTGACTACTCACCGACGTATTCACAGGCAGCCACATTTTTATTCCCGTTTATGGAGGAGAGAAAGAGGTATTCAAGGTCTATATCAGCGCTACGCTATCCTTAGGGAGTGAGCAGACGCTCTCACTGATGTCCCAACAACCTAACTGCTGTTATCCTTTCGCATACTTACTCGCCTACCACGTAATCGCTCGAGGCTAATCTCAATGGACCAGAAGGTAAGAGTCATTCCAATAACAAGGGATATGAACAGGTCTTATTAGCTGACATCAACAGTCCCACGATGTCAGCGGAGCCGTCTCTAGCAATCGTCAATTCCTCTAGCAAGCCCAAACTCAGAGAGAGCAAGCATTTAGTTTGCAAAAGCCGCTTGCATCTTTAAAAATAAGCTCGACGACGTTAGGAACAACTACAATAAGCGCATAACTGTAGTGTATAAAGACGAGGTCCTCCTAATACTAGCTCTGTTACTATCCCCTTCTAATAACAAAGTCGATCTGCCCAAAAAAAAAAAGGAGCGCTAAAAGACGAGGAAAAAAGCAAAGACAGTAACGAAAAAGACCTCGTTATAGTCCGTCGTCTCCACATCCTTAGGCTCGTCCAGAGCATATTAACGTCACTCCTCTCAGTTACTATCGCCGTCCTCTAAAGCATCGCCTACTTCCGCTACTTTAAAACATAAAGGATATACCAGGCGCCTGGCTAACCTATCTTAACCTTATGCCCATTATCTTACTTATGGTTATCGCTATCCTCTCAGGTAGCCTCGACCTTACCATACTTCTAGCCCACCTGTTCCCTTCCCACACCAGAACACTTCTAAGCATTACGATAAAGTCGCGTAACCTGCTCACTTACGTTGAGGGGTATCGTATCTTCTCGTGCTAGTCCTCTACAGGAGCCGGTTTAACTATGGGAATACAAGCGGCTAGATTAATGATTTTTAGGTTAGTAGACGTATAGTATAGTGGCCGACAAGTTTGCTAATGTTACGCAGGTGGGGGGCGCAGTGTACTGGCTAGGTATGATGAGATTAGACTTTCTGCCACCCCCTTTTTTCCTCCTTCAGTTTAAGCGAGATACTGATAGTCTGGACTCTGTTACAGACAGCCGCTTAATATATCGCGCTGGCGTAGATCGTATCCAGGGATTAGGTATGCTTGGTTCCGTCTTTATTAACCAGTGAAGTAGGAAGGCGAGGGGCGAGAAGGGTGGCTTCTTTTCCCAGACGGACGAGTTGGAGAAGATGATGGCTTAGGGATAGGAGGTTGATAAAACGCTAAGTGGGATGACTCCTCAGACCGACGGGAATAAATAAGAGCGGTTCAAGCTGAGTTACATCATACCTATATGGCTTTTGATATCTCCTAGAGAAACCCCAAACCCATTCTAAAGGCTACGGACTCTATCGGGGTAGCGGGGACCCTCTTACTTAGTCCGATCTATGATACGGCTCATGTCTCTCTCATTGACTTCCGCGCAGACTTTCCCGACCCGTTTTCGCCGTCACAGCTATTGGAATTGCTGCTATAATTGGCAACCACCTAGTTCTAAGTCATTCGCGAGATGGTCATCATTTAACATCGCAATAGTTTGCCCCATTGTGATTACTTGCACTGTCTCAGTTATCAGCATGATTCGTGCCATCAGCATGGAGGTGTGAGGAGGTGAGAGAGGAGAACAGGAGACCAGAGAACCCAGTGCGTGGATTAAACGCCTGCACGGAGATGGTAAAGGTGACCTCTTTGCTCGGGCTAACGCTGTATCACGAATACTGCGCAGCGACGGCCGACAGGGTCTGCATCACAGGGCAGACTTCAGGTCGAGCTGAGAACGGGTTGGAGTATGCCCACCAAGGTTGCATGCACTTGTGGGAGTAAGCAAATCACAACTGATGCGAGGGTCTGAGCTTTACCAAAATTATATCAAGCTTAAAAACCCAAAGATGTCTTTTTTTCCTTAGTCCCAGCCGATTACATATCCTATATGTCACTACCTACCTACTGAAGGAAATTTCCCGCCAACTCCAACCCTTTGCGCCGAAGGCTTGTCAGTCTCGCCCAACCTCTCCCCCCATTTGCGCTGCGCTCCCACGACTTCATAGCACGCGTCCAGGCTTCTTTCGCCCTCTTTTCTCTACTCTGTCCGCCAATGATTGACTGGAGCTCATCCTCTTCGTTGAGGCTGGTGAGAGCCGAGGCTAAGGAAGGGAACGGATAACAGAGATTCTCAATGATACGACAAGATCTTTTTGTCGAGCTGCTCCAGGCATATTGTCCGGTGGAAGAGGGACTTCCCGAGAACGATACCCGGGTCTCTTCCAGAATTCCGTCGGCCCGCTCTCTGTACTCAAGGAGCTCGCGACGTCGCTTTGGGCCAGAGTCCCGGGAGGCTAGACCGTTGGAAAGGTCAGAATCCTCCAGGAACGTGACTGGAAGCGACAGCATATGGGTTAAGGACTCGCCTTTGGTTCTGCTGTTGTCGGGTTAACGAAAAGCACGCGCGAGGTCTATATAGTGTGCGAGTCTTACGTATCCAGACCTCCCAGACCGTATAGGCCATCCGGCCGAAACCTCTCAAAGGCGAAGGTGACCAGCGACCGTGCGGTCACACAGTCCCTGATCAGATTGATCAAGTCTTTCAGGTGTTCCGACGTGTGGCAGAGAATTCCAGAACTCTTATGTCGATACCTCTGGATGACGTTGATTGCAGCAGACGCCCGGGAGTCAAGACCGTGGAGAAATTCCCTCTACAGCAGGTCAGATGAGTCAGTCAGCATGAGCTTTTTTACTTGTCGCCAGGGAGGGGCTTTCTTCACCAGCTTGACGATTCCAGCGAACTCCCAATCATCTCTGAGCTTCTTGAACTTCTTGACCGACGAATATACAATCCACAGTGCGCATAGAACTATAGCAGGGTCGTAATCTTTAGGTGATCCGATTGGTTTTGCGTACAGGGCCTCGTTCACCAAGCGCAGGAGCATCATGGCAAGCTCCTGGATCCTGAACGCAATTGCATACATCATCTCGAGGATGAGGTTCTTCGACATGGGGAGATTGACACCTCTCCGAGGGAAGTACCGCTCGTAGTGGATGCGATGTGCGTTCCAGTTGTACAGGATGCCGAGATAGTACGCGCAGCGCCATGCCGTCGTGATGATGCTTTGCTGGACATCAGGAGGGAATCAGCATAGGGTGCACATGATAGTGTATGAGAGAATATACCGCTTACATCCTTGCCAGTCAGTGCCAGAATCTGGGTTCTTGGCGCCTGTGCGTCGGTGAAGAGATTGAGCTGTTCCTCGGACAGTGCTGGCAGCACTAGGTGCTCTCCCGAAATCATCCTTGCCTGTGCGGTGGTTGCCAATCTGTTGATACAAAGAGTCACGCTAGTCAACGAGTATGGGTTGTAGTCCTTTCCTTGGTCGAGGTGACAGAGAATGTGCCCAGTGCCGTTGAAGCGCTCTTCTAGCGTGTTGCAGAACCTGTCTTTGCCCTGGAATGACATGCCATCGATCTCCCGCCGAAGACCGGACAGCAAGGCTTGTGTTTCTTCTGTATTGGCAAAACCGTCAGCTCGAAAGCTTTACCGCCATTGCCTGAGGCTCTGATGGAAGAAACATACTGATGTCAAAAAAGACAAGCTCGTCGAGAGTGAGTGGCTGCCCTCCATTCCAACACTGGACTTGACCCGTTCGCGCGTTTTCCTTTCGAACAAGACCCATGCATCGGCTGCATGGGGAGGCATCACACTGGCCGGGAACAATGATTAGAGGAGTCACAAAAAACCCTCAAAGAGAAAGCCAGGAAGTGGGGCCACCCACCTTGGCGGTCTTCTTAGCGAATGTGCACTCGGCGCATAGCTGCCGAGATGGAATTGCTTGAAGAGGAAGGGACCCAGAGCTCGTGATATCCAGAAACTCGCTGCAGCGGAGGAGATCTGAAGATGCGTCGGCGTTGGAACCGTCGGGGCTGGGCAGGGGCGGCTGAGGCCCAATTGGGCAACCACCAGCTAGTTCGTCAGCCAATCCAATGGAACTAACCACCAAACCCGGTGGTTCAGGGTCAGACGAGAATGCCGGTAGGGTCCAGTCTCTTGCGTGAGTCTCGCGCTCGTAGGTGTAGGACAATGCGGCATCGGGTGCGAAGTAGTCCAGATGTTCTGGCATCTGGACATGGCTCTGCGGATCCGGAGCGTTTTGGTTCGCCGCGAAGACATCCGCTTCCGTCAGCTTCTCGGCGCGGTACTGCGTTTGCTGCTGTCCGACGAGACGGTCGGTCGCCCTGCTGGGTAGTCGGTATGGCTCATCGTCAAGCTGAAAGATGGAGGCCTTGGCGGTTCCGGTGTCGAGTAGTCGGGGATCTATCGTCTGAAAGTCGAATCCATCGCTGCCAAGATCAACTCCCTTGTCCAGGTCAAACACGAGCTGTCGTTCGGATTCAATGCGGTCTGCTGCGAGACCTTCGAAGTCGGACGTGGGGATTTGGGGCTCTGCAAAACCAGCTAGAGGCTCAAAGTCGGTGACGAGAATCGAGTTCAAAATATCTTCGAGGTCAATGTGGGAGACATCGGTGCCAATCGGCGCAGCCATTGTCCCTAGAACCAATGAAGTTGGCAAGTGGAATGAACGTCGGAAGGGCCTCACAAAGTCGGCAACCATTCATATAAGCAGCGGGAAGTGTGGTCCGTGCTGCTGAAGCAGTCGTGGCTGCTTCCGACGGTCTGCTTCATTTTGTTGCATACAGGAGATAAGGCATCCTATTTTTTCTATCGGTGGCCATGAGTGGTCAGCTTAAACCGCAGCCGAGGTTTTGGTTTGTTGCATATATACGAACTATGCTCGAAATGCAGGCTTGAGCTCCGCGCTCATTCGCCAACGACTCAGATCGCAGCCTTCGCAGGGTCAAATTCCGGATTGCTGCATAAGAGCATAGAACAAACAAACCGTGATTCCGCAATTGCATGTATGTAGTTGTGGCGAGTTCTTATGAGTTGACGCTCCCGTCAAGTTGATTGCCTACCGAACAACAGGCGTTGGTGATGATATGCCTTCTGTTTGTAGATACCTACCGTGACATGGGGATGTGGTTATGGAAGTCCTCGATGCCGTGATCCACACCATACGGCATCGGCTTGGTTTCTCAAAGCGCGCAATGCATTTTTGCCGCACGGCGCCAGTGCGGCGTTGTGGGAGAATGCGCACCGCTCCCTCCGCAACCTCGCTGAGCTCTTTCAGTCGACACCATTGCGCGCCCTTAGCTCATCGTCCCATGCCAACGACATTATTAACCTAGCCTTCCCTCTCGGCTCGGCATACGACAGCCCCCGTAGATTGCTTACGAGAATTGGTCCCACTTGTAGTCTCCTCCTTGACAGAGTCGTATCCTAGAGGGCCGCAAATGGTGAACGATGAAGATATCGGTACTTCTCACCGGCATAAGCTCGCTGCTGATGGGGGATCTGGCTTGAACGGCGTGAGAGGATAGGCAAACCCGGTGTCGTGATCCACGAGTTGATGATTCCTTGGAGGCTTTGAGTCAGTTCGGGCGCAAGTCAACGGGGATGACTCGTGACAGGCCCCACTTGGAGAATGAGGATGGTTGCTCCTGTCTAATACAAGCCCTAGGCCTAAGGAGGTGGGAAGAAGGAGGGCACTCTAGGGCCCGGAAGCGTGTAGAATTGGGTAGACATGGTATTAAATTCGCCTTGCGTTTCTCCCCCTCGGAATCTTGCGGTTTCTACCAAAGCCCTCGCCCGCGATCACCTAACTTGAAAATTACATAATTGCAAACCACTCTTCCTGATCCAGGTTCTTTTTAGACAGCCCTTTAAATGGGCCCATGGAACAGCACCAGTTATCCTCCACTCTCTCGGCAGGCGCAATCCAGAAGGCCCGCGTACGGACATACCCGTCGTACTTGATCACAATGTCGCCCTCATCTTCCTCCTCATCCAAGTTGTAACTCCCCATCCCTTTTTCTTCCTTTCCTTGCTGCGCGCCATCGCCATTCTTCCCCTGTTGGCCGCCTTCACCTTCAGCAGCTCAACCTGTGCTCACACCTTGCTCTTTGTCCTCCCAACTCTGCTTTTGACCCTACCTCTCGGCTTGATTACTTCACCCTTCAGCTGCGGTTTCCGCCGCACAAGTCCCACGGTTATTCCCCACAAGCCTTACTTCTAATAGAAAAGCACGCGACAGTGAAATCGGACGCTCGACTCCACTAGTTTATCGGGATACTAGGCACTATCACTAATCCAACACCATCGACACTCGGCCTGTATGAGGTACTGTCATTGGTGGATTTCTTTGCCACAGCTTAAACAGGGATAAGTCTCATTTTCGCAGCCATATCGGCCGATATGTCGGATCGAGCCGTAGGCCCAGTAGCTTATTCCAACTTATCGGAATACTTTGGCATCAGAGCCGTAAAGTAGAATAACACAGAGGGCTAGTAAAATGGGTAAAAGACCTATAGTCAAACACCGGCTTGCCTCCACAGTCGAGGAAGAATCTGATGGCGCACCGCATAGTGTCCGAGTCTCTCGGGAACAGCAGTCATCTACGGCTATAGCTTGCGCTACAAGATGCTTCAGAGAGGTAGCTCTGCCTGAAACAAACTTGCCAATAGGACTAAGCCTTGATACTGAGAGGGGGGCATCAACGCATCGAAATCCGGCATTGTAGAGGTTGTTAAGGATGTCCAATTTGACAACCGTGTAAGTATATACATGGAAGGTGTATACCGCTTCTATGCAGTAACAGTCGAGCCGACTGGAAACCGTAATCCGCGCTGCTAGAGCTTGGTAAACAGCCTTGGATTTCTGGCACATGGTGCGCGAAGGGGCCCGACAGTCTGAACTCTTTCTGTTCCTCGGCGCTGAGGTGCTAGACAGCTAGCTTATGTAGTGCTAGACGGCGCTTTGCAAGTTCAGTGGCAACCGGTTCTCGTATGGTTTTATCTTTTGACAGTATGGTGCAGCCCAGAAGCCAGTTATCCCACAGGCGGTTCTTCGAGTGTTGCTTCCCACATGCCGTCTCTGGCGCGGAGAAAACGGTGCATTTTGCTCGAAGCAGGATGCGTAGAGATGCAATGTCTTCAAAGTCACAAGCGGCCTTGAGCGCGAGGATTGGGCAGAAATCAAGCCCAACGAGAAACGAGAGACCTTCTGGCCATTAAATGGCGAGCTTAAGCATACTGAATGTATCTATCTCTCTGACCGCATCATAGTGTGGTACTGCTGCCCAGGAAAGCGGACGCGGCCATCCGCTGGGCGTCGGGCAGTGAACTGTTCAACACCGCGATGGCCAACCCGTTCTACCTAAAGCCTTAAACTTAGAATAGTTCCCGAAACTGCAAGACTGAGAAGCTAGTGGCACACGTACTTCCCCCCAAGCTGCGGTGCTCTTGAAGCATTGAGAGTAAGCCTAAGCGGCTAGGGTGACTTGTATTTAAACGTATATCAAGCACCCCCAAGGTTTCGGCCTTTTCGAACAGCGGTATACCATCTGGCCTACATTGTGACCTAAATGTCGAAAGATAAAGGGCAAGGCCCGTAGGGGTAAACTGCTTGTTCTGATTAGATGTACTTGTTTTTTCCTCAAAATATCAGTATCGACAAACTTGGATGGGCGTTGAGATAGAATGGATTGTTACCTAAAGTTGTACTCCTTCCTGGTATGGCACCAAGGCGCGTTCTGCCTAATATCGCACCCGAGAGACGTGGTGAGAACAAGGAGATTACTAAGCTACGGCGCAAATGGCTCGCATTGCTTACCTATAAGTGCAGTAAGATAAAATACTTCCTATTATATGGAAGTAGTAAATTATTAGTCCAAAAACTTGCGATGTACATTTAGAAGAGTCTACCCCAACTTATCTGTGTCTACGACACAAGTGGTACTTGACTCTACAGCCTTCTTGATTGTAGAGCTCTACGGTCCAAGATTAGGAACGGTCGGGTCCAAGATATAGTTAATTCCATTAGCTCCAACAGCCTTGGGTTCGCCATAAGGAAATATCTCAGGTCCTTAGGAAGAAGTCCGCTGCCCCAGGAGAAGTTACAGTACATAGATACTATCATCGCGCCTACGGTATCAGGAAGAACTTAGTTCTTTATACTAGTAATATACTATTTATTTCTTGTTATAACATACCTGTTAAGCAAGTGACGTATCTAAGAAACTATGTGGCTTAAAAGGCTTGGTGATCAGTTGTAGCAATTAGTGAAAAGCTAGGTGCGCTGCGTTAACATTATTGCCGTGGGTAAAAGAAGGAATGGCAGGGCATGTAAGTGGTCGTGGCCGACTAATCCAGCAGCAAATTAATAAAAGTGAAGAGCATAAATAATCAAGCGATAGGGACAACGAGATGAACAAGCGAAAGAATAAATGAAAAGAGGAGCGAAAGCAAAGAGATAAAAAAAAAGTAAGAAGGGGGCACGGAGCAAAAGCTCCAGTGCTTAAAGGGTTTCCCCGCTAGTACCTGTTATATAAATCAAAAAGAGTGGTGATTAGTGGAGGGCTAGATACACTACTTTGACACTACTACCGTAGATAAAAGAAGGGGAGGCGCGCAAGCAGCTGTAACTGCCTGATTTGGTGGCAGATACTGCCCAATTAAAAGAACGAGGCCGTGTTACTGAGACTATGGTATAATAAAAAGGTCTTTTAAAATAAAACCCGCTTTTGCCTAATAAATATAAATAAATAAATATAAAGGTAAATATTACGTATTTTAATATTATTATTATTATAGTAATTTGGGATATATAAGCGGGTTGAAAGATTTAAAATAAAGGAAGAGAAAAGGTTTGGGTATTTTTCTATTAATTGTTAAGAATTTATACTACAAGAAATAAAGTTTTCCAAAGCTATAGTAGCATACGTATAAAATTCTGATAATATATATATTACTAGTAATCCACGATATAAGGAGAAGTAGCGATAGGCTACAGTGAGCGGGCTCTTTACTATATACATTCCACCCTAAACTAGAGCTAGGTATAGTGTTGCACCGATCTTTTCTTTGGCATTTCCCGACTACGATAGTTATAGTAATAAATATCTGTTTTATAATAAGATAGGTTAATATATATTTGAAACATTTTCCAATTAAATATACGTATATGGGTGGGTTGTTAATATTGGCGCTTAATTTTATTTGTTGCTGCTTAATCCACGCAGTTTTGCTATTTACTTTACTTAACGCTACTGTAAATTTAATAATAGCTTTTAACTCAAATTTACGAGTTAGGGTTATAATATATAAAGATGTTAGTATTTAAGCTTAATACGTATTATCAAGCGGGGAACCTTATATAGCTTTCCTAAAACTATTAGTATATTTCTAGCTTTTTACGCTATAACTATGCGGGTTACTTATATAACAAATACACCCAAGGAAACCAGCCTTATGCTACTGCTTCAGCATGCTCCTTTCTTTCTACAGCTATTAGATAAAATAATAAAATTCTTACCGTTAGCAGTGTCCCATACACCACGTGGTGGCATTAACTAGCCGTATAGTTTATATATTAAACAATATCACTTTCTATAAATTGTATGCATATTTGTCAACTAAAGTAATAAAGAGCCTTAATAGAGAGAGAGCCTTTAGAAGTGGGACCAGCTTTGCTAAACATAATCTACCTTATGTAATAATTTAAATGCAAGGCCAATAGGTTTTTATTGTTATGTTTGCTATTATTAGACTAGTTATAATTAAGTTGCTGAAAAGCATAAAATATTAAAAGAAACCTAACTCTGTGTAAATTGAGTAACATAGGATTTATCTTAGGAATTATTCCGTAAGTAAGCAAGAGGTAGTACCGCGTAAGTATAGCCTTCTCTGCTAAATAAATAACGCTAGGATTTCTTTTAAAGGGGATAAAAAGCCTGCTAATTGGCTTAAGGACATTATTAATAATTAATATCATGTCTTCATTATTTTAGCGATATCAACAAGCATGGGGCAACTACAGTGGAGTGTCAAAAAAAAACGCAAATGCCCCGCACTGCAGCCCGACGCGATATGCACTCCCTTGATTGAAATGGCTACCATAGGCGTAGCAGTTGTCAGAAAAAGTAAAAAGAAATAGATATAAAGATAGAAATGAGTAGAGATTTCTATGGGGCAACTGTTTAGTACTTGGTATACTATCCCTTCGCCTTAATTACGGCTGCCACGCGCCGGGGCATCGAATCAATCAAGTCGTTGATTAATAACTGCTCCAGGCTATCCTATACCGCCTCAGCCGATTTGATCAGTTCTTTCAGGCTATTATTCTCGTTCTTTTTTAGCAACGCAAGGTATAAGTAATCGCGCATAAGCTTCTCTTTTAACAGGTACTATAGGTTCTCGATGGGGTTAAGGTTTAGCGAATACGGTAGCTAAGGCAATACTTGTATAGCCCATTTTTCGAAGAAATTTTTAATTACGTGTACTGTATAGATAAAAGCGTTATCCTGTATAAAGATGGTATCCGAGTCCATTATCATAGGTAGGTATTCTTCTAATAACTTAACGTATACCGGAGTAGTAACGTTATTATACTTAGAATTAGGGTTTTTGTTTAGGGGGACCAGGTTACTTTTTTTATCATACTTTATACCCGCCCAGAATATCTTGGAATAGCAGAATTATTTATACTGTATTTATATATATTTGGGATTAATTGTAAGGGTACTTGTTACCCTAAAAGATTAGTTATTTATTAAGAAAGGGGGGGGGGGGGGGGGTTTTTACAAACCATTTAAACGAAAAACCTAGTAGCAACGGGTACTTTAACCTTTTTCCACTGTACTTTCGTTTGTAAAGAAGATTTACCGCTAAAATTCTAAAGGTTTATTAAAATGATTTAAAGCCCACTTTAGCCGTTTAGTAGCTACTTCCTCCGTTAAAAAGGGCCTTATTACCGCTATAACGTGTTTGATGCCCTATTTTATAAGGTAACGGCGAAGAGTACTTAAAGAGGCGTACTGGTAGTACTTTTTCCGTAAAGTTTTTATAGAAACCTATGGATTAGAAGCTAAATAACGTAAAATATTGCGTTTGTGGCGTTTATTTAGGATGGTTGGGCGGCTACGCCTCGGCAAATTGATGCCGTAGTCTTGTTTCGTAAACCGGCGAACCACACCGTAGACGTGCACCGGATCGCAACCCTCCCGGTGGCTAATAGCCTTCGCTGATTAGCCAATTGACCTCCTTGCAAAGATGCGGTTACGCCAGCGAGGTGTCACGGTACCGTGATGCTGCCTGCCTGTGGCTGCAGCTAGATGTAAAAGGACTACGGTGCAGTGCCCTGACTGCACAACGTTCCACTTTTTGTGGTGTTTACGCATTGCGTCCTTTGGTGCCGTGACACGAGGCGTAGAGTGCTTGTTTTTTTCTTTAAATCGGGTTTTTCGTGGTGTGACGGCTATTTTTGCGCTGTGGGTGGTTGGAAGAATTGGCGGGGTGGCTCGCGTAAAGTGGAAAATTTGCGTTTTTTCAGCGCCCCACTGTAACAGCAGAATTAGCTTAATATACTAATTAAATTATTTGATTTATTTAATCACTGACATTATCAATCCCAAGCCTAACCTAAGGCATAGTTTCCAGCGTTATGTCCCCTTTAACGCCTTGCAAAATAGAAGATAGTAAGTATAATATATACTATTTATTACACATATAACTCTGCTAACAACATTATTTTTATACAAAAATACCTAGGCAGACTACAAATCCCGTCTTATCCTTAATACTGTTAATAAGTTTGAAATTATTCTACATGCCGGTCTTTAATTTTGTTATGGTTTGAACTTTGAAGTGTTATAGAGGGTATAGAAGCTATGAAAGAGGTGTTAGTAACATAGTTGAATTTTAAGAGTTAAACTTATAAGGAACCTTATATATTATAAAAGGAACAGCCTATTTTAAAAAATTAGTTTATAGGCTGGATAAGTATGCGTGTTCAAAAGCCTATTATATGTGCAAGAGTTAGGTTGGCTAGTCTAGACCCAGAATGATTTTATATGGTCATAAATTAAGGTCATAACATAAGGTACAGCCTTGTGGGGTAAAACTGGTACACTAAAAAACTTGAAATCTACATAACACTTTGGGGATTTTAAGAACTTTTAATTGTTGTATTTATTACATCCGCTACCAACTCAAAGGTTACTAACTATGTAATACAAACTTAGTATTTAGTAAAAGTATATTAAATCATAACCTAAATCAATGGTCAAATGGATTGCATTCTAATTAAGTGGGTGCGTTATATAATGACGACTGTAGTATTCGCGTATAGCTCCACTTATACCTACCAGCAGGGTTGGCAAATTAGTCTTTAGACATTAGTCATTTAACTAACTAACTAAGATTAACTAACTAAAGTCAGACTGGTAACTGACTAATTTAGTCTTAGTCACTAAAGTGACTAAAGTTTTTTTTTAATTAATAATTATTTTTCTATTTTATTCTATTCTATTCTATTCTATTCTATTCTATTCTATTCTATTCTATTTTATTCTATTCTATTCTATTCTATTCTATTCTATTATTTTATTATTAATTTTAATTATTAATTTTAATTACCAATAGTTTATTTTAATTATTCTCTTTACTTCTAATTTATTCTCTTTATTAATTATTAATATATTAGTAACAGATCTCAATCCATTTAATACCTTATAAAATATTCTATTTACTTCTTTCTTTACTACTTTATAACTATATATATAAGGCCCTTTTTTTCCTATTATCTAAAATTCGGCTATTTATAATTTACTTAAATTAAATTATTATTAAAATACTAATAATTATTATATAATTATTATATTATTTTTATTAAGCAATTAAACTAGCATTTGGCTTTCAAAACTCGAATTATTCACACTATTATCAATTTAAACATCCTTTAATTACTTATAACAAAAAATCAAAAGCTATAAAGCAAAAAAAAAGTATATACTATTTATTCTTATTCTTAATCTTATTCTTATTCTTATTCTTATTCTTATTCTTATTCTTATTTATTTTTATTATTACTTTAATTATATTATATTATTATATTATTTTGTTATATATTAAAGTAAATTCTTATTTTTATATACTGACTATTAGTCAGACTAAGACTAACTAAGACTAATTTTAGTTAGTCTTAGTCACAGCCCTGACTAAGACTAACTAACTAATTTCCCAACCCTGCCTACCAGACATCCTTATTATCCAATTCTTAAATGTATAGGCAGGTAATATTAAGAATTCTATTAATCAAAGCGCGGAATGTTGGCTTTTGATAATCGCGAACAAATTATCCTAGCTAATCCTTCTATTTCTCCAGGAATATTATTTCTCCTTACCTACCCGTCCTGAATTTTTGTAGCTATTGTAAAAAGTCACGGAAGCAGTGAAGGATGTGATGGCTTTAGGAGGTTGTATTGAAGGTATTGAGATCGATAGATATCTACAAAACTATGGAAAGAACCAGCCTTTATCTATATAAAAATGCAACTACACGAGTCAGGCTGTATGAAACAACTAGTCATGGTTTTTCATACGGCCGTAACATAAGGTTCAGCCATGTGGGGCCAAGCCGTTACACTAAAAAACCTTAAATGCATTTTGCACATTTGGAGTAATTAAAAACTTTTAATTATTGTGTTTATTACGTAAGCAATACAGCTATAACTTTGTATATAGTATAAGCTTAGTATTACGTAATGATATTTGAGATCATGACCCAGATAAGTGGTAAATTGGATTTTATATCTATAAGGAGGTTACGGAAGTGGTAGTAGTAATTAAATTTAGAATGTGTTGTATTGTGTGTGTGTGAAGCTTAGTTTTTTTTTTAACTAGGTTACAGGGCAGTGAAACCTTTAATATAGGCCTTATAGTGGCAAAGGCTTACGCAACAGGCTTACGAAGCCTGTGACTCACTAGGTGGCAAATTGCCACTGTGGGACTATTCGCCACCTTGATTGTCTCCACATCTTACAATATCACAATTAATAGAATAGTGTTGCGCAATTTAACAAATTGGGGTTGTTTAGCAACATCGGTTATAAAGAATTAAATAACTCTTTTATACCGTATGAATTCATACTTTGGATTTTATTACTAATAAGTTGTAATACAACCCTATGGTATACGTAGTCTTGATTACCTAACCCTACTATAAATTTTACTATTTTAATTTTAACCACTTTTAAGCTCTTCCGGTTTTATACGTACATCTCTCACAACTTCCATAGTCTCCTAAGAATTACTACGCTTAATAAAAGGCATAATTATCGTTTTATTATAAAGGTCCCCAAATAGTTCGGTTTATTTGCAGCTTTGTCCAAAGAAGAATAAAGCTTTTAATAATAATAGTAATAATTTTAAGCTGCTAGACTTACAACTAGGGTTTGCAACCATTTCGATATATGTGGCGTTTCGAAGATTGTTATTTAAGATAGCAAGGTAGATAGTACTGCTAAAATCAATAGGGTAACAGATATAAGGAGATTAGAAACGCTGTGAAAGACGTGTTAGAAATATGGCTGTATTATAGATGTTAAAGTAGATAATGGACCTTTGAAAAAACATGCGAGGAACAGCCTTTTTTTTTTTAAATCTTTTATAGGTTGGAAAAGCACGTGTATTCAAAAGCGGTATTGTACGTGCAAGTGTTACGCAGGCTTTAGGACTATCCCTCATGTAGTCCCACATAGCCGAGGTCATAGTCGTTTCATACAGTCGTAAAATGTCATGGCACCAAAGGACGCAATGCGTAAACACCACAAAAAGTGGAACGTTGTGCAGTTGGGTACTGCACCGTAGTCCTTCTACATCTAGCACCACCGGCCTTGTGGCTAAGCAGAATTTTTATTATAACTATTTAGCTGGAAAACGCTACATTTGAGTTGTGGGGTACTTAGTTAACTAGTGCTACATACAAAAACCCCGTAGTCCCAAGCAGACCTAAGCCCCCCCCCCCCCCGGTGGAGGGGAGGTCTGGCCATCGATCTTTTATTTGGATACGCCTATTCTGCCAATCGGTGAGGCCCCCTATAAGGGCGTACTGCATTCGCTAATATTTATTTCTAATAGTGAATTATTATCCGAAATTATTATATTATTAGCTAACTAGTTTATAACCGCGATTATTTGGGAGATGTTTTTAAAGTTATAATCGGGCGGTACTAAGATTAAGAAAGCCGGGGGTGATTTTAGTAGCGTACAGAGCGGCTTGTTTTGTTTAATTTAACTTATTCGTGGTCAGGAAATGCCAAAAAAATATATTAGTGCAACGCTATGCCCAGCGCAGATTGATTGGGGTGGAATGTATACAGTGGAGAACTCACTCACCGTGGCCTATCGCTGCTCCTCCTCATGCTATAGATTACTAGTAATAATATTATCAAAATCTAATACGTATGTTACTTAAGCGATTTTATTTTAAATAAGTATTATTTAAGCTTGATATTACCTAATAGTCATAAAATTGGATCCTAAATAAGATGTTTATTAGATTTTATATCTTAAATTAATAAAAATAAGTTGCGCAACTTAACGAATTGCAGTTCTTTATCAGCTTCAGTTGTAAAGAGTTGAATAACTCTTTATATCTTATAAATCTCTACATTGGATTTCGAATTCTTGATAGATTGTAATTTAGCCTTATAGTATGCGTAGTCTTGATTATTTAATCATGCTGTAAGGTTTACTATTCTAATTTTTAACCACTTTTAAGCTTTTCCATCTTACTTTTACGTAGACTCATCGAGGTTTTATGTAAGCTTTTCGTCAAATTTAGCCTCACATATATTTAAGTTCTAGATTACTAGAAGGTAATCTATAATATAAATATACTAAGGTTTCCACAGCTTTATCCCATCAATATAATAATAAATTATAGTTGATTAATATATTACGTACCTTATTTAAAATAATACAAATAATTCTGTTTATTTCCCCATTTTATATTTTGGTATAATGGGAAGAGGTCCAATTGAAAAGACTACTCTCGTAGATAATATACTGAAATGTTTTTCCAATTTATTCTTCACCCTTGTTAGTAATAGCTACCCTTTTTTTACGGCCTTTCTTTCTTAGTATTCAGCGTGTAATTTAAATAGATTAAACACTTAAGGAGCCTAATCTTTATTTCAAGATTGTACCTAGGTATTTAGTAGCTGTATAACTGTATCAAGAAAGGTAATAATATACCTTGTCTTATTATATGTTGCCGAACGTAGCTTATTTAGGTAATTTAAGTTAGATCTCTCTCTATTTATTTATTTTTTTCGTTTATAGTGTACCCTAAGTTAGCTCTTGCAGCATAGTAATAATCTTTAATAGGTTGGCTCTTTCGAAGGCTTTTTACCTCAAGGAGACTATGGGCATTATATTTATACATTTCTTTAACTACTTTCTTGCTTATATAACAAAATCTTTAAAATAATAGATAATTTTAGTCTGTAGCAGTTTTTCTACTGCTAGAACTTTACTATTATTTTAGTTTTTAGTACTAGTAACCATTATTTTAGCCGATAAGGCTTTGTTTGCGTATAAGATTCAGATTAGTTATCAGTACAGCTGGCATAGGGTGTAATTTACAAATGACCTTTTCAGTAGTAGTTAGTAGTAATAAGCTTTCCAGTCTCGTTATTTTGAAGTTGTTTATAAAGTCTTACGCTTGTGTTATTATATATATAACCTTTCCCTTTAAATTAACTTGGCTTATAGGCTCATGCTAATTTTAGGCATATAAAAAACGGGTTTTGAAACTAGCACTTTATTAGTATTATTAAGTTTCGGAACTATAATACTAATGCGTATAAAAGTAGTAATATTCGCTCTTCCTGAGCCAACTTGCAAATTAACAACAGTTTTTATGTATATAAACCATAATTTTTCAAAATAAATATGTGATTTAGCCCTTCTATCTGTAGGTAAAAGATTGAAAAGCTTAAAGTGGTTAAAAATAAAATAGTAAATTCTACAGTAGCATTACGTAACTAAGACTGCATATTTTATGAGGTTATGTTATAACTTACTAGTAATACAACTTTAAAATTGAAATTTATAAGGCATGAAAGAGTTATTTAGTTCTTTATACCCGAAGTTGTTAAACAACTTAAATTCGTCAAGTTGTGCAGCACTATTCTTTATTGTAATATAAAATCCAATTTACCGCTTATTTGGGTTATAGTTTCATATACTATTACGTAATACTAAGCTTATACTTTATACTAGGTTATAACTATCTTGCTTACGTAACTAGCCTAATAGTTAAAATGCTTAAATACTCTAAATATGCAAAATGCATTTAAGGTTTTTTTTAGCGTAACAGTTTTACTCCACATACATACACATGGCGTTATTTTGAACCCATATAATTTCCAAGCTGTTCCCCTCCTGTCGCACATCCTGGGTAGGAGAGACCCAGACTAGTAGACAAAAGGCTGGAAGTAGAGTTGGTTTAGGTACGATATCGTACCGATACCTGTACTATAGAAGCACCCACGGTGCCTAAACAAATAGATAGAGGGACCGCTTGCCTACTAGGGCGAGGACTAAAGGTCCTCTGCGGTGTAAGATTAATAATAATAATTTCCAAGCTGTAAAATATATAAAGAGGGCTGTCCCTTCCATAGTTTAAAGGTCTGTCATTGACTTTATCAGCTATAATACATCCACCTTTCCAACGCATCTTTCACAGCTTCCGTGATCTCCTTAGAGTATCTAGGATCTATTCTTAAAGAAATTTATCAAGATATAAGGATTTTTCATAATTAAGGTTTTTTTTAAAAATTGTTTTTAATTTAGTTAATATATTTATCTAATCCGGGAACCCTTACTTCTAACCCATACCTCTTCAATTCTCAAATATAAATCCATTAGATCTTAGCTGCTGTTTTTTTAAACAGTAGTTGGGCTTTTAGGTTTGTGTTCAGATCAACAAGGCTTGATAGTAATTCTACCACCTTATGCTCTATTTTTGCCAGCACCTCAATAATAGCCTACTCTCGGCGTTCATTAACAACTGGAACCTTGGACAGTTGTGTGGTGGTTTAACTTATAACTTCTATAATTTTCTTTAGTTAGGAGCCGGCTTTTTCTCTCTTTGCCCCAAATAGAAAAGCAATTTTTAATGGCGTGATTGGTCTTTTCGCAGTATTTGCAGTATAAACCTTTTCATTTTTTCTTCTAAGGTTTTTCTAGTGACCAAATAAGCTTTAGAATAACTAAACTAAAATCTTTGGATTCAATTTGGATTTTGGCTTGCGTTCTTTATATAATACTTTGTTAAGTAGTTCTTTCAATGTATAATTAGCCTTATTACAGCATAGTCAAGCCAATAAGGTTTGAGAGGATATATTAAAAGGTTTTAGCTGTTGCGTTTAAATACTTTTAATTATAACCTCTTAGATCCTCTACGGTGTAAGATTAATAATTATAACCTCTTTTAAAATTTTAATTTCAAATTTAAGTAGTTAAATAATTAAATATCTAGCTTTTTCAAGAAAAGATTCAATATATCAAAAGATTCCGGACTTATTGTATTGAGTAATTTTAATATTTACTTTATAAAATACTTGTCTCGATAATATACTTCTTCAGCGTAAACCAAGCCTCTTTTGCAACATTTATAGTGTCTGTATACTAGGAGGCTTCATTTTTAGATTAAAATAAATCCGTAGATCTTAAAGCAAAAGAAGAGTATTTTAGAAATGCAGATTTAAGTAAGTGCAACCCGGGCTCATAATCTTTAAGAGATTATGGAAGATATATTGACTTTATTGTAGTCGTTGAAGTTGATAATAAACCTCTAAAATTGTGGTAGGAATAGCCCTCTCTATAAGTCCTTTGACGAGCTTGGAAAAGCATATGCGTTCGAAAGCGCCATGTACTTGTATGATTCAGCCTGTATAAAAAGCCCTTCTATAGTTCCACATGGCCCCCCAGTCATGATTTTCTGCATGGTCTTAATAAAATGTTTTCAAATTTTTAGAATAAACCTTACAGCTGGAACGTAAGGTTCAGCCATGTGGGGCATAACGTAGTTAAGGGTTTTCTTAGCCGACGTAGATTCTTAGCTGCTAGAAAAAGGCCCGTACACTTACCCAAATCACATATACTACAACAGTCACCGCTACAGTAACTCTAAATTAAGCTTAAGGGGCTTACTCGGGGGACCCCCGATAAACCTCCCGCGACCCCCCGCCCCCACATTAAACCCACACCTGCCACCTGCATTAAAAACACTGAATTTCCCATACAAAACGGAACATCTCGATGCACCAGCCAGGTCAGGCTGTATCGTACCAGCACCCAGCACCCAGCACCCAAGGTTGTAAACCGTCTGCATCAATTGCGCAACGAACTACATTCAATTGATCACGCAGTTGGATTGATCCCGCAGTTGGATTGATTGTGCATTTGTATTGATTGTGCAGTTAGATTGATCGCGCACGTTGGACTGCGTGCTCAACCAAGGCTGCGTTGTGCGAGTGACTGACAGGCAGACATTGAAATTCTGACTTTTTCCAGTACAAAACCTTGGCTTCCAAATGCCCAGCTGTCTGGCACTGGCACAGGTGGAGATAGGGGGTCGCGGGAGACTTATCGGGGGTCCCCCGAGTAAACCCCAAGCTTAATTTTAAACTAAATAACAGCTTTTACTAATACTCCTACCCTTCCAGTAACTCTTTCATAGTTATTAGGTACATCTTAGGTACATCTTAGGCACCCAGACACTATATTAACCCTACTCCTCTTTATAATACATACGATTAGTTAGTATAATTAGTACCAAAACAGGTTAGTACAGTTGGTAAAGTCGGTACAGTTGATTAGTACAATTGGTACAGCCAGAACAGGTCGATACGGTTCATGTAGCTGCGGTCGGGACAGCTGCACAGGTAGTTGGTACAGCTAATACGGTCAATATAAATTAGCAGTTAGTAGTACAATTAACTTAATTAATATGCGATGAGCCAGTCGGCCGACAACACGATGGTTCTGGATGACGACTAGCCCTCAGAAATAAATACTAGCGAGGGCGTACCGCCCTCGCAGGGGGACCTCACCAATTGGCAGAACAGACGTATCCAAATAGAAG
>Ga0247763_1000270_pt1 | contig 29231 bp, 30 predicted proteins | sample UWRJL141409B4_FD_179926 | JGI IMG/M metagenome (GOLD analysis project Ga0247763, IMG submission 179926) | Plant litter microbial communities from Arlington Agricultural Research Station in Wisconsin, United States - UWRJ-L141-409B-4 | ecosystem: Environmental > Terrestrial > Plant litter >... | reverse complement strand
AAAAAAAAAAAAAAAAAAAAAAAAAATTCTTCCATCTGCGTAGAAGGTTGAGAAATCTGGTGGTCTAATCAAAATTGCGTTCTCAAAGTCTGGAATCGTATAGGTTAAGCCTGGCAAAGAAGATAATCAAGTGCAGTCAACAAAGACCGACCTATGTAGCTGTGGATTGAGATAGCGCTGGCCCCACCTGGCTGGTCACGACGACTTGCAGGACAAATTGCATACCAACTAGCTGCAGTGTGACCTATGAAAAAAAAAAAATACAGGAAGCCTGAGTATAACCCAATTGGTCCCAGTGCATTTTGCTCGTGTCATGGCCTTTAGTTTTGTCGGACTTGGTCGATTTCTTGCAGTGTTGGCTGACCTACATAGTCGACTCCAGACCTTGGCGCACACAGTCGATTTCCCGGAGTCGTTTACCAATTTTAAATAACTTCTACGCAGTACGATGTAGAATAGTGAGGACACATCACGAACGTCCACGGCACCCTCTCTTTCGAGAATGAACACCTCAATCAGTTCGATCAAATCGTCTGGGATCAAGCATTTCACAACCGGTTGCACTCATCTTCTCTGCCAAGCAAGCAAATCGGAAGTTGGCGAAACTGTCAAAACCCGTCGAGGCCAGAATAATCATTTTCTCCTCCGGGCGGCTTGAATCATTCAGAGAGATTTCTGGGCTTGCGACGAGATACCGATCCTTTGGATCCTCTTTTGGTTTCGATTCACCTGGGGATATCAAAAAGCCAACGGTTCAAGGCCCTGCACTTCAGCCATATGCTAACTATCAAAGAATACGGTGTGGCTATCCTCGATCCTTGAGAAATACGTGGTTGCACTGATAAAACAGTCTTGCGTCGACTCATCAAAACGGAACACTACCAGCGCGACCTCTTCGACAAACCTGGTTCTATCACGCCACCAATTGGTAGATGCGCCTTTGGCCGCACGACGTCAGTCATCGAAAACAACTTTGCTTCCATTATCACCTCATCTCTTTGCGTTGAAGATGAGAAGGTAACTGCCGGTCCAACCCGTTTTAGGAAACTCGCAATAGTTGGCCATTCTTTGGAAGGGAGCCTACAGATTCTTCAGCAATGCGGAATTGACATTGGGAGAATGGCACCCCGTGGGTATTTCTCGACGCGGATCTGATGGCCCGCGTCACTCTTGGGCCAGAGTCAACTCGACGGGGCAGACATTCGCCAATCGATAGTTTCACTTTATCTACCGTCTTGACAGAAGTTGGCTATCCTCATAGGTCCCAATGAGCTCCGAAACGCCGGAAACAAGGCAGCATACACACTATTCGCCTTGCACGGACTAGCGGCCACAAGCAGTCAGGCCAGGAGGCTCGACTATGCACAGTTCTTCAAGTTGAAGCAGTTGGAGCATCTAGCTCCCGGCAGGGCAGAGGAACCTCAGCTGGGCTTTGCAAAGTTGATCAAGCTTAAGGGGTTGGAGCATCTGGTTCCCACCGAGGCCAAGGAACCGGGCTAGACTAAGCACAGATGCTCAGGGCCTTAAAAAAGTTAGAGCACCTAGTTGCCACCAGAGAAAAGAAACCTCACAAACGCCGTTAGAAGGGATTTCGCTTCTTCTCCTTCTACGATCGAATGCTTGTTTGCGCTATTGTGTGTTTCCTCGCATTTCATCGGTCGAGACAATGCGTCTTGAGGGGGCTCAGGGGTAAATTAACCGCTTGTTTATAATTATGGTGTACTATGTTTGTCAATAAACCCTGGTTTGTCATCCTCAACAATGTTGATAATCTTGGGTCCAACGACTTCCGTGCCTTGCTTCCGGCCGCACCATGGGGCAACGTCATGTTCACTCCGCCCAGATCGCTTAGTACTTGGAAGAACTCTTTCTCGATACCTACTCCGGGCTCGTAGAAGCAAGGACGAGAATACTGGGAGCATGCCATCAGGCCACTTGCGGGTACGCCACCTCAGGGATCCTGCGGGCAATCCGGCACTGCGACATAACGGTTGGTCATGTTCTCGAGGCTGGCTCGGACGAGTGCACACGTTAGGGATGGGCGACCTTCTTGCCAACAACACTCTTAGGGCTCTTGTAGTTATCGAGCGGTAGTGTTTCAGCACGCCCAGCGTTAGAGAGTTGGGAATTAATGGGTGAGGATGATTCAAGAGCGCGGAGGCTTGGAACAAGCGTCCAAAGCCACTCAGTAGCATCAACCTCGCCCAGCTTCCCGAATACTAATGAGACCAACGGAATTACAATCGTGTCCTGATTTTCCTCTAGATGGATTGAGATTTTACAATTTTAAGATCACTTCACAATTACACCGAACCCTGAGGGACTCCATGATAGTTGGGGAGTTGACCAGATCCGAACAAATGGCACCGGGGAGGGACTCAAGAGCACAAGGAAGCATTAGCTGCCGAGCCGCAAGATTAAGCCTTTGCGCTTCAATTCTCCACGCTAGGTTTGGGGGCGCGAAACAAGCGCAACTCCTACTAAGTAGACTTTCTCTGCACCTGCTTGGGAATTCCGAAGTTCAAGACCCCTTTCGCAGACTTGGCCTGCACCCACACCCCTTCAGCAATAAATGATGGAAGTCTGCACCGATCAAGCCCCCTAACTTGCAATAGGTGGTGCAAATTAACTACGTAACGCAAATAAAAAGTCTGGGTTGGTTGGATTAATAATAATTGAAAATACTGGCTCGGATTCAAGCACTGTTCATGTTGCGTTGTTGTATACCTAATGGGAAAGTCTGGACTTGGACAAGTTAACTACGTAGCACCTTTGCCTCCAGCGTGGCTTTTGCTGACCCTTGGACATATAACCCTAACCATTGATTGCGAGGTGCCGGGTTTGACCGCTGCGCCCTTACGTAAAGCCGCCGCCATCTCGGTAACATGATTGTTTCCCCCGCTGCCGACTTACTTATTGTTCAGTAAGTCGGGACCCGCGCGTGAAAGACCCAGATTATCAATCACAGTCAGCGACCTACCTTTTCGGCTTCCGGCCTGGGCCGACCAGTTGAAATCCCCACTCAAGACCATGGCCGGACCGTTGGCTCATATCCCTAGCCGATTGGGTCAATATAAGTCGGTGACTGCTCTTCAAGAATCCCTTAGATAGCTACCAACCAAGGTTGATCATAGGTACCCTCCTCACTTGTTTTCATCATATCCCGCTGTTGGTCGCGGCAAACCGGAAAATCCGAGCGAAAGCGCGGAGCGGTCTGGCCGAAACCGCTCGCCCCTCGATCCGAGCTTTTTTTCCACCTCGGCGGTCGCGACCCCCCAAAGGGGCGTGTGAAATCGTCTCGCACGACTTTCAACTCTCCTCCAAAAAACGCCTAAACCAAAAACCTTCGCAATCATGCCGTCCTCTACCGCTTCTTTAATTCCACAGTCCCATTTTGATAGCATCCCGGAAGTAATTGAGGCTTTTCGTATGTTGTTCATTGGCTTTCTTTTTGTCACAAGCTCTGCCCCTCATAGCGAATCCCCCTTCCATCTTGCCCCACCAACGCGCTTGACCAACCAAGCCTGCGGCGGAGTGCATAACATGACATAGCAAGAACTGGCCTTTGCTCACAAACAACACAACAGGAGATGGCCAATTCGTCGTGGTGCTGGACGACCCGTCACGAGAGAACGAAGCGGACCTAATCATCGCAGCCGAGTCAGTGACGACGCAACAAATGGCCTTTATGATCCGGCACAGCAGCGGGCTGATTTGCGCGCCGATCCTGCCCGTGCGGACGCGGTCGCTTTCCCTCCCGCAAATGGTTGAGCACAACGAGGACCCGCGCACCACAGCCTATACCATTTCTGTCGACGCCGCCGACCCTTCCGTGACGACGGGCATCAGCGCCCACGACCGAGCCCTCGCCTGCCGCGCGCTCGCCGATGATGCCTCCACATCGGAATCCTTCCGGAGACCGGGCCATGTTTTCCCCTTGCGTGCCAAGCCTGGTGGCGTCCGCCAGCGCCGCGGTCATACCGAGGCGGCGATTGACTTGTGCCGCATGGCGGGTAAGAAGCCTGCGGCGGTCATATGCGAGTTGGTCGAGGATGGAGTCGAAGTTCCAGGCCAAGCGATACGTGAAGAACCGGATATGCTGCGCGGCGAGGCGTGCATCGAGTTTGCACGCCGGTGGGGCCTTCGGGTGTGCACGATTGCGGATATGGTGGCGTACCTGGAGAAGACGGAGGGGAAGCTGGCGGTAAATGGATCCTGATCACGTTTTTCGTCACTACCTTCCATGTCCTGCTATACCACTACCGTACCATCAATCTCCAACCAGATTACTCCATCAGCAGGGATTTCTCATCTTGGCCGAGTCGATCTTATCCATCACACCCCAAAGCTGCACTTTGTATCTTACGACAGACCAAAAGGGGATCAAGTGGGATTAAATACGGGATCGGAAGAGGTGAACATCTATACAAGGTGTTAGCTGGGGGTCGCGGACAACCCAACCTAGCTATCTCAAAACTATGTACATAGGTTCGCGTTTTCTTGGGTTAAGCAAAAGCGAGCATACATTTTTGTTATCTGAGGAAAATATCTTGTCTTTGCGGAGAATCTTGTCTCGCTGGAGGCGTGACCCTGTTTAGACGATGTTATTAGGCTAAGGGTAGATGAAGAAAAGGAGACCGAATGGGAGGAATCATGGGCGGGCTTTACCATTTTCGGAGACTAGCACAGCCACTGATATTGTTTGTAATAGTTCTACAGCGTAAACATGGCATTGTGCTGTTCAGGAAGTGGTGTCGACGCAGTGATTCCTTCGGAAAGATGCTCTGAGTGGTATCGTTGAAATCAGAGAAAACTCTCTCCATTTATACGTCGTCAGATGCTCTCTCTCCCTTGTCTGTTATGACGAGTCTGCTTAGCTGGCTATGTGAGACGAACAGACCAAAAAGTGTAGCACATGGTAGTTCAAGATCTATGTGACATGAAAAGCAAGGATGATCAGTGACCATTTCTGTCATCTACAGAGGATATATTGAACCCAACGAAGCTATTGTAAAACCGCCTATACCATAGGCTTCGACATAGGTGCGATGATGCCCTGCTTGATAAGAACCCTCGGCTTGGTCGACTCTTGGAATGTCTCCTTGGTGCTCCACTCCGGACCGACTGGCAGCCGTAGCGACCGCTCATATTGGTGGTGGCTCTCAAAAGGATGAGGCAACTGTGTAGCGAGGTACTTGTCGTTCTGTCAAGGATGTTAGATTGGTTGGATATAGCAATAGGTGACAAAGACACACCTTTTTGACCCGCCTCTCGCTGATGATCACACCTTTCAGCTTGTGGTCCCTGCGATCCTTTTGCTTCACACCCTCTACCTTGGTAAGAAAGCGGCCTTGCTGACGCCTCTTCTCGCGGTTGCTGACACCCTCGCCGACCCAACCTCCCCAACCAGGAAGAGTGTTGTCCACTGCCTTATCATCATCTTCCTTCTCGACCTCAGCCTTTTCACGTTCGAAGTCTACAACAACGTCCTCGCCCCCGAAGGCCTTGTCTAGCAGCTCCTTATCACGGATAGTTAAGGGGAGATGGATGGCATCCTCCTCGTCTGACTCTTCCCGAGCCTCGACATCATCTGCTTTTTCCTTCCCGGAGGCTTGCGGCTTAGGGACTTTTGCTGACTTCTTTGCAGCCAACGCAGTGGCATTGGATAGATCAAGCTCTTCAGCTTTGCCTTTGAGTGTTACCTTGCTCTTGCGGGTCTCTTTTGCGGTGCGAGACCACATCCCCGCGGCTTCGGGTGCCGAAGATGGTGCAGAAAGCGATGGCTTGCATCGAGGTTGATCTCGAGATGAGCGCTCCGAAGCGCCATTCACATTAGACGTGGTACTCGAATCTGAGACATCCAAGCCAGAAGCCCCCTCTCTCGCGTCCTTCCTGATCTTGCTAGAGAGGATGAAAGGATTAGTAGCAGGAGTTTTACCCATACCAAACTGTCGCCGACCGACATCGATCTCGTCAGGCTCGTCCTGATCATCAGAGTCGAGCTGCCGTTGAAGCTCTGAAGTCATTGCTTCGTTTTGTTTCCTCCGCTCCTCCTCGCCTCGCTGCATAAACCTCATGGCCATCAAACCGGACTGGGGCTCATCATCATCGTAGGCAGCTGCAAGCCTAAGTTCCTCCAAAAGACGTCGCTTTTCGCTTTTCGGGTCTTCGGAGGCGTTAGACATAATTTCGTCGTCGTCGCCATCATCGTCATCGTCACCGTCGTCATCAGAGTCCTTCGAGTTTCCTTCGATGCGCTTTTGCAACTCTGCTTTCCTCTGGCCCATCTCGGTGAGGGTGGTGCGGAACTCGTCATCCCACACGGCACGGCCGACCTTCTTTCCGAGTTTGGCCCATTTGCTTTCCTTGTGCTTTATGCCCATTCGTTCCAGGGCTCTCCGCTTGTCGAGAGCTTCGCGCTCATCTTCTGAGTCCAGCCCTTCAGCCTCCTCGAGAAGCTGTTGCTCACGGAGAGCCTCTTTCCGATGAACGCGGCGGTATGTCTTGCTCTTGATCTTCTTGATGCGCTTAGCTCTTGCTGCCTCGCGAGAATGCAATTCTCTCTCACGACGACGCTGTCGCGCCAACTCGATCTGTTCAGCCATGGACAGCTTTTCTTCGCCACCCGCTTCACCTTCCTTTTCATCCTCGGGAGAGGGCTTTGCGATTGTCCCGAGGCCGCTTTCTTCCATGATGGCCATAATCGTCTGCTCCAGCTCCGTACCAGCGTTCTTCTTAGTGATCCGTACCAGTTCCCCGCTATCAAGGCCAGCGTCATGGGCATTGTGCGCCAAGGGAAAGACGAGGTGGTCCGCGCGGCGGTTCTGTTTTACAGTATCGATCCATTTGTCCAAGGTCTCTTTTGTCTTGTCATAGGCTGCTGCGCGCAGTAGGCGGTCCTGCTGTCTTTTTGCCAAAGGAATATCCAACTTCTTCGAAGCACCGGTTTTCGTAGCCTTCTCCTCCCTCTTCATGAGCTTGAGCGACTTTTTGATGTGAGGGTCCTTCACTCCCACTAGCCCAAGATCCTTCAGACTGATCTTGGGTTTCCCCTTCGGCGCAGCTTCCTCCTCCTCCTCTTCGCTGTCTCCGGCAAATCCAGCAATCATATTTTGGAGCGAGTCCAGCTTCTTTGGGTCCTCTTCGTCATCGTCACTTTCGCTTGACTCCTCGCTAGAGTCCGGATCTTCTGAACCGGAACCCCCCCCCTCGTCAGACTCGTCAGACTCGTACTGGTCCAAAGCAGTAGCAAGATCAATGGCATCCGAGCCAAGCGATTCAAGTTCACCTTCGTCTTCGTCCTCATCCTCGTCCTCATCCTCGTCCTCTTCACCCTCACGCCCCTCCTCTTCAACTTCCTGATCCGTCCGCTTTCCCGTTTTTGATTTCTTTGTTCCTTTGCCAAAAGAATACCCCTGGAATCTCTCCTCGTCGCTCTCTCCGAACGCCTCATCTGAATCAATTTCAGAATCCTCATCTCCTTCCCCTACACCAACATGCCACTCCTCATCGTCGTCCTCACCCGAGAAACCCTCAAAGTCATCCCCGTCCTTCCTCGCCCTCTTCTTTCGCGGACATTCTCCACCACCAAATCCGCCGTCCTCGTCATCGTTATCACCGTCATCGTCTCCGTGGTGTCGCTTGTGGCTCCGTTCCTCTAGGTTCTGATCCAGATCTCGAGTCCGCACGCCCTTGGGCTTCCGTACAGGGACCTGCTCTTCGGCAACGGCAAAGGCATCGAGCGCCTTGCTCACTCGCGCTCCTCGGCTTGACTTTCTGGCTTTTTTCGGCCCCGATGCGGAGAGCAGGGAGCGCCCGTGAGCTTGGCGGCCTGGCATTTTTGGCCTTTCGCAAGAAATTGACCGGCTGGCTCGAGCCGACTGAGTCCTCCTCTCAATTCAAGGAAATTCGATGGTATGGAGATTTCCGGCGGCGAGAAGGTTTGGCGGTCGGCAGCACTGTACCTTGACTGCTGGCAGCGTTATATTTTCTGCCGCTTAACAAGAGGATTGGAATTTTTTTGGCGGTGAAGGTGGGGCTCAGAATCTGACAGGGATACTGCCTTATCGATAAGTAATATGAGGCCCAAGCTTTGGTATTTGGAGATTGCCTCAGATTTTGGTAGTTGTCCTTCCGAACACAGCCTCGCCACTCGATCACCACCTCGCTGGATATGCACCATGCCGCGGTAATAACATTGACTAAATCACGCAATTGACAACAACGAACCTCGTAAAATGCAGCCGACGCGTATCCTCCAAGGCATGCGCTATCGCAAGCTGCGGCTCACGACCAAGGACGTCAACAAAGGCTACTACAAGGGTACCGGCACGGGATCCATGGGTCGCCATACCAAGTACGGCGGGTACATTATCGAGTGGAATAAAGTCCGCACCTACGTGTGTCCGAACTTGGAAGGGTTCAAGGTAAGGAAGCAATTCCAGCATCACATCACGACTGCCTTGGGTCCGGCGACTAACGTTCAATCGTTGTAGCTGACCCCCTTCGTGTCAAGCACAATTCGCCCCACCTACGGCATCTACAACGGCGATAAGCTGGGACCGAAGAATCCTCAGTTGTATCTCGCGAGGTGGAAGGCCGAGAATGGGTTCGACTAAACGGCAACAATACTAGAGGACGTGAGAAGAAAACCATGCGGAGACCTTCGCGAGAAGGTTTCTTGCCGGTGAGATGCCGGACAAAGCAATATTTGATCTATTCTAGCCATGGCCATGTTGGGCGCCCTAGACAGTATTAGGCGTATGTGGCGTTGCTCAGGGGAAGGGGAGCATGTACGATACAAATCTGTATATATGTACAAACTGTGGGGATACCTAACCGGACTGCATCTCAGTTAGCATTTCTGGCAGCCTTTCCAAATCGATGTCACGGAGCTACTTCAGCAAGCCTGAGAGGGCAAACCTGTCGATCCTGAAGTCTATCAGCCAGAAACACGATAATGGTCGAGGTCTGCAATAAGCATTATGGAACACATCTGTGTTCAATTTTGACAACATACCAAAGACCATTCTACCTATGTCAACTAAAGAAACTGCAGTCGGAGTATACTCAAGGCTCTCTATCGCCTCATCCAATTTGATCATCGAATCCTTATTTTACCTGTGGGACTTCCTGGGCAGTAACAAACCTCTCTAATCCTGGCCTCTCATCCGCGGTGAGCGATACCGGCGTATGCAAGTGGTTGGCAAACGTTGTCAACACTGTGCTGCCACTTAGGACATCATCGTCACCCTCTAATAGAATTTGGTCATCTTTCTCCCCTGTTTCCTTTTCCAGAAAAGGTATGCTGTTCATCCCCGGTGTTGTCGGTCTCGACGGTTGCAGAGTAATCATGCTTGCCGTCTCGGCTTCCTTGCGCAAGCTAAAGGGCGTCGCCAGCCCCTCAATAAAAACCCTCTTCCCAGTTACGCCCTTCTCCTCCGGAGCATGGCCTGGCGACAACAAGTTCGCGTCCTGGACCACTGGCTCTTCCCTCTCCTCAGCAACTTGTTTCTCGTCCCTCACTAGCCTGCGGCGAGAGGGTCTGAGTTTGACAAGCTTCGCAAACTTGCCCGAAGGGGACACACGTTCTTGACCCTGGATGTCACTGTACGTGCGGGCGCCTTCGCCTTCGACTGAGGTGGCATTTTTAACTCTGGGGTCGCCATCTGCCTCGCGTTCTCTTCGGACTGTCATTTGATCGTGCCTTGATCCCCAGAGCGACCAGAGGGCAAGACCCAAACTCTTGGCCTTCTTTTTGATCATAAATTCCTCTCCGCCTAATGTTCTTCGTCCCGCAAGTGCTGTAGGGGGCGGGACCTCGCCGTCACCAAAAACCTCATAACCAATAGACATGTCGTGCATTCGCTGTTTGTGGACTCGGGCCTGGGATTGGCGAAACCGGGTGTCCCAGCGCTTCTTGTGGTCGAGCCATTTACGGACTGGTCCGGCCTTGAGGGCGCCAACTTGTTCTCGTGGGATGGTGCATGCTGGCAGCTCTTCAGCAGGAGGGAGAGGGAGAATTGTGCCGTGAAAGTTAACTCTTTGGCGAATCATGTGGTCTGTAAATGGTGGCAAGGGGTCGCCAGCCTTCCCAATCAATGACCTGCCAATTTTTGCTATCTCTTCTTCCTTCTCTTTCTCCAAGTGTCCCTTGTCCTTTCGGTCCTGAGAAAGTCAATGGTCCATTTCATCCCTAAAGAAGCTATATTGACATACTTGTCGTTGGTTTTCATCCCTAGCTGCCGAGCTTGCTGCAGAAATGACTGATATCTGATCGTCATCGAGAATATCAATCTGGGTTCTCTGTGCTCTAGCAAGACACCATGCAGAGAATTGCGCAATGCTCTGTATCTCGTCAGCGATGCCGGTTAGTTGTATTCAAAAGCGAGTTCAACGCACCCTATACATATATTTGGCGGGACTCGTGAAACTTAGCGTCGGTGCAACATGACACAGCTCTTCCCACACCTGAAGCTGAACATCGGTTGGCGGGTACTTTTCGACTTGCTCCTCTGCATACTCATCCATCAACGCCGCAGGAGGCAAGTATTTCTCTGGGTTGGCGCATTTGTGAGCAATGTAGATCTGTTCATCACGCAGCATCTCACCGCCTCCTACCATGATCAGCAAAGGTGGTAGTCCGCCGAGCGTGGGTTGCAACACTGGGCTAACTAGGGGATGAGTAAGCAGCTCGTTGGTCGTGTATATTTGGATTTGCTCAGTGATTTCGATATTCTGGCCGTCAATGAGGAGTGACAGGCGAGTTGTTGTGTCTCGGATATTCTCAAGTGTGGGCGAACATTCACTCGAGCTGGCCAAGTCTTTGTCCGCCTGGATTTGTTTCTTTTGCTGCAAGACTTTCCTTTTCAGCTCCCCGAGCTCCCCTTCATTTGGGGGTGGCCAGGCCATGGACGGTTTATGATGGAATCCACTAGCAGGGATGTAGTCCAATGGGCATTCCTCGCTCACACTCGGGAATGAGTGAGTAAGGTCAACCCAGGGGCTGATCAGTACAGCGCCTGCTGGCAACGGAATTCCCCTGTCTCTCAAAATCACTAGGAGGGAAAGTATCATACTCCCTCCTGCCGAGTCGCCGGCTAGAACGATGGCGCTGGGCTCATGCTGGGTCAGAAGGTAGAGATATGTTGCCAGACAATCTTGTAGACCACATGGGAATGGAAACTGAGGTGCCAAGCGGTATCGCGGAGCTATTACTCGCGCCTTGAGCTTCCTCGCATGCCGCTGGATCTGATAGCGATGCTCATCGACGCTGCCAAAATAATAGGCGCCTCCATGGATGTAGAGTATGACACGGTTGCCGGGGTCGATGTTCTTCTTCCGTTCGTAGTAATCGGACTTCATCTCGATCCATTCTGCCTTTAAAGGGCTCCCTGGTTTCCGCCATTGCCACCACTCTTTTCCGCCTACACGACGGATTCCCTCGGGACCAAGCTGTTTTGAGAGAAGAGATGCAGCTCTTGCCAACTCGGTGTCGTGAATTTTGACCTCGTCTACTTTGACCCACTGTGGGTGAGGCACCCACTGGCTTGTGAAAGCTTGTAGATCCTCGACCGTGTGTTGAGAGGCGTGGGCCAGGAACGAACGAATCAGATGGAGGCCCTCGTCGTACGAGATGTGTGCTGTGGGCTTCTGGCGCCGTGGCTTGCGGTTCACATACTATTCAGGTTTTGAGTCAAGTAGCCACTCACGTTATGCTCGGGTGAAAACGTACATGAGACACAAACGTGGAGAGCACAGTCGGCGTAACAGCCAAACTAACCGTTGCAGTGTTCATTTTAAGACCGACAACCTCACGAAGTTGAAATCAAGCGAGAATTTTAACCCGCCCATGAATCCTGGAGGGAAGCCCTCTGAATTTATATCTGCTTCGTGAGCCAATGGGTAGAAAAGCTGTGTCGCGTTCTGGTTCGTCGTCTGGAGTCAGAGGTGTTCTAGCTGTTTCAGTGCAGGGATGATGTCATCTAGGGCCAAGAACATCCTGAACAGCCCAATCTGCGACCCGGGGTCTTGATCTTGGGTCAACTGCGGGCAGGCTGTTTTAGCGGCCCCATTTGGCGGTCGGGATTCCCATTCCTGTGAGGTCGCTACATGCGAAAGTGGGATAAGGGCAGAGAGAGGAGTTGCGTTGGCGCTCAGAAATCTGTAGAACTAAACACTATGGATGAGGATTAAGTACTGATCAGAAATGATCAGATAAAGGCGATTGCGCGTGGAGTGGACCGAATATCAAGACAATGCGTTTAAGCTCTTGAGAGGGTTCGGAAGCGAAGCACACTTCCTACTTACGCACTGACCACTTGACAGATGCAGAGCTCCGCGTCACCCTGAGTTTGCCTAGCTCGGCTTCCATCATTGAAGCACCCAAGATTTCTCTGAATCCGTACCAAATTCAAATCCAGCCTAAACCCGGCCATGAGGTAGATGCAGTGTTCTGAATAGAGTACTCATTCCGACACCAATCATGGCGACCCAATACGAAGGTACTCCCACCACAAACCCAGCGCCCGCGCTATATCTCATTAGGGGCATCGTGGGGCAATCACACCTCAAGGTCCTAAGCTTGGTTCTAACCTCATGGCAAACAGTTGAACACAATATCACGCCTGCCTCAGGGCAGTCCCGCGGCCGGCGTCAGGTCGATATGTCCACCTTCACATCACATCTGCACCAGATTGTACCTGAGTCGGTCCCCAGAGCCGAACCACATAACAACCCGCATGCTGTGCCAAACCCTAACGACGTAGCCGCGCTGTTTCGCCTGCTGCAGGATCAGATGGGCATGCTGGCGACAACGGCGCCTACAACAGAGAACCATGAATTTCTGCGCAGCCTAGTCGAGGCCCTCGAGGAAGATGTCGCGAACCCACCCACGTCCATCCCCGGGGTGTCGCAGGAGTACCTCGATGGCTTGGAGAGGGTGGCGCGCAAGACACTGAAGAATGACGAGGCATGTCCGATTTGTGCAGAGCGTTACCTGGACGACCAGTACTGCCTTGTGGTGGAACTACCGTGCCATCACAGTCACCGGTTCGACCTCGAGTGCGTGGGGCCCTGGCTGAGGAGCAAGGGTACATGTCCATTGTGTAGGAAGGACCTCGCAAAAAAGAAGGAGGTAACGGTTCAGGATAGCGAAGAAGAAGACGATATGGATGGGCTTTACGCATGACGAGTGGCCCCGTAGTTGAGGGTTAGCAGATGAATGCATTTTGTGCACAGGGAGTAACCTAGGTAAAGATGAAATATGGACATCCGAATTACTGGCGCCAAGTATACCCCGTGACTGATTTTAAGATACATAGGTAAGATGTCCAAAAACTCATCACATCGGTTTGACGTTGCCGTGCTTCTTTCCTGGACGATTGCCGCTTTTGATACGCTTATGGTCATCCTGTCCCCCCATGTTCTCGTCTAGAGTCTTGGACATATCTCTGTTTGCTCCGCTGTACTCAAGTGGGCTCCCATTGCATTCTTTTTGCACGCTTTCCTTCGCTTCTTCAGGTCTGGTGATGGAAGGGTCGAACGCGCCATGTTTGTGTTCGGCAGCTTCTTGATCATAGCCGCTCGACGTATTCTCAGACCTCCACGGCCTAAGGTCGTCGCTGCTAGTGTCCTTAGTGTCGGCTGAGAAGCTAGATGTTTGGTGGTATGTCCTGTTTAGGGGGGTTGCGGGGAGTTTGGCTGGGTGCTGAAGCCGTGCGCAGAGCAGTGCTCGAAAGCCCGATTGACGGGAGGCCATTGCACCAAACTTAGGTCTCATCCTGGGATGCAACAAGGGTGAGAGAGTACATAAACTACCTCCAGGTTGGATATTGAGTAAATATTTCAACAGCGGCCGGATCATTGCTTTTGATGTTTGATATGATGGCGCTGTCATGGTGACACAATGCGCATTTGGCCCAGAGACCGTGACGTCATAACAGCGATTGTAACCCACATGAAAACCCAGGCCGGGAGTGGTCTCCATCCCACATGCCCTCCTCCCCGATGAGCCAAGCTAGAATCGCCTTCAACCGTGCCAAATCCCGAGCTGGTGTCTTGCAAATTTCGAAAGAATCTGATCATCGGCCATCCACAGATCAGCCGCTCGCATCACGTATGACGACCTTATAACCCAGACAATCGACGACTTTGGTGTCACGCTCCAAGATATCTGCCGTCGGCAACCCACTACGGACTGCGTGGCGGTTGAGCAACCCGCATCGTTCAGCAGCGTCAAAGCCGCTGCATCACCAGCTAAGGACAGCGTAATCGTCTCCTACGCAAGTTTCTTGGGCGCATCGATTCGATTTCATTTCCGGGCTGATCTTGGATTCTGCGAGATACGGCCCATCCGCCCTGTCCTGAGAGTGGTCGTTGAGGTCGATCTGCCGCGGGCTGGAAACCGGGGTCATCAAGGCATGAGCCAGTGCTCCTGCTCGTCCGGGTTTCTGTCTCGTGGTACCCGCGAGTCAAGGAGCGCATACGCAGTGGACGCGACGGCTTCGTTTTGACTCCCCAAGTCACGGCCTTGTTCTTTTATGTCACCACGTTGCATCGTCCCATCCCCTTGGATCTTACCCACAATTTGGCGTCGCTAATCTGGCCCCAGGCGTTGCGTTGTTGCTTCTCCTCCAGCCCGGAACGCAACTAATTCTCCGCACCAGGGCTCCAAGGCGGCTGGTACCGACGGCACAGGACCAACGAAGTTGGAAGGATGCTCGCCTGGAAGTCTTCCAGAAACGAAGCTTGTAGGTCTTAATTTGCTATGCAGAAAGCCACCACGTTTCTGTTTCAGGCACCTCTGGAGAAAAAAAACCTGACATAGGTACCCACCACCTCCAGACCCCCTATCATGTGGAAGCTACCCCGCTTCCTCAACCGTTTCTGGAACCCGATGCTGGAGAGGGTGAGGTCCAGCCCCCACGATCAAGTTACCTCGGCGTCCTGTCGCTTCATCGCGCTAGATAGTATCCGTCACTGCGTAAGGTTATCGTTCTTCACTCGCCACTCGGCCGGAGTATTGTGGGATGGCGTTGAGCTTGGGCGAACCCGTGACGGCACTCCGGCAAGCTCTAGCACACAGCAGGGGATACTCTCTGGTACTGAATAACTGGCCACTCCGGGGGATGCGTTTAGGTGAGTGGAGCTGTGTGCCCCCAGCGTGCATCCAAGCGACAACCCACAGCAACGCCGTCGCGACGACTACCAACCCCCTTTTCAAGCGTGAACAGCGCTAGACACCCGCAGAAACAGTCACACGGCTTGTTGAACCAGTTTAAATGAGGGCGTCTGCATGGGGCTGGCGGCATGCGATCGATGCAGCGGCGAAAGCACGTGGTTGAACAGGGATAGAAAAAAACGAACTGACCCCTCCAACAGGCAATTGGCTGGGGACCACAGTGGATGCAATCTGATTGACGGGCTCACCCGGCTTGCTGCGGTTGAGATGAGCCGTTTCGCCAGGTGCCCATCCCAGGTGCCCATCAGCAGCTGCATTTCTGCTCGGATGTCTGAGCGCGCCTATATATGACGTGCAATCCTTCCGTGAAGTTCGCAGAAAGGCGAGCTGGGCACGCTCGGTTTTCAGCCTGGCAACTGATGAGGTGGGTGCAGCAGGTTGAGCGCTCAGTGGGGCGCACGGATCGCTCGCCTCCCCCACCCTTTTCTTCGTCTTCCCTGGACGCTGTGGACTCGGCCACGAAAGGTCTCATCGGCTTGTGTGAACGGCAGGAGTTTTTCAGAGGTTAAAAAAAGGGTAGGTGGCGGGCGCCGAGATACCACTAGGTCTCAAATATCTCGGAGTAAGGCGAAAGCGGCCATGGCGCCGTCGCCAAGGCAACAAAAGAGTTGACGTTATCCCAGCATTTGGAGGCTCTAGGATGATCGCCAGGTCTCCTTTGAGGCGTTTTGCCGCTAGTCCCAACTAGATTGTTGCCACGAGATCATTGTGTCAGGTATGTTCCCTGCAGAAGATTGCACTGCAGCATCGCAGGCCACTGCCGATATTGGTGACGGCAGAAACACTGCAGAACGATTGTCACCCGGGCAGTTGGCGCCCGAGCCTTGGGCGCAACATGGCGCCTTGCTTGGCTGCCATGTAAGTGTGGTGTGAGAGCTCAGTCCAAAATGTCGGGCACCTCTGCGGCCTGGTTTGCCTGCCCAACCAACAATTTAGGGGGGGCAAGTGCACTACACCATGCACATTCACCCGCAGTGGAGATACAGAAACTGTTCCTGGATGACCGGGTAGGGATGGGGCGCATGGTTGGTGGAAAGGCTAGGGTGGCGTGGCACATGGCATTGTGCATGTCCTGCGGTTCGGGGGCGCTGATTGACAGTTTTTGAAACCTCAAGCCACCTTGTGCCGAGCGAACAACGAGGTCCAATCATCCACGACAAGACCTTTATCAGCACGCTCAGTGCCTGGGAATGGCTTACGGCAAGTCAGCTTCTAGACCATATCGGTATCTCCGCCAAAAAGTGGCTTTGGGTTAGTATTTTGCCTTGGTTTTTTCATGCTGCTTTTTGTCACATTTCCTTTGTGACAAAGTTGAGATTGTTAGATGACTGAGGTCGCACCCTGTGACACCAGGGACGCCAGGCGCAACCCACTGAGCTTGGCGGCCGCAACCCACGCTGACACTGGCCACAGGCCACACCTGTTCAGCATCCAGCTCCACCGACCTCCACCACCACGGACCACCTCCATCTCGTCTTGAGGCATCCTCTCCCCCTTATTACAACGATCTCTGGCAATCCCTAAAAAGCTGCACTTCCCAGACGCTGCGCACCCCCACCCCCCTTGATATGCAGACCACCATTCAGCAGCCCCCTATACCCTTCCGTCTCTTGTTCGACGTTGCCCCAATTCGTATCCTTTCCCAAAGACGCCCATTACATTTTGGCGCTCTCCATCAGCGACGTCGTTATACGTACCCCGCCAGCATCCGCTCTTCTGATCGCCCACACTGTACTCCATACACCGCAAGAAAAACCGAAAGTCTCGGGACCCGCCACGGCTTTGCGCTGCACGCTCACCAGACACAGCATATTTAGTGGAACAATCATCCATCTTAGCGGGGCCCTCTGCATCTATCGACGCACAAATACCAGCCTCGAGCATTCGCCTGCGAGCCATTCTTTCCTTTGCTCTTTCGCGCCGGACTCAAATACCGATTGCTTTCAAACCATACGCCGCCATTGTCGACTCGATTCAAGCACAGCAGGCCTCTTAGGGACTATCATGTTACTGCATTGACTAGCTAGGGCCTCATTGACGTTTCGACGAGAGCAAGAAAGGCCCAGCGGCGATGGGTAACAGCCAGGGAAAGCCCGTCGAGTTTGACGGGGAAGGTTAGTTGGCAGTATTTCCCGGAATCGGCATCGATTTCGCATTTCACGGTGTGGTTTCACTAACGGCCGTCTCTTCTTTGTAGTAAACCTCAACCACTTCCGCCTTCTCCGGGTTGTCGGTCGAGGCGCCTTCGGGAAGGTCCGAATCGTCGAGCGGAAGGACACCGGGCTGTCTTTCGCTCTAAAGTACATTCGGAAAGATGAAGGTAGGTCTCCAGTTGCCACATGGAAATGGGGAAGCTTGAGTGCTGACAGTGCTTTTTCCAGTCGTTCGGTCAGAGAGCGTTCGAAACATTATTCGCGAGCGACGCATGCTTGAACATGTGAACCACCCCTTTATCTGCAATTTGCGATACAGCTTCCAGGATATCGAATACATGTAGGTTTAAGTCAACGAGTTGGCAAAAACTCAAGCTGACGGTGAATCAGGTATCTGGTAGTGGATCTGATGAGCGGTGGTGATTTGCGATTCCACATCTCCCGAAAAACATTCACCGAAGAGGCCGTCAGGTTCTGGATTGCTGAGCTCGGTTGCGCACTGCGCTATATCCACGGCCAAGGCATCATCCACCGGGATGTGAAACCGGACAACGTGCTTCTCGATGCGGATGGCCACGTCCACTTGACTGACTTTGTAGGGAAATTAGTTTTTTTCATTCTTGCGAAACTGGCTAACTATTCATAGAACGTTGCTTCTGATATTGTCCCTGGCAAAGTGCTTACGAGCAAATCCGGAACCCTGGCCTATCTCGCCCCAGAAGTCTATGCTGGGCAGGGCTATGATGTTCGTGCGGATTGGTGGTCATTAGGCGTTCTGTTCTACGAGTGCATCTACAACAAGGTACGTTATATGCCGGTTTTGATTCCCGCCGATCGCGCGGCTGGGGTGGAACGTGGCGGCCGTGGCGGCCTGTCCCGCATGATTGTAATGCAGCGGGTCAAGCCGAGGACTGGAACGCTAATCTCTTACTACAGAGACCGTTCGAGGGCAACTCAGAATCTTCACTCAGCCAGGTCATCCAAGCCGCCAAACCGAAGTTTCCCGTCACTAACCCACCCGTCAACTTCCTGTGTCTCTACGCCATCAGAGATGCCCTCGAACACAACCCCGATAAGCGCCTTGGCACGACCTGGGAGAGCTTCATTAAACATGACTTCTTCTCATGCATCGATTTTGAGGCTCTTGAGCGGAAGGAGATCGAACCGGTTTTCATTCCATCCTCGGAAAAGACCAATTTCGACGCCACATACGATCTAGAGGAGCTGTTGTTGGAAGAAGCACCCCTTGAAGCGCGCGCACGAAGACAGAAACCTCGAGAACGACTTAAGGAGGATGCCACTGACAAGGAGATCCGAGAGGATGAACTGTACCGCATGATCGAGACGGATTTCCGGCCTTTTGATTATACCGTCGCTGCCTACAAGAAGTGAGTGTTTTTCTATTCGCGAGTGAGTCGGTCCTAACCAAGATATATAGGATTGTGGTTCAGCACGAAGAGTCCACTCCAAATCCACGGACACCCTCAGCCAACGGAGTCGATGAGAGCGCACAACCACAAGCGCTAACTACAGAAGGGGCCGTAGCAGCCCCTTCAAGGTCGAGCACAAATGGGACAAACCAGGCGCATTTTCGGTCGTCTCCTGGTCCGGAAGGTTCATCCGAAACCGGCAGCAGCCCGTCGAGCGCAAGCAAATCTCAGCGTCCTTCCAGCAATCATCAGCGACGAGGTCCTCCGGGACGGCCACCGCCACTTCCCCCATACCCGCAGGCATACACCAACTCTTCGGGCAGGACGGGACGAACAGGGGCCCCAGGCATGATTGTTGGTAGCCCGACGGGTGGCGTTCAAGTAACACTTGACGGCAGCAGCAGCTGGAGCGAGCTTGCACGGCAAGACGCGACCCTCCCAGCCGACGCCAGCGGCGCCAATAACGAGCTTGGTGGTAAGCCAGAGGGCTCGGGCGGTGTCTTTGGCTTCTTGAACAGGAAGAAGGGACGTGGACACAGTCCGAAGCCGAAAGAAAGGGGTGTACTTGGAAAGGAAGGCGCCCGAGTAGTGATTGGATGATATGATGGAACAGCCGCAAACTAGCTGTCATCTGAGCAGTGAGGCCATTTCAAAGAGAGGAACGCTGTTGCGTAGGTCACTGAGCATAACCTTCGGTTCATGATTGACTCGGTCGGGGTCTATGCGGTCTTAATCTTGTAACTCTTGGACAGGAGGAGCGGTTTGATGAGGTTTTCGATACCCAGGGCATGAGAGAATGAGGAGATCCATTACTTGCATTCCAAGGTGCCTCGGACTTTCCATCTCTTGCCTGGACCTGGTGCCGTCATCCGCAGAGGAAGACGACAAGCTTCTCCACTCCGTAACTACGGCCGTGACTCGGGGAGGGAAAGAGGGGGAGGGGAGAAAAGAGCATAAGCGGAGTACAGCAAACCGGCTTTGGATATATTCTTTTCCCTCTTTTCCATCCAGCCATACGGAGTCATCGCTCGGTCATGTGGTCCTTTTGTCCCTTATGTCACATCCGCTGCGTGCGCGCGTGAAGTGTTTTATGTCAGTATATCCCTGAGTTATCACTTGCAGTCTGGGCTGGGTAGCTTGGTTTGCATGGGACTCTTTCTACTAGGCGAGCCATCTTTATCATGGACAATTTCATTAGGAAGGCGGTGGAGATGCGGAGTAATATGGGAAGTAACCCAGGATAAGGGGAGATGGAAGTGGGAAACAGGGATTGTGAATGGAAGTGAGGTATATAGTGTGTGGTCCGTATATATGGGGATGCATCGTTGCTGTAATAATGAAACCTGGATTGAGCCATCGTTTGATGGCGCTGAGGAAGAACTGAAAAATCGCCGTCTCCCAAATGCAGTCTCGCCCGGCCCAGGTTGTGACAGACAGGGGCGGCAGAACCAGACGACGGTGGTGGCGAAGGAGTCGGCGTCATGCTCTTCCCAGATGCGGAGTGCGAGCCTCGGTTTGAGAGAGCGAGGAATAGGTGGAGGGATGGAGAACGAAACTAGGTTGGTCGACGCTGCCTCGTGGAAGGTTATTGAGAGTGTTTTACCCATCTCTGAGCAGAGAGGCAGGGGAACAAACATCCTGGGGGCAAAATAGGTGTTGTGCAAATCGCAGATCACCAGAAGTCTCGTCCCGATGATAAGCAGGAAAGACCGTTACTTAAGTAGATCACCTGTGAGCAACAGGATGACACATCAGTGCCTCATGCCTTCCCCCGTAAAGCCCAACAACTGTAGCAATTCTTGGAGGGTTTCCACAATATTCCCTCCAGGCGCAGTGGATCCTTTCCGGAGAACACCAACAAAGGCCGGCATCCCCATTTGTTATTATGACTAGGAAATGAGATTGGAGCTTGGGCTGGATACCTAGACCGATGTCTCCAGTTAAATCCTACCTTGAATGGTACACAACTGGAGTTTATTTTTAGCCTTGCGATAGATTCCTGTATATCATTAAAAAGAGTCTGTCATCAACTAACTGGATGCCCGAAAGAGCCCCAAGTACGTGTTGAGCTTTCACTTTGTTTTGAGAGGAATGAGACATAAGAGAAGAGGATTCTCTAACTTGTGAAGGTCATCATGCATATGTGATGCTAGATGATACCTGACGACCAGTTGGGAGCACTGACGCAAACAATGAATGCTCTACCTGTCAAGAAGATCATGGAATACCTCCTCCCAGCAGCGAACCAGGGATCCCGCATAGTGCAGAATTTTACACGCTGTCGGACAAGTGTAGTTGACACAAGTGAGAAGTGTGTCAGAAGCTGGATATGATGTTTCTTGTCATGCTCTCGCTCAAATGACTGCTGCTCATATAACCATACCCCCTCCCTTGTCGCAATCTTTCACCTATCATACCCTATCCACCGTAAACATCCCCAAATCCGGAATATATCTGTTGCTCAGCTAACATTTCTCTTATTGAGAGTATTCATTGCTGTTCTGTAACCCACTCGCCGCCTAGTACGCCGCTGAAACCACAAATCCTAGGTATTTTAAGCTCGACCAAACCTTACCGTATCCGAAAAAGCAAACCTAATGCAGCCCCCCCCACCTTCTCATTCTTATCTCGACCAGCTGTGTCAAAACTCATTTCCGTTGACCGATGACCAAATAAAACCATTAACACATAACTGGCTTCAGCCAGACTTTTCCTTGCCCGAAAAGCAACCCACTGGTAGAACGTCGTATGCCAAACCCGGCGCCGTGACACGAAGCAGAACCGTTACACAGAGAGTACAGCAGTCTAGATGACTGCAGGAGCTCAGGCTTTTATATCCCCTGTGCACTTCCTGAACTCTTCGTCCGTCTTGTGCTCGCCCAAGTATTTCTTCATCACTGCCTTAAAGTCGTTTTCATCAACCACAGCGCCCGTCCCAGAACATTTGGCCTTCTTCTGCAGATCCGAGCACAGACCGTCGAGATCGAAGTCACCGCTCTGCACCTTGGGGCAGTTCTGGAGTGTTTCCCTATAATGCCTGTCAGCAGCATGACTCGTATCAGGACCCCATCTCCCATACCATATCTTGTTGCACGTCAGCAGCTGACCATTGTTGGGCACCTCATCTTTCTCTTTAGCAGCATCGATCTCTGCGATAAGATTCTTTTTGGGTCCCGCAGCTGACGTGATTGGGAGGTTGTAAGGAGTGGTAAAATCCACGTCAAACGCGTCATTGAAGAATGTGTCGTCCAGACCAGTGCCAAGGATGTTCTCCTGTGGCTCACGATAGTCGCCAAAGAGTTGCGGATCGAACTGGAAATTTTGTGGAAGCCAGTTGAAATCGGGAAGGTCAATGTTGGCGAACTGGTCGAAATCTGCAGGTGGCTCAGTCAACGCTCCGATACGCAAGTTAGTGCCAACGAGAGGTACTGTCAAGAATCACAGGGAATGAGAGTGGGTGGCTAGGTGCAAAGACAGGACAAGGTGAAATTAGAGTCGGGCTCCTACCTGTCGAGCCATCCGTTCCTAGTTGCTCTTCGCCGATCGTTGTGAGAGTGTCAACCGGCTTGAAACCCAGTGGGGACTGAGTGAATGGCTCAGGCGACGTGCCGCACGATGAGCTAGGACCGCCCATATTTGAGTTTGATGAGGCGGACGGAGAACTTGTTGAAGCCGCGCCACCCATGCTAAAATGGGAATCTGAACTGCCGTGTCTTGATGCTTGGGCAATGTTCTGGTTAGTCAGTGGTGGAGAAAATAGACCATTTGTAAGGGCTGAGAGGTCGTCTTTGGCGGCCTGACTATTCTGGCCAGGGCTAGGAGTGTTTGAACTTGTAGGCTGGCCTGCTGGGCTGTCGTTGGAGCCGGCAGCAGGAGATGGAGAGGCCTTCTTGCTCTGCGTGGAGTTGGAAACACCACTCAATGGGCCAAACTTGGGAAACTCGAAGTGGAAGTTCACATCGCCAATTCCGCTAGTCAGAGGTGCACCCCAAATAGGGGCAGCGCGGCCAGACCGGCTGTCTTTTGACATTGCGGTTACTCTCTTCTTGTATTCGCTCAGCTCGACCGTCATCTTGTCGACTTGGGCGCGCAGAAGTTTGTTCTCATGGTTGGCCGCTTGGGAGGCTGCTTCTAACTCCTGCACCTTGGTCTCGAGGTCTTTCAGGTGCTTTTCCTTGCGCTCACGGAAAGCTCGCTGTGCAGCCCTGTTCTGGGCCTTGCGTTTCTAGGGATCGGTGTAAGTACGCACGCCGCCGACTCCTTGAAATGCTAGTCAGGGTGTTACTTACAGAGCTGGGTTCAGTCGTCAGCGGTTTGCGTCCAGGCTTCTTGGCAACTTTATCCTCGCTCTCCCGGCGCTTGGGCGAGCTAATATCCTCGTCATCTGGGTGGCTGCGCTTATCTGGCGACTCGGCTTCTCCGGAATCTGACCTGCCGCCAGTCGAGGAGCCCGGTAAGTCACCTATCATCTTGGCTTGACTGTTGTTGTCAAATGAGAAGTCGAAGCTGGAATCGGGTCCGTTGAAATCGTACTCGTAGTCGATCTCTGGGCTGTTCTGGAAGCTGTTGAACGACGTGGGGGAGAGACTGGACATGGCATTTGACTGCGCATTGGCCGGGCGATTGGAGTTGAGGGCCGCGAACAGCAGGCTCTGTTGTTGCGGGGTGAGGATGAAGTTTGACATCGGGTTTGTCGACGTCATGTTGTCTGACTCGCGCGAGATAGCGCCAGATAAAGCGAAACGTGATAGAGATTATTCGCCTTTGTTTGGTTGATTGCGAATGGATATATTCACCTCGGAAGCCGCAAACAAGGTCTGGGCGAGCGGGCGTTGGTGTTGTTTGTGCAAGGGATAGCGCCCAACTTTCGACTGCTGGCTCGAGTTTCCGCGGCTGCCGCGGGGTAGACTAAAGAAATAGGGAGCGATTGCAAGCACAACGAGCAAGGGCAAAATGACAAAAGTGTTTTCTCTCTAAACAAGAGCTGTATGTATCACTTGGGGCGTGAGAAAGTTGATTTCAGGGACCCGATGCGGCCACGCAAGCCAAAAAGTCGCCTCCCAGGGTTCGGTGAGGTCAGAGTGTGGGATGGAACGGCCGGAGGTTTGTGTAGTCGATGGGAGAAAATGTTGCGGCCTTTTCGCCTGAATTGTTGCCTGACTGACTCACCTGACATGCAGCCCCCTTTGAGCCGTAATGCAGGAAACGGGGTTGGCTGAAGATTGCGATGGGGGATTTGCGTAGGTTGGATGCTGATGTCCAGTGTCAGACGAAGGGCTTCGGAATTGGAAGCAGGTGGGGTCGATGGAGTCAATTTGTCAGCGTCAATGGAAGACGCAGGAAGTGGCCCGAGTGGGTTGTTGGTCACTGGTCACACCGATGTCCGTGCACCATCCTTGGGGGCAATTCAAGAACTCAGCGACCGCTGACACCTACCTACCAGCCGTGCCAGCAAGTAAAAGGCGGTTCACCAACCCCCAATCAGCTTCGGAAGGAAAAGTCGTTCCCATCGCCTTTCCTATCTTAATCACACAGAATTGATTCGTTCGTCCAGGCCAGGCTGGGTTGTGCATATGCCGCTGAGTCTTTCCCCAATGGTCACCGTAGATTATATCACCAACGGCTTTAATCTATGACGTGATGACCTGAGCCGCGTCGACCGAGTCGCAGTCTCGGCTGTAGTGTGTAAGGGCGAAATGCCGCCGTCGGACCCGTGTTCAATGGTAATCCAACCTCCGCAAAACAAATGCTGGTATCTGTCGTGGCGGATTGCATTCTGGTAACTATTTTATCTTGGCATTTGCTAGTCGCGCACCCAACCGAATTGAAAAATCTAAGATTGTACAAGCATTTCTCAAGCTATTTGCATAAAAGCAATACCATTAAATAGCTAATTTTTTCTTCAAAATTTTTTTTGGGAACATTGTTACTCAACTACTACGTTAGTATTAAAATCAGAAATTTGCAAAGTAAAAAGTTGGATTGTAAGCTTAAAAATTACAAGATAATATTTTTCTATAACAGGATAGAAGAAAGTAAATGCAATTAAGAATTCAAACTCTTATCTAGCTAACAATTTTCGTTAGTTTTTTATATAATTATTTATTTAATCTTTAATAGTAAGTTTTTCTTTGGTATTAGTATACCAGCAGTTACGAGAATAGTATCATTAGATTCTACAAAATTCAGGCTTTCCAACGGTACCAAGTTTAGACCAAGGTGTTGTCTGGATACTTGGTAATAATTATTTTTATTTGGGGGGATGCGCGAATAGCAAAAATGGGGGTGCGCGACTAGCAAATGCCTTTATCTTTTGAGGTTGTGGATCATGGACTCAGCCTTCGAGCGACTCCTCGATTCTCGCTCTGGGGAGAAACTGGGTAGATGGCTGATGGCAATATTTATTCGTCGGACTAGACCGTCCTGGGTCCAACAATTACGACGACATCACTATCAGCTCCCAATGACCTTCCCACCGATAATAGAGAGCCTCAAGTTATCACAGCCTTCTCGGCTAGGCCCTCGATGCCACGGCCAGAAGCGAGTGCCGATTGGTCTGTGCGCTCCCTTCTCACCCCGCATTGCAGCTCTGCTCCGACACCATCATCGATTGGTTTTAGCCTTGTCCAACCTTAAATAAACTGTTCGAGGCTGATGTGACGACACCGATGCGGAAAACCAGGTAGCAGCAGCGAAACCGCCCATCCAACGGCCAACGGTTATTTTGCACAACCGGATTATATCTAGGGCTTTTCAAAAAGCAGAGCAACAGCTATAGCGAATTCAATAGAACAAGAGACAGGATGGACGTCGCCTACGACCATCTCTCCGAGTCCTTCACCGACGATACCACCACGACAACTGCCACCGCCCCGGCTACCGATAAGCAGCCTGTTCAGCAGTCTTCGCTGAATGCCGAATTCCAAGATGCCTACCGGGCCTTTTCGAACAGCCCTTGGGGCGCCCGGATCGGAGGTTTCCTCGGCAGTGTGGTGAAGCAGGTACGCACAATAAACCACGGCCCAAACACAATCAAAAACTCACAATGCCCAGGGAGAGTCGGTGTATCGTGAAGCAGAAAAGGAGCTCACAGCCGTCAGTCAAGACGCGACGCGCGGGCTGACAGATCTCGGCACCACGATTCTGAACCGGACCCGTGCCCTATCTCTGACCACGGCCGAGCCCGGTTCCGAATTCTCGGCCAGCACTAGCGCTGGCAACAGCAACAAAGATGGCGATGCCACCACGCCCACCGCCGCCTACAGTGGCGACATATCCTCGGAGGACGCGATTAAAGAGTCGGAGACGGTGCTCTCGCGGCTTCGTGGAGAGGCGGCCAAGCGACTGAAGGACCTTCAAAAGGCTGAGGACGCAGCCGACGAGGCTTTGTTGCGATTTGGGTCCAACTTGCGTGACTTTCTTAAGGATGCTATCAAGGTTGCGCCACCGACCGAAGGCTCGTCAGCCGGAGGCGAGGGCAGCGCTGTTCTGTTCGAGAGCAAAGACGCCCAGGGCAAGAGGGTGATTCACACGTCACGATTCGACGCACAGCTGCATGTCATCCATACAAGTAACGAAAGCTTCACCAAGGACGCGATGGGACCTGAGTTTGAGGTGTGGTATGAGGAGTTTGACGCGGAGAAAAAGACAGGTGATATTGCCAAGGATCTGGACAGGTATCCCGAGCTAAGAGCGACAATGGAGAAGCTGGTGCCGGGCCAGGTTCCCTACGCGGATTTCTGGAAGAGATATTACTTTTTAAGACATGGTATCGAGACGGCCGAGGCTAGGCGGAGAGATCTCCTCAAGGGTATGATAAGTTTGCACAATCGTTTTTGTTGTCAATGTAATGCTAATGCTCCAGAAGCCGCCTCTACGGAGGAAGAAGTGGGCTGGGATGAGGACTCGGATGACGAGGCCGAGCCGAGCACCAGCAAAGCCCCGACAATTGGAGACGGTCGCCCTCGCTCTACCGAGTCTTCTGCCACTCTCCACCCGCAAACCGCCCAGATCGCTAAGCCGTCCGAACCCCGAAAATCCAATGACGAGAAGTCGCAGGCCGACAGCGAGGCGAGCTACGATGTTGTAGGTGCCCAGTCAGGTGTTCCCAGCCAAGCTCCCAATAGCCCCAAGGATTCGCGGAAGGGCGATGACAGTGACGAAGAGGATTGGGAGTAGCTTGACCCCCGTTTATCGATCTGAAGGCACGAGTTCGGGTTGCTCCATTTGGGTAAGGTCGGGTTAGTTTAGGTTGGCGTTCATCCTGGTTGCATTCCATTCGCAAGGTAGCTGAGATTCCCGCAGCAGGTGATAGCCGAGAGGGACCATTTGCACAAAGAGTCACTTGCCGCTGCTTTTCTGGTCTTTCGTTTTGTGGCTTGGCGAACAATTCGCCTGCCAGTCTTCAATCAAGCGCGAGTTCCCATCTACCTCTTCTTCCTGGTGACTCTGGTAAACCCGTCTTCATCCACCTCGGGCGATTCCTTTTCCTTTCTTGCTGGGGGCGCATCGCTCATCTCCATATCCTCGTCTTCGTCACCCTCGCTGCCGTCATCCTCGGTATCCCAGTCTGTCTCCTGGTCCTCGTCCTCCGCTTTTGTCAGCACACCCACCACCCTGGTCCCTTTCCGCGCCTCGAACCGCCGCTGTAGCGCAGCAGTCTCGTCAAACTTTCCCCGCAGGCACTCGTTGCGGACGCGCATCACCTGTTCTGCAACCTCGAACGCCGAGTCGTCGTCGACATTGACTTCGAATTCGTCCAGCATCACCTGTAACAGTACGGTCTCGATATCAACCTGGTCAGGCTCGTCAGCGCTGGCGGGAGCGCCATTGCTTTGCGGTAGCGCTTGTGCTGCGCTGGGAATGGCTGGGAGGGCGGAGAGCTTGGACAAGTCGGGGAAGAGGTCGACGATCGCACCGGCGAACCAGTCGCGCTTATCGGCTGAATCGGCGCCGCCCCAGTTGTTTTGGACGGCGAGTGTTAGGGCTGGCCAGAGGTGTAGAGCGCAGGCGACGCCCTGTTCGAAGTTGGACTGGCAGGTCGCTGCGACGGGGTAGAGGCAGGATTAGATTGGGAAGAGTTTTGAAAGGGACGGCTTAGGTATACCTAGGCTGGGGGTTTCAGGACTGGATGAATTGGACGCCATGGGTTCTTTTCGCTAACGACATTAAATTGAACAAGTCGCAAAGGTGTTTTTACTGACCAGGCGTGGTTGGGATGGACGAGCTCTGTTGGGCGGGGATGTATTTTGGCGCACTTTTTTCTCGTGTTGTCCTGCAAGGTCCTTGCACCGCCAAGGGCTCACGTGGGGGTTGTAGGGTTAGGGAAAACCGATGACGACATAGTCTTTCGTTTTGAGTAGCGTGTTTTGCCCGTAATACGGGGGTACAATCCAGGGGGCTTTGTTAGCTAAGGGTTCACGGGTTTATAGGTTTGCGCAACATTTGAATGATTTAAGGAGTTTCTACAAAGTGATAAGCAAAAACATCAGGCGCTAGTACTTTCATTCGAGCTTTACGTTTATACAGCTCTCAAATTTCCTTATAAAGACCATAAGTTTTCATCATCAAGCCCCAAAGCATAGGCGGGCGGGACCATAGGCTACCTACGACTGCCAAGCCGTAGAGTGCGGCGCGAACCATCTCTTAGGGGCTGAATTGCACGAGGCCGTTGAACTCGAATGTAATGTGACCTGCGAAACCCCGCCGCAGCGCCTGCGCAGCGCCGGGGGCAGCAGTGACGCAATAGGTCAGCACACGCATAAAAGCCGCTGTAGGTAGTTGGCGCTCGGAGAGGGTTTTTCCCTTCTGCAAGAATCAGTCACTGTATTGGAATGGAATCTGCTTTATCAACTCATCGCTAGTGAATCACCTGTGTATCGCAGCAGCATCGGGCTCTTCCTTGATCACCCTAGTAGCTTATTACATTTAATTTCTTGGCCTACCTCTCTCTCACTCTCTCTCTCTCGGACAGTGTCGAGGCAAGGCAAACTTAGTAACAATGCAAGGTTTCCACTTGTTATGCAGTTCACGATCATGTTATTCTACAGTGGGGTGACAAAAGTCTCGCACCATGGGGTATATCACATACAAAATCACACTCTTCAATACTCTGCATCTCCATTAGTAAAAATCCTAGAAATATAAACTAAGTTCCTTTAAAATACTATTAGATAGGTTATTAAAATTGTTGAAATTACAGCCCAGTTGCCCTGTAGTTACAGCACCCTTGGGTGCTGTAGCCTAGTTGATCTACTGCCCTGGGAGTGCTGCTGATTGTACTGTGACAAAGTGCAGTCACCACAACCACGGGGAGTTTCAGGGACCCACCACCTGTAGGCTTAGCCTATAGGGGTAGACCCAATACCTTTCCTTCTATAGTATAAGCTTTCCTTTTGTATTTTAGGG
>Ga0247763_1000268_pt1 | contig 29291 bp, 24 predicted proteins | sample UWRJL141409B4_FD_179926 | JGI IMG/M metagenome (GOLD analysis project Ga0247763, IMG submission 179926) | Plant litter microbial communities from Arlington Agricultural Research Station in Wisconsin, United States - UWRJ-L141-409B-4 | ecosystem: Environmental > Terrestrial > Plant litter >... | reverse complement strand
CCCGGCGTCACGTCGTAGCCGTTCTCGGTGAGCCACCCGACGGCGCTCGCCGCCGGGTCGTCCAGCGTGGGATCGAGCGCCAGGGCCGTCCACTCGAAGGCGCCCACGACGCCCGACGCGGCGACGGTGACCCCCGACCCCTCCTCCTCGGAGTCGGGTTGATCCGTGGGGGGCGCCGCCCCGCTGGACGCGTTGCCTGGCACCGCGAAGTTGCCGTCGGAGCGGCACTCGCCCTCGACTCGCGTGTTCAGGTTGTAGGAGGGATTGGTGGCCGCCTGCAGGCGCGCGAAGGCCAGGTTCGACGCGACAGCGATGTCATCCCCTTCTGGGACGGTGGCGATGGGCAGCAGCCACGAGAAGTTCTCGCTGGGGCCCTCGTAGAGGATCTGGATGACCGCGGTGACCGTGCCATCGCCGTTCTGAGAGAAGACGATGCGCTCGGCAGCCTGATTGACGGGCTGCGACTGAGAGCAGAAAAAGCCGCCGCAGGCCCGAGCCGGCGAAGCGCTCAACCCGAGTGCCGTTGCGGCCGCCGCGGCCGCGATGAACGTCGAAACAACTCTGCTGGCCATGTTGCGTCCTCCCATGTCGAGACCCTGCCCTGGCACATACTGGCACATCCACCGGGGGGGCCCCCACGCTCTGCATGGTTCGGGCCAGGCACCCACGGCGTGAAGTCGACTGCTGATGCGGCGCGGCGAGCTTCACCGGCGAGCTTCACCGGCGAGCTTCACCGGCTGAGCAACGCCGGGTTCATCGGGTCGAGCGCATCCGTCGGCTTCGGCTTCTCAGCGGAGCGCGAGGCGGCACCTCGAGGTGCTTCAGCACGCACGCGCGCACGGCTGGGTGTGACGCGCCGGGGGCGTGCGCTCGAAGTGGCGGGTCGAGGCGAGGCCGTTGGCGCTGGCTCTGACAGTGCGGCTCGCGCTGGCTCGCTCGACGCTGGCTCGGGGCGCGAGGCCTGCGCACCGGCGTCGGGCTCGCGCGGCGGAGCTGGGCCCGGCGCCACGGCGCTCGAGGGAGGCGTTTCGCCGATCCGGGCGCCGTCCGCGACCGCCGGCGCGTTTGCCCCTCCGATGCCGCGCGCGACGAGGGCGTCGCCCGCGACCAGCGGCGGGTTCGTCCCTCCCGATCTCCACGCGAGGAACACGGCGGTACCGGCCACGAGGGCCATGCCGAGGCCCACGGCGAACGCGCCGCGCCGCCGTGTCGCAGGCGTCGCGGGGTTATCGGGCGCGTACGGCGCGAGCGCCTGGACGAGCTCGGCGACGCTCCGGAAGCGCTGCGCGGGGTCTTTCTCCAGGCAGCGCCGCACGACGGCGGCGAGGCCTGCCGGCGCCTCGGGGCAGCCCGCGCGCAGATCGGCGGGGGCGCCGCCGGCGATCTTCGCGGCGATGGCCAGGTAACTGTCTGCCGCGAACGGTGGACGGCCGGTGAGGAGCTCGTGCAGCACCACGCCGAGCGACCAGATGTCGGTGCGCGCGTCGACGTGCTTCGCGCTCTGCAGCTGCTCTGGCGACATGTAGAGCGGAGAGCCCAGGATCGCGTCGGGCGCCGTGATGCTGGCCTCGACCGGGAGAGGCTCGAGGCGCGCGGCGTCGCTCGCGGGAGCGACCTTCGAGATGCCGAAGTCGAGCACCTTGATCAGCGCCGAGCCGTCTCTGCGGGTCGTGAGGAACAGGTTCGACGGCTTGAGGTCGCGGTGGACGATGCCGAGCGCGTGGGCCTCGGCGAGCGCGCGGCTCGCTTGCAGCACGTAGCCCACCGCCACGCTCACCGGCAGCCGCCTCTCGCGGCCGAGGACCTGCGCCAGATCTTTGCCGGACAGGAACTCCATGACGATGAACGGTGCGCCGTCGTCGAGCACGTCGACATCCATCACCCGCGCGACGTGCTCGCTCTCCAGGCGCGAGACCGCTCGTGCCTCGCGGACGAGGCGCGCCACGCCCGCGCTGCGCGCCTCGCTGCGCGCCGCACTCTCGCTGCCGCGCAGGAGCTTGATGGCCACGTTGCGATCGAGCGCGTCGTGCCGCGCGAGCAGCACGATGCCCATTCCGCCGCTGCCCAGCGTCCGCACCACGCGATACTTGCCGGCGATGAGGCTGCCCTGCTCTACCCGATCTGTGGCGGCCAGGGCCGCGACGCTGTCGCCACCGGCGGCAGGCGTGTCGCCAGCGCGCTGCTCGGCGTGTTGCTCGGAGACGAGCGGCGCCAGCTCGCGGGCCACCTCCGCGGCGTCCCTGGGACGACGCTTCGGGTCCTTGGCGAGCAGCCGTGCGATCAGCGCCTCGAACGCCGCCGGGACGGCAGGACAGAGCTGTCCGACGGCAGGCGGTTGCTCGACGAGGATCTTGGCCAGCACCGCCTCGGTGTCGGCGCCCACGAAGGGCGCCCGACCCGTCAGGCACTCGAACAGCACCGCGCCGAGCGAGAACAGGTCGCCGGAGTTGTCTGGGGCCGCCGAGCCGCGCACTTGCTCGGGGGCCATGTAGCTCGGAGTGCCGACGAGCGCCCCCGCCTGCGTGACCGCCGGCGCGTCCGTGCCGCGCGCGAGCCCGAAATCGAGGAGCGTGACCCTCGCAGCGGCTCCGTCTCGCAGGAAGATGTTGCTGGGCTTGATGTCGCGGTGCACGAGGCCGTGGTCGTGCGCCGCCGCGAGCGCCGCCGCGATGCCGTGACCGACGCAGGCTGCATCCTGGACGCTCAGCGGGCCTTCGGCGAGGCGCGCCGCGAGCGTCGCACCCGCGAGCCGATCCATGGCGAGATAACGTGAGCCGTCTGCGGTGCGGCCGTGCGCGATGTAGCCGACGATGCCCGGGTGAGCGAGCTTCGCGAGCGCCGACGCCTCTCGCTCGAAGCGCGCGCTCGACGCTTCACGGGCGCTCGAGCCCGCCTCTCCGGCGCCGTCCTCGTCGACAGGGCGGAGCAGCTTGAGCGCGACGGTGCGGCGCGCTTCGCGGTCCCACGCCTCGAAGACGACGCCCATGCCGCCCTCGCCGAGCGGCATGCCGAGCTCGAACCGGCTCGCGACGACCTCGGGCTCGGCCGCGAGCGAGACCAGGCGTCGGACACGCTCGTCGTCGACGAACGTCATGGGGCGCCGCCCAGCAAGGCGCGAGCCTCGGCCTCGAGCTCCTCCTCCGAGCCGGTGATCTCGCGCAACCGCTCGAGCAGCAGCCGGCGGAACTCGCGGCGGGCGAAGGCCAGGTAGTTCGTCACGTCGGTGACCTTGATGTTCAGCTCCGCGGCGAGCTCGGCGTAGGAGGGGCGCTCCGCCGGCCCGTCATCGAGCACGTAGCGCTCGAAGACGCGATAAGTGACCTGCTTGCCGCTCTGGTCGCAGCGCTCGCGCAGCGCATCGACGGTCATCCCGATCAGGTGGCGAGTCCATTCTCGGTCGAAGTAGCCCTCGATCGTCTCGGGCGCCGGCGTCGCCAGGCCATCGAGCTCTCGCTCGGCCGCCGGAAAGTCCAGGCTGAGCGTCACCGTTCCGCCGCCTCGCTTCTGCCGCATGCGGCTCTCCGCGTCCTTCATCACGTGCCGGTCGAGGCAAGTTTTCAAGTACGTGCGGAACAGCGCCCGCGCGGGATCGTAGGCCGAGAACATGCGCTGCTCGAGCGCTCGAGCGAAGAAGCCCTGAGTCAGATCCTCCGCCTGCTCGCTGGGGAGGCGCCAGCGGACCCTGAGGTGCTTGTAGATCGGCTTCCAGTAGGCACGCACCAGTATCTCGAAAGAGCGAGCCCGCTCCGCCGGGTCGTCGCTGCCCACCGCCACGACCGCGGAGCGCCGTGTCGCTGGAAACCAGCCTTTCCGGGGGCCGCGCGAGAAATCGTCCGCCACTTTTAAAGGGCCACGGGGTGCGTGCGGAATAGGGCCATGAACGCGCCCACGCTACCACGAGCCGGGCCCGGACGGGAGCTCGGCCTCTCTGGAGAATAGTCCATGAAAACCCCCACTTCTTTCGCCTTCGCCTTGCTCCTCACGGCGTGCCACGACGAACCACTGATGACCTTCGGGCTCGACTTGCGCGTTCTCGACGGAAGCCAGCCTGCCGAACAGACGAGCGCCTCGTGCGTCGACCCGGGGGCGAGCAGCGGCGCGACGACCGGCAGCTCCATCGTCTGGGGCCTCGACGAGGCGCCCCCTCACCTGTTCATGGACGCGGAGCCGGACGCCGAGGACAACGTCTACCGGGTGCGGGTGTACGTCTCGTCAGAGCGCGACGAAGAGCGCCTCTGGTGGAAGCCCAGCGAGATCCTGGCGGAGCGCGTCTACGACGCCGAGTTCGGCGAGGGCGGCGCGCGAGACGCCTTCGGGGTCGACTTCGAGGGACAGCCGTACACGGTCGAGGTGCTGGGTGTCCCGGTGACCTGTCCTCGCTGACTCGGCGCGAACGGCTCGGCGGGGTCGCTGCCGCTGGGCGCCTCGCACCAATGGCACCGACAAGCCGGAGCCTCGGCTGACTCTACAGCCGCCCGCGGTGGCAGTGGCGGCGGCGGTACCGCCCACGCCTGCGTGCGGTCGCGGCCTTCGACGACTGACGATCGCGTGTCCGCTCATGCGTGCGTCGCGCGTTCAATGACTGACGGTGGCGTGCGCCAGGCGCTTGGTCGCGCGTTCAACAAAAGGAAAACAAGTGCAGAAGACGTCCTATCTATCATCCCTGTGTCTGCTCGTCGCCGCTACCGGCTGCGGCAGCGAAGACCCCCAGCCCACGCCGACGGCGCCCGCTGCGCCGAACCTGGCGAGCGAAGAGCCCGCGCTGGATGCGATGGCGCCGAGCGCAACGTCCGCGGCGGATGCTGCGACGGTGGCGGGCACGGGTGACGCGGACGACGCGGATGAAGCGACGGCACCGAGCGCGACGTCCGCGACGGATGCTGCGGAGCCCGCGACGCCGGAGCCCGCCACTCCGCTCGTCGCCAGCGGCGCGTTCGCCACAGATGCCGACCGCGAGCGCTTCGAGACGGAGGTGCTGCCCTCCGCGCGAGCCTTCCTCGCCTACTGGGCCGAGGCGGGTCTGAGCGCGCCGCACGAGCCGGTGCGGCTCTTCGTCTCTCCCCCGAGCGAGACGAAGGCCTCGGAGGGGCTGCCGAAGCTCTATGGCGAGGGCATCTTCGACGAGCTGCGCGCCCTCGAGGCCGAAGTGGCCGCCGCGGCCTCCAATCGAGACGCGGTCGAGCGGATCGACGCCTTCGCGTGCTTGCACCCGCCGCTCGAGCGCAACTTCCTCGAGGAAGTCGAAGAGCACATCGACGACCCCGCGATCGGACCGGCGGATATCGCAGAGGCTCTCCGGCAGGACCATGCCGAGAAGCTGCTCGGCCCGGACGCAACCTTCTCGTTTCGCACCGACAACGGCGAGTTCGAGCTGCCCTTGCGCAGGAACTGCTCGTACATCCTGCTCGGGCACGCGACGGACCCCACGCGCGCGCACCCTTACCTCGAGAAGGACGTCGTCAACCACGAGCTCGGCCATGCGCTGCACTACGGCCTCTGGTTGGCTTCCGGCCCCCTCGGCGAGCGCCTCAGCAGCAGCGCGAATGAAGCCATCGCAGACATCCTCGCGCACATGTTCGATGGCGACCCTTGCCACGGCAAGGTGCTCGACGAGCAGGGAGCGCCCGTCGGCTGCCGCCGGCGGATGGACACCTACGAGCGGTCGGTCTCGGACGCCGTCTGGCAGTTTGGTCGCGCCGATCACGAGTCGGGTCAGGCGCTGCGGCAGCTCGTCTGGACCCTGCGCGAGCAAGTGGCACCCGACGCCCTCCGGGCCGCGATTCGCGACGGCATCGCCGCGGTCCAGTCGGCCTTGAACCAGATCGACCAGGAGCCCCTCGCCAACGCCCCCGTCTTCGACGACGAGATCCTGGCCGTGCGCTACCGCTTCGTGCGCGAGTATGAGGCGAGCCTCGCGTTCTTCGACGCGCTCTGCGGCAGCCTCGGCGATGCGCCGACCGCCTGCGGCGAGCAGGAACAGCGCATCGGCGACCCCCGCCTCGAGATGCGAGAGGCGTGGCTCGAGAGCTCGCCCACGGCGATCGGCGAGAGCGGCATCACCCTGGCCGATGGTCGCCAGGTCGCGTTCCAGCTCGATGGAGCGCTCATTCAGCAGATGATCGTCACGCTGCCGGATGGCGAGCGCGAGATCTATCTGGGCGACCCCGACCTGGGCCTCCCCCAGGTCGAGACCGAGTCCCCGAGCGGGCGCATCACCCTCTGGTTTTCGGCACCGGACTCCGCGACGCCCGACGCGCAGGTCGGGTGGAGCTCCGACGGTGAGCTGACGGAGCGTTGAGACGAGCAGACGAAGGGCGGCGCGAGCGAGGCTCGCTCGCGTGATCATCTCTCGCTCAACCAGGTCGGGGTGACTGCGCGTCCTGACACAGCCGCCAGATGCCCTCCCCAGATCGCTCCCATATCAAACGTAACCGAGCAGCTTCCACCACAGATAGTCCAGCGGCAGCAGCACGACGACAGTGATCGCCGCGAGCGACAGGCACAGCTTCGAAGCCGCTTGGATCGGCACGCCACCGAGGTGCATCGCGATCATCATCGGAGGTGCCTGGTACGGAAGTATGACGGTCGAGAACACCACCACCTGCAACATGAGAACGCTCAGCAGCGGCAAGCCGCTCGCGCGCGAGAAGTCTGCGGCGAGCGGCGACAGTACCGCGGGGAGCCCCGGCAACGTGGTAAACGCCCCGATTGCGGCGCCGATCGCCGCGAGCGTGACCACGTTCGCCGCAGTATCACCGGGCACGACATGACTCACGCGCAAGAGGAACCCTCCGAGGAGCTTGCCGAGACCAGTCTCTGTGACGACCGCTCCGAGCCCCAGGAACCCGGCGACGTAGACGAGTGGCGTCAAGCTCATCTTCTCTCCGAACATCTTGACGCTCACGACCCCGGCGAAAGGCATGAGGCATACCAAGCCCGCCCAGAGCGAGATCCAAGCCGGTGAAATGCCGTGCCAGACATCGGTTGCAAAAAGGAGCAGCGAAGCTGCGAGCACTACGGCCAGCACGCGCTGGCGCCGACGAGCAGCGGCGTCATCCTCATCCTCGGCCAGCGGCAGCAGAAGTGGACCGGCCTCTGGATAGAGCTGGCACACGAGCGCGATCAAGATCGCCGTCTTCAGCAAGCCGAGGATGGGGAAATGAAGGAGCAGGTACGGCCCATAGGTGAGCTTGACGCCATAGAGAGACTCGGCGGCGCCGAGCAATACGGAGTTGGGGATGTTGGCTGGAAGGATCGTCGCCGGGGGCATGTAGCTGCCTGCCGCCACGGTCATGACCAAGCCTTGATGACCGTTGCTGCCCGGCTTCAGGCCCAGGCGCTCTGCCAGCGCCAGAACGAGTGGCATGAGCAGAAGGATGCGGCCCGTCGTGGATGGCATCACGAATGCCAGGCCGAGTGACGCGAGTGCAGCGGCCGTCACGTAGTTGCGATAGGTCGCTCCCGCTCGCGCGAAGAGCACGCGAGCCCAACGCGAGCCGAGCCCGCTCGTTTGAACGGCGATGCCCGTGATGGCGCCTCCGAACACCAGCCACCACGCCGTCGATTGAAAGCCCGAGAAGATCGTGGCGGGCGTCGACACCTCGAGGAGGTTAGCCAACAGAAAGAACGTCAGCGTCACGATGGGCTCGGGCAGGAACCCGAATGCCCAGGCAGCGATCGTGAACACCACCAGGATCGCGGCTCGCGTGATCACGGGAGGCATGCCAAAGGCTGCGGGAACGAACGCCAAGACCAGGCCCAATGTGGCCAGACCCACCATCAGACCGGCGTTCGCGCCGATCCGCGGTGCCGCCGACCGACGAGGCTCCCTCACGGCGAAAGTGACTCGACCGGGCCGAGCAACTCCCGCAGCGCGGCGCCGGCGGTCACCACCGTGGTGCTGGTCAGCCCCGTCACCGTGCTGGGTCGCGCCTTCTCGACGCGCAGAGCTCTCTCCAAAGACATCGCCGCTTCGTTCACGATCTGACCCTCGTGGTAAGCTTAATCTCCGAAATGCCAAACGGAACGGCGGTCATTGGACCGAAGCCCGATTGTCCAAGTCCATGGCAGAAAACGCGACCAACACACCCTGGTGGACGATCCATGATTCCTGTGGAGTCGATATTGACGAGGCCGTGCTGACCCGGAAGACACGCTCAGGTCGAGCTGCACTGATGCCTCCGGCAACGAGTCCCCTCGAGCAGTTTGAGTGCCATCGCCCATCGTAAAGTTTCGAACTCGAGACGCTGCCGGGGGTGTGCTGCGCGCCTATCGCCGCGACAGCGCTCGTTGGCCGTACCACGCTCACGGCATGCACGGGCACCGGTTCTTCGTACTGAATTACTACGACAGGGGCGTCGGGCAGATTCGGTTCCCACGCGGCCGGCTCGATGTAGCGGTGGGACATGTGGTGCTCTCGGTCCCGGGGGAATTGCACGACACGTCGGGAATCGAGCACATGGGCGGTTGGGTTGTCGAGTTCATCGGAGACATATTCGGCCACGACACCGCCGCGCCACCCCTGCTGAGAGCTCACGCGGACGAGGCACCCTGGCTCGCGTTCGCCCGCCATGGTTTCGGCCATGCCCATGCCGTGGTCCCGACCGATGACCGTGCAACATGGGAACGGCACTTCGTTCGATTGGAGAGAGAGGTGCGCGACGCGGCTGTCGGATCCCATGAAGCGATTCGAGCGCTCATGCACCTCTTGCTCATCGACTTCTCTCGGCTGCTCGCACACGCCCCCGCGAAAGGGAGGTCGAACAAGGCGCCGCTCGTGTCTGAGGTGTTTGGCGTCATCGAGCGTCGTTTTGCCGAGCCCGGACTCTCGCTCACGGCGATCGCGCGTGCCGTAGGGCGTTCGCGAAGCCACGTTGGCCACGTGCTGCGCTCCGAGACCGGCATGACCGTACTTCAGTGGTTGACGGAGCGACGAATGGCCGAGGCCCGTCGACGGCTGCAGGAGACCGACGAGGACGTCGCCGTCATCGGAGAGCGCGTTGGGTACCTCGATCCCACCTACTTCGCGCGACGCTTCCAGCACGCGCACGGAATGTCAGCCCGTGCCTACCGCCGCGCACTGCACTAGTGTCGCGTCGCCGAAGTAACGAGAGCGACCGAAGCCGGCCCCTGCAGAGCTGCATGAGGCCGGACCGCTCACGGAGACGCTGACGGCAACTCGGGTGTACGGCTCCCGTGCCGCGTAATGAACGCAGCCGTAGCCCAGGCTCCCTGCCACTCCCGTGCGGAGTGGATCGCCGCCGTCAGCGTCTCCGCTCGCTCGATTTGCGGATCGCCAGCTCGCCCGTTCGAGCTCGCCCCCGCTCGCGGAGTCTGCCCCGCGTCACCAGTTGCCGCGCTCGACTCGGAGCGAGCGCTGCCCCTCGACTCGAGGCGCCCCTCGACTCGAGGCGATCGTTCCTGCCGAAGCCATCGTCTGAGCTCGCTCTCGACGAGCGATGCTCGGAATGCGCCGCGGCGATCGCCTCGCTGTGCTCAGTTACAGGTCATACCGACAGGCAGTGGGGCCGCGCAGTTACACGTGTTCGCCGCGCAGGTGCAGCCCGAGCCCGGCACCGCTTGCGCTTGGCAGTTCGAAACGCTGGGCCAGCACCCATTGCAGAAGTTGACCGAGGCGCCCACGCTCTCGTCAGCCTCAGGCGAGGCCGCTTCGCTCGCGCTGGCTTCGTCACTCGCTTCATTCGCGATCGGATCGGCGATGTTGCCCTCACCGTCGGTGTCACTTTCGGCGCCACTGTCGAACTCGCTCTCTGCGCCGCTACAGGCGGCGATACCTGCCGCGATGAGCGCCATGGAGAGAGCACACTTCACCTGTCGTGCAACGAGTTTGATGGTCATGGATTTTATCCCTTCTGCCCGGAGGGAGTCCGCCAATGATTGAAAGCGGCATCCCCGAGCGCCTTCAGATGCAGCGAAATTACCATCCAACGTCGCATGACGGGAACGTCGCTTTTTGCGTGTCGCAGCGTTACCGGTGGCACTTCGCGATCTGGCGCATGACGCAACGACGTGCGCTGCCCCTTCTTGCAACCCGTGTGCGACGCACACAGTGAGCGCCGCTGATGCACCACGTGGTGCAACACGTGGTGCAACTTCACGGGCGCGCGCTCACCCGCGAGCGCACTTCGATCGACATCCGCAGATGCGAGTCGCTGCGCCGAGCCTGCGCCGAGGTGGCGTCACCTCGACCCCATCGATCGGTCTCGGCTTCGAGCGGCAGCCGCCGCTCGAAGCGCCTGACCCGAAATGGAACGGCGAAATTGAGGGCGCGACGGGCGAGCCCATCGCACGTCAATCACGCATCGAGGAGGTGGGCCGATGCAGATCTCGGTGATCAATCTGACGAGCGGAGTGAAGGCGATACCCAGGGTAGAGGCGCAGCGCGTCGTGCGGGCCATCAATCGCCAGCTGCGGGAAGACTTCTGCCCGTACTGGCACATACACGGCCAGCTGCGGCTCGACCCGGAGAGCGGAGCCCCTGGCGACACGCTCCAGCCTCACCTCGCGCTGCGCGGCGACGCCATTCTGTATCTGATGAATTCAACTGAGCAGGCGGACGCGCTCGGCTACCACGAGCGTCACGCCGACGGTATCCCCTTCGGATTCGTCTTCACCGATCTGTCGGAGGCCCTCGGCGAGCACTGGTCCGTGACGCTGTCCCATGAAACCCTGGAGTTGATCGCCGACCCCGACGTGAACCTGCTGTGCAAGGGGCCGCACCCCGACCCCGGGCAAGCTGGGCGCGAGGTGTTCCATTGGTTCGAAATGTGCGACGCCGTGCAGGCGGAGACGTACGAAATCGATGGCGTTCCCGTCTCCAACTTCGTCTTGCCGGCCTACTTTACCGGCTCGGAGGAGCGCGGCGGGCACAACGACTTCTCGAGCACGCTGATTCCGAACTCCGACGGCTCACCCGCTCGTCTGCAGTCGTTTGGCACCAATCCGGGAGGCTACGTCGGCTTCTACGATCCGCTGTCGCAGGGCGACGACACCTACCGCGATGCGCGGCAGCCCGTGGGGCTCGACGTGCGGGGTGCCGACGAGCGGGCGCTCCTGAAGGAACGCGTGCTGGGTGGCGGGCGGCTGCGTCGCAAGGACCGGCGTCCGCTCGCGCACCCCAACGCTCCCCGCGCCGCCGTCGCCCCGGCCGCCGCCGCCCCGGCGCCGTCTGACCTCGCTACCGAGTTGAACGCGCCGGTCGCGGCGGCGCCCGAGTCGCTCGGGGGCGCGCCGGTCGCGTCTCGATTCGAGGCCTTCGCGCTGCGCCTGCCCACCTGGCTGCGCCCCGCCGAGGACGTGGCGCGCGCGGTGGTGCGCGAGAAGCTCGGCCACGATTGGCAGGTCGAGCGGCTGTGGGAGGACACGTCCGACTTCACCGTGAAGCCGCCACCCTCGCTGGGTCTCGACGCGGCTTCGGCCTGGCAGCTCGTCTACCGCCTGCGCGCCGACGAGCGAGTCGAGCGTGCCGACCCACTTTTCGAATTACGGGGGACGGCCCCCGAGGCGTCGCGCGCGCGCAGCCTCGCCAGGGGCGGGTCGTCCACCGGGGATGCGCCGCCCTTCGAGTGGAGCCTCGAGGACATTCACGCGCGCGCCGCGTGGGAGGCGCCCGGGGCCGCGTCGCGGCGAGGCGAGGGCGTGCTCATCGGACACCTCGACACGGGGTTCACCCGACACCCCGAGCTCGAGGCTCGCTGGCAGTTCGACGGCAGTCGAGATTTCGTCGATGGCGATGGCGACGCGAGCGACGAGCTCGCGTCGGGCGTCCTGCTGTTTCCGTCGCACGGCACCGGCACGGCCAGCGTCATCGCCAGCGACGAAGGGCCTCAGGGCACGGCCCACGTCACCGGCGCCGCGCCGCGCGCCAAGCTCTTGCCGCTGCGGGTCGGGCGCTCCGTCATCCACTTGTCGATGCTCGCCGTGACACGCGGCATACGTCACGCCGTCGAGCAGGGCTGTCGCGTGATCTCGATGAGCCTCGGTGGCCCCTTCGGCTGGTGGTTCCTGCACCGGGCAGTGCAGGACGCGGTCGAGCAAGGCGTGATCGTGGTCGCAGCGGCCGGCAACTTCGTGCGCTTCGTGACGTATCCCGCCGCCTTCGACGAGGTCATCGCCGTGGCCGCGAGCAACGTGGCGCGCGAGCCCTGGTCGGGATCCAGCCGTGGCTCGGCCGTCGACGTGACGGCTCCGGGAGAGCAGGTCTGGAACGCGCGCACGCTGAGAGGAGCGAATGACGCGCTCCGCTTCGAGGTCCAACCCGGCAGCGGCACATCCTACGCGGTGGCCAACGTGGCCGGCTTGGCCGCACTCTGGCTGGCGCACCACGGGCGGGAAGCGCTCGCTCGCTACGGCACGCAGCTGCCCGCCGTCTTCAAGCAGCTGTTGAGCCAGACGTGCAACACCCCGGCTGACTGGGATCGGGAGCGCTACGGGGCAGGGATCGTGGATGCCGACCGCTTGCTGCGTGCCCCCCTGCCGCCGCTCGCGCCGGCGCGGGGCATGCGCGCGGTGCGCGCTGCAGCGGTCTCGCCGGTGGACGCGAACGGCTTGCGCAAGATCCAGCACCTGTTCGAGGAGGCTTCGCCGCGTGCGCTGCGCGCCGCGCTGGCTCGGCTGCTACGAGTCGACGACGACGCGCTCGACCGCCGGCTCGAGCTGGTCGCGGACGAATTGTGCATGCACCTCGGCGCCGATCCGAGCCTGCGCGCCGAGTTGCAGGAGCACTTGCGTGTCGATGCCACGCCGGCGCGGGCCTTGGCCGCGGCGGGCCCGCGCGACGGGCTCGGGAGCGCGCGAGCGCGCCTGGCCCGCGTCGCGTCTCAGACGTTGCTCGCTCGGCCCGACTGATCGGGTGACAGCGCAGCCGACCCCAGCGTCGGTAGGCCCCTCGGCGCCGACGTCGAGCGATGTTGCCGCCGCAGGGAGCAGACGAGCCGAAGGATCCGTCGCATCGAAAAAAAGGTGACGCCATGCTGCGCCTCCGCACGAGCACGACCGCCCCGCGTTCACGCGCCGTGCGCCTACACATGCCCCGAACGCGCTGACGCCCGGCGAAGGCCTTCGCCGCATCGCACCCCCACAAAGCACGCCACAACTCGAGGTGCCGGTGGTGCGATCGTGCGGGATGAGACCTTATGGCTCGGTCGTCCTTCGTCGAGGATCGCTCGCACGACGCTCGGGCAACATCGCACGCGAGAACGCCTCGCATGTTCGAGTGCTCGAACGGAGATCTCCCGCAGCGCCGCTCGGTGGTAAGTCCTTGCACCGAGTAGATGGATGGTTATCCTCTCACCTCGGCGGGCGGGTGGGCGCGCCTCGGAGCGTGCGCATGAGCCTGGTGCTCGGCGCGTGCGCAGCCTGACAGTTCTTCAGTCGCCGAAGCGTTGACGCGACGTTTGAGCGCTCACGTCGCACCGATCCGGCGCGCGCTCATCAGAGAAAGAGAATGATGTTATCCAAGTATCTCGTCTGGATGCTCGCGGCGTGTCCGCTGGCTCTGGGTTGTTCCCAATCATGGCCGGAGCCCAAGCAGCCGCTCGCTGACGCCGAGGCGGCCGCGCGCAGCGCGCGTGAGGTCGGAGCCGAGTCGCAGCCCGCTGCCAAGCTGAAGGTCACGCTCGCCGACGAGCAGATCGCGCAAGCCAAGGCGAGCATCGAGAAGGACGACAACGAGCGCGCCACCTACCAGATCCTGCGCGCCCGCGCCGACGCCGAGCTCGCGCTGGCCCTCGCGCACGAGCAGAACGCCCTGAACGCCAAACAGAAGGCCATCGAAGAATCGAAGGCCACCCTCGATGCCAGCACCCCGAAAGCCACGCCATGAAGACGATATCCGCCCTAGGTTTGATCATGGCCCTCTCCGGCGTCGTCGGCTGCGGCAGCGCGGTGATGCCCAAGGAGCTCGCCTCGGCGCGCACCGCGTACGACCGCGCAGCGGCCGGTCCAGCGGCGAGCCTGAACCCGACGGATCTCCACACGGCCCGCGAATCGCTCGACGCGGCGGAGAGCTCGTTCAAGGAAGAAGGCGACACGCCCAAGACCCGCGACCTCGGCTACGCCGCCGAGCGCAGCGCAGAGACGGCCGAGTCGAAGGCTCGCGCCATGAAGGCCGAGGCCGAGACGGCGCAGATCGTCGAGCAGATGCATGCGGCGACGGCGCAACGAGGAAAGATGACGTCCGAGGAGCTCGCGCGCGCCAACCAGCAGCTCGCATCCAAGGATCAAGCCCTGGCGGCGCAAGGAGCTGCCCTCGGCGACGAGGTGAAGCGGCGTGAAGAGGCCGAGAAGCGCGCCGCGCAGGCCGCTGCCGACATCGCCAAGTTCGCCTCGATCAAGCAGGAGACGCGCGGGATGGTCATCACGCTGTCCGGCAGCGTGCTCTTCACGTCGGGCCAGTCGGAGCTCTTGCCAGCCGCGCGGGTGAAGCTGAACGATGTCGCGAAGGCGCTGACCGAGCAAGATCCGGAAGCCCTGATGGTGGTGGAAGGGCACACCGACTCTCAGGGTGGGGCAGACTTCAATCAGAAGCTCTCGCAGCAGCGCGCGCAGTCCGTGCGCGACTACCTCGTGTCGCGAGGCATTGCCGCCGACCGCATCACGGCAGAAGGCTTCGGCCCGAGCCGCATGATCGGCGACAACGCGACTCCAGAGGGCCGCGCCAATAACCGGCGCGTAGAGATCGTCGTCAAGCCCAAGGCTGGCTGAGCGTACTCGGGGGGAGGAGCGCGTTGCACCGGCGATGCGCTCGCTCTCGCACACTCGAAGCGGCGCCGTGCGCTCGGCCCGCTAAGCCGATCGTTTCGAGTCGCCGTGCCCGATCCGGATCGGGCCTCGCGCGAGGCGACCATCGACCTCGCGTCCGCGCTGCAGGATCACCACCTCGCCGGCCTCCGCCAGGTCTACCGCCACGGAACGCACGTCGCTCAGATGCTGCCTCCAACCCCCCGCGTCGAGCGAACGCGCGACCTCGGATGGGCAGATCGTCGCGCCCGCCGCACGCTCCCGGAGCAGCTCGCGAATCGCTCGGACTATCTTGCTCTTCGACACCATCTTTGGAGCGGGCTCGATGTGACCTCGTATAGGTTGAGGCGGGCAGGACGCGCGAGGGCGCTCCTCACGGCGAGGCCAACCTCGCCTCCATGGCGTCGACCAGAGCCGCCAGCGCCGGGCGATAGGAGTAGTCGCTCGCCGTCGGGTCGCTCGTGTTGTGGGCGCAGATGGAGGTGACGACGCCGCTGTCGCCGAGGCCACGCAGCACCTCGAGCTGGCGGCTGCTCGGGTAGGCCTTGCCCCAGAACTGGAGGGTGCCGGCGGGGCTCACGCCCGGTTGCTCTTCGCAGAGCGGACGGTCGTTGTCATTCTCGAAGCAGGCGCACGCTTCGACGTTGGGGTCGACCGTCGTGCAGTCGCGCGGCTCGGGCAGCCGGAAGATGCAGGCGTATTGCAGATCGTCCGGGACGTCGACGGTTCCATTCAAATCGTCGGTGGTGTCGTATTCACGGCCGTTGGTGGGGTTGGCGCTCGCCACGGCCTCGCGCGGCAGGGCCGATTCGAGCATGAAGGGGCTCGTGGGCGCGATGGGGGGGCTCGCGCTCGGGTCGCCGATCAGCGCTGCCCAGTCGGCGTCTGTCAGCTCGCTCGCGAGCCTGTAGCGGAAGCCGTCCTCGATCGCGGGGCGGCCCGGAGCGTTCTGCTGCGCCTCGAGCAGCAGGGGCGGAACGCCGAGGATGCCGGCGAGCACGACGTCGGCGGGCGCTCGCCCTCGGGCGAAGAGCGGGTTGGGCACGGTCGGCCCGCTGCAACCGGCGGCGGCCAGATCGCTCGCATACGGACACAGCGTCGGCTGAGTGAGGGCGTTGACGTAACGGGCCACCGGATACAGCGCGTCGACGCCAAACCGCCGCTTCTGCTGAAAGCAGCGCAAGCCCTGGCCGTCGCCTGCCGGGGGGAGCCGATTTTGCAGGGCGCCGCTCGCCGCGTCGGCGTCGCACACCGGGTCGGCACGGCAGCCGTCGGGCGGCCCGAGCGGGCACGAGTAGCAGCAGGGATCGTTGGGGTTGGCCTCGCACACGCTGGAACCTCGGAAATACGGGCGTGAGTCGTCGATGGCGAGCACCGTCCAGCTCTGGCCGCCGACCGCGAGCGAGCAGTCGTTCTCGTCCGTCAGCATCACGATGCCGAGGCGCGAGTCGGGGCGGAGGAACGCCTGGCGCTCGGCGAGCAGCGGCTCGTCCACGAGCAGTGTGCCGTCTGCAGCCAGCGCGGGCATGACGCAGCTCAGGGTCGTGCTCGTGACGCCCGGGGATACGGCGCGCACCAGGTCGGAGTAGGGAGCTGGGTCGACCAGAAAGCGATACCAGGCCTCGAGCGGCATCTCCCAACCACAGCCGTTCTCGCCCGCGGCGGTGATCAGGTTGGCGAAGCGCTCGGTCGCCGCGGCCTCGTCTTCACCCGCCCGCCAGCTGACGAAGCCGTCCGCGCTGGCGACGGCGGCGCTGCCCCGCGCGCGTGTGCCGAGCAGGTGCGCCATGTCCATGCGATCCTCGACGAAGCGCGGCAAGCCCTCGCGCGGACAGGCGACGTCGGCGCCGCCGTCGCCGAGGCTGGTCGTGATGACGCCCAGGTGCACGTCGGTGACCGGCTCGAATTGCAGCCGCTGGCCCTCGGCGCAGGCCGCGCCAGCCGCGGGCGCGCTGAACTGGTTGCCCGCGTCGTCGACACACGCGGGGTGGGCGAAGCGCTCGAGCACGTTCGCGACATGCCGCAAGAGCTGCTGCTTGTCCGCCATCGAGATCGAGTTATCGATCACGAACAGCAGGTCGAGCGGGCGTGCGCCTTCGGGCGCGAGCGGCGCTTCGGAGCCGCTCGCCACGGGCAAACTGTAGGGTATGCCGCAAACGGTCGGCCCCGTGGTGGGAGCGAGCGCCTCGTCCGTGCAGGCGCTGCCCAGCACGAGAAATGGCACCGCCGAGCAACACCCGCCACGCCCGGCCAACCCCCTCCGCCATCGTCGATTGGAACCCATATTCCACTGTAGATCGAGCCGACGAAACGGCTCGAGGGATCGACGCCCGCGACCAGGAGACGACCGTTGCTGGTGGAACGGCGCGACGCTCTGATCTCCGAGCTCTGGTGAGGAACTGGGGCCGACGCCGGTTACTGACGGGCGAGCTCGGCGATCTCCTGCGCAGAATAGGCGCGGCACGAGATGTGGACCTCGTCGAGCCTGCCGTCGAAATTGGGGTCGGGCCACTGCGAGCGTCCGAGCCAGTCGTTGACGGTGGGGCCCATGTCCGTCGGATTGGCGACGATCGTCCCGCTCGCCACCGGGGCACCGTTGACGTAGAGACTGCCGGCGTCGCCCTCCAGCACGACGGCGACGTGCGTCCAGATGGCCAGCGGGAACGTGAAGGGAGCGGAGAGCTGCGCTTCGGCGCCGCCGTTGATGCCGGGCACCTTGATCGCGAAGCGCAAGACGCTGGCGCCGCCGACCCTGGGCGTGAGGAACATGTTGGTCTCGGTGCTGCTGCCGAAGTCGAAAATGCGATTCCAGTCGGGGTTGGCGTCGAGGTGAACCCACGAGGCGAAGGTGAAATCGTCGCAGTCGCTCACCAGAGCGTCGGGCAGATCGACGTGCTGGGCGCCGCCGTCGATGTCGGCGGCGTTGCCCACCCGTCCCGCCGTGATGCTCGCGCCGCCGGCCAGCGCGCCATGCCGGCCGTTACCGGAGGCGTCCTCGGCGCTGGTCTCGAACGGGTAGGTCGCGAGCGGATCCGTGCAGACGTTCTCGCGTAGACAGACGCCCCCGCCGCACTCGTCGATCGTGCACTCGTCAGCGTCGTCGCACTCGGCGTCGGCGCTGCAGGCCGACTCGGCCAGCGACAGGATGAAGCCTCGCGAGGGCACGCCCGCGGCGTCGACGACGAAGATCGAGTGGAAGCCCGGCGGGGCGAGGTGGGGGCCCTCTGGAGCGGTGATCGTGAGCCGGTCGCCAGCCTGTGAAAAGCTCGCCGGATAGTAGCGCTGGCCCATGTCGAAGCTGTGCGTCGTGGTGCCGAGCCCGATGATCGCCACGCGCGAGATGGGGCGGGCATCAGCCAGCTCGATCTGGAAGCTCGTGCCGTAGGCGATGCGCGTCGCGTCGATGCTCAGCAGGCGCGGGCGATCGGCGATCACATCTGCCCCGCTCCGGGCCGAGAACAGATACGGCGGATAGTAGATCTCGTAGTTGAAGTTCGTGACCGGCCCCGGCACGCCACCGCCCGAGCTGAAGATGGTGCCGTTGGGCAGAAGTAGCGTGGTCGCGTGGTAGTTGCGAATGACGCTGGCGCTGGCCAGGGGCCGGAACGCGCGCGTGTCCGGGTCCCACAGCTCCGCCTGGAAGACGGCGTCGGGGTTGCCGCGGTCGCCACGCTGCGTGCCTCCCGTGATGATGACGTCACCGGTGGGCACCACGATCGAGTTGGGCCACTGCCGCCGAAACTGCATCGACGCCACGTCCGTGATCACCGGGCTGTCGCCGTTGATGTCGATCACCGTCGCCCGTTCGCTCGACACGGTGTCTTGCTCGTTCGTGTAGCCGTTGCCTCCCACCTGCAGCACCATGCCGACGTCGTACATCACGGCCGTGCTGGTCGGGCCGATGTTGGGCCGCGTCGCGTCGTCGTGCCCCGTCTTGAAGTCGCCGACGGCGATGAGGCTGCCGCTGCCATCGGGGTCGAGCCGCCACCATTTCTCCGAAGAGAGGCCGAACACGTTGCCGTCGGGCGCCACCCACTGGTGCGGATACCACCAGCGGTTGTGGTCTGGGCCAAAAGCCTCGCGGCTGCTCGCGCCGAACAGGCTGCTCCAGCCAGAGCCGGGCGTGAAGATCTCCGGCGTCATCGACACGCTGTTCGAGCTCTGCTGCGAGCCCGGGTTCTGCCAGACGTTGATCGCATACGGCACCGAGCCGCCCGTCATCAGCGAGCGGCCATCGGCGAGCATCGTCAGCGTGCCGTACCAGCGATCGGAGGCCAGCCGCGACGACAGCGCGCTCGCGCCCCCCGTCTCGGGGTCGAACAGGCTGCTCTCCGCGGCCTCGTTGCCGCCGGAGATGAGCAGCGTGCCGGTGTCTGGCTGCAGCACGGCCGCGGCGCAGAAGCTGTTGACTCCCTGCGCGTTGGTCGTCGTGGTCATCTGGTTCGACAGCGGGTTCCAGCGCACGAACGTGCGCCCGTCCTGCGCGCCCTGCCCCACCGGCGATCCGAAGGTCAGCACCGTCCCGTCGGGCAGCAGCGCCGAGTGAATCGACACGAGCGGCCAGCTGCGGCTCGGCGACCACATGCCGACGGAGGCGGCGTCGCTCGTCACCGTCAGGTTCTGAAACGCAGGATCGGTCGGGTTGGGGATCGGCACGGCCAGCGCCTGGCCGAACGCGGGCGCAGCGCTCGCGGCAGTCCAGACCAGAGCGAGGGCGAGGCTCAGTGAGCGACGGGACATCGGATGGCTCCTGGGGTGTTCGTGAAACGCGGGCGGGTCGCCTAGCGGGATGCGGTCGGAGCGAACAGCTCGTCGACGGCCTGGATTTCTCGGGCGAGCCGTGGCTCGTCGAGTGGATTGCCCGTGTACATCTGCATCGGCTCGCCTCGGGCGTTGATGAGCCGCACTTCCGTGCGATGATCGAGCGGACCGGCGCCGGCAGGCAGCGCTCGCACGGCGTAGTCGTCACCGAGCGACGCGAGGCGTGGCGCGGGCCCCGTGACGAACGTCCAGCCCGCGCCGCTCACGCCTTGCTTTGCCGCGAAGGCGGCCAGCACCTCGGGGGTGTCGCGCTCGGGATCGACGGTCACCGAGACGAAGTGCACCCGCTCGCGAACGGCCTCGGGCAGGCGGGCTCGCACCCGCCGCAGCGCCTGCGTCTGCAGCGGACAGATGCCGGGGCAGTGCGTGAACATGAAGTTGAGCACGACGGACTTGCCGCGCAGCTCGGCCATGCTGAACGCCGCGCCGTGCTGATCCAGCAAGGCGTCGGCCGGAGCGGCGCTTTGCAATGACCCGTCAACGGGCATCATCGCAACCACCGAGACAGCGCCGGCGCCAGCGATGCCGGCGCAGATCGCCGCCAGGGTGAGCGTCTTCATGTTGGCCTCCCGCAGATCGACCTCGAGCGCACCATGACCCGTGCGTAGCTGATCCGCCCTCGTTGTCCAGCGCTCGAGCGAGCATCGCCACGTTCGTCAAACGCTGCGCGTGGCAGCCTGCCTCCCGACCAGAGACGAACCGAGCGCCGCTGCAGACCGAGCGTCTCTCAAACATGCTCACGAAACCCTCACATCATGGAAACTGCGAGCACCGGCCACGGCGCAACCCGAAGCAGGCGACGGCCGAACCCGTGACGCTGCCCAATGCTCCGTGGTAGGACGAAGCCATGGCGAACGAGGAGCCGCTCGCCGGCTGCGGCTTCCTCTCTCGACCGCGGGCGCGTTTGCCGGGGCGCCCGGGTTCATGGCGCCCGAGCTGCTCCGCGGGTCACGAAGCGGATGCGCGCAGCGACCAGTTCAGCCACGCCGTGGCCGCGTTGCTGGCGCTGACGGCAGTCGATTCGTACGCGGCGACCGCATCGGTTGACCCGAGCGCGCGCCGAGGGCGTCGCCCATGAAAGGGGTCGCGCCCATCCTGGTCGCAAAGTCCGCCTTCGCCCTGGCCAAAGGGCAGCGCCTCGAAGGCGAACCCGAAAAAAACGCACCCGGCTCTTCACAACCCGCGGCGGCCGAGTCTTTCCTCGGAGAGCCATGAGAGAGAGAACCCACAAACGGGCGTTCACCCCTCGGCTGGGGGCAGTGGCCCTCGCGGAGTGCGGCGGGGAGTCGACGGCAGCCGCATGACATCGCGCCCCGGCCCCGACCTCGACGAGGACGACCTGGAACACGACGATTTTCTGCGCGAGGTCGCGCACGTCGACGAGATGGCCCCGCCCGCGCGCCCGCTGTTGCCCGGGCAAACGCTCGGGCGTTTTCACATTCTCTCCGAGCTCGGTCGCGGGGGCATGGGCATCGTGTACCTCGCACACGACGACAACCTGCGGCGCGCCGTGGCGCTCAAGCTGCTCTCCCCGAGCCTCACCCGGAAGGACGAGCGGACGCGCCGCTTCTTGCGCGAGGCGCGTGCGGCGGCATCCGTCACCCACCGCAACCTGGCGACCATCTACGACGCCGGCGACCTCGAGGGGCACGTCTTCATCGCGATGGAGCGCGTGGAGGGGCGCACGCTGCGCGAAATCCTCGGCGGCGGGCGCCCCGCGCTGGAGCGCGCGCTCGACATCGCCGCGCAGATCCTGGCGGGGCTCGGCAAGGCCCACCAGGCGGGCGTCGTGCACCGCGATCTGAAGCCCGATAACATCATGCTGACGGACGACGGGGTCGTGAAGCTGCTCGATTTCGGCCTCGCCAAGCAGCACGACGTCGGCGCGCTGGGCGCTCTTGGCATCCCGGGCGACCCCGAGGGCATGCAGCGCGACACCGAAGAGAATCAGCGCCTCGGCACCCCCGGTTACATGTCACCGGAGCAGGTCCGAGGTGGCCCGATCGATGCGCGCTCGGACATCTTCGCCTTCGGCGTGCTGTTCTACGAGATGCTCGCCGGACAGCGGCCCTTCGTCGGGCAGAGCCACGCCGATCTGGCGAGCGCCATCCTGCGCGACGCGCCACGCCGCCTGAGCGAGCTGCGCCCGGAGCTGCCGCCGGAGCTCGAGCGCCTGGTCGAACGCTGCCTCGAGAAAGATCCCGCGCTCCGCTTCCCGAGCTCGGGCGACCTGGCGATCGCGCTCGCTCGGCTCGATCGGGTGGACGCCGGCCCGGCCGCGCCGCCGTCGGGCCCGACCCCCTCCCCCGACGTCATCAGCAGCATGGCGGGCTCGAGCACCTCTTCGCTCGGCGCCACGACGCCGGTGCGACAGGTGAGCGAGCGCGCCAGCGTCCCGGCGAAGGTGCTCGCCGCCGTGCTCGTGCTCGTGGTGGCAGGGCTCCTGCTCCGCGTCAAAAGCCGGGCGGGTAGCCTCGAGACGATCGGGGGTCCAGCCGCCAGCACCGAGGCCACACGCGAGACAGCGGCCGCCGCGGCGCTCGCCGCCCGCGCGGTGCCAACGCCCGTGACGGCGCTGCCGCTGCCCACTTCGAAGAGCCCCGAGGCGCTGGTGGCCTACAAGGCCGCCCTCCAGGGCTTCCGCGACGGCAACTGGGGTTATGTCCAGGCGCACCTCGAGCGCGCCCTCGCGCTCGACCCGGGGTTGACCATCGCCCACCTGCGGCTCGCCATCATGCAGCGCGAGAGCTCGGTCACGAGCGCTCGCGCGCACTTCGCGCTGGCCCTCGCCGGACGCGCCAGCCTGAGCGAGCGCGATCAGGTGATGCTCAACGCTCACGAGCCGTACCTGTATCGCGACCCGCCCGATCGAGCCGAACAGGTGAGGCGCCTGCGCGCCGCGACCGAGCGCTTCCCCGGCGACGCCGAGCTGTTCGACATGCTCGCCTGCACCAAGCAAGACCCCGAGCAGATGCTGGCGGCGGCGCGCCGTGCCGTCGAGCTCGACCCGCAATATGCCGACAGCTGGCAAGCGGTCGGCTCCAACCTGTTTCAGCTCGGCCGCACCGAGGAGGCGCTGGCGGCGCTCGACCGCTGCATCGCGCTCTCACCCGCCACGGCCGATTGCAGCGGCGAGCGCGGCTACATCCACGCGAGAGAGGGCCGCTGCGCCGAGATGGACGAAGACTTTCGACGCGCGGTCGGCGTCACCACCAGCGGCAAGTGGCAAGACGGGCGTGCCAACTCCCTGTTCGCCCTGGGCATGCCTCCCGAGGCGATCCTCGAGGTGTACCAGAACAAGTGGGCGCAGCTCGGCGCCCAGGAGAGGCTCGCCGCCGAGCCGATCGACCGCAGCCACCTGGGCCTGGTCACGGGCGATTTCCACGCCGCCGAGCGCTACACGCTGGCGGCGCGCGAGGCCGTCGCGTCGGACCCGGAAGCAGCGACGCAGGCGCAGCTGGCCCTGCAACTCGTCGAGATCTACACCGAGACGAATCGACCGACAGAGGCGGCTCGCGTCGCCGAGAACTATCTGAAACGCAAGACCGTCTGGATTCGCTCGTCGACGTCCGACCTGGCCTCGATCTCGATGTACTGGGCGATGTACCGGGCCAAGCTGCTGAGCCGCGAGGCGTTCGTCGAGCGGCGCGACGCCTGGTTGCGAGACCAGCGGCCCGACGTCAGCACGTCGGACATCGTATCGAGCTATGCCCTGGGCGTGGAGACGACGGCCGAGGCCCGAGAAGCACTCGCCTTGCTTCCGAACGAGGCGCTGCCGGTGCTCCACGATTGGCATGAGCCCGCCTTCGGCAAGCTGTACGCCCTCGCCGACAGAACCAAAGAGGCCCTGCCCCTGCTCCAGCGCACCGTCAAGTCGTGCTACGCGCTGATGATCCCGCTCGCCCACACGCGCGCGTTCTACCACCTCGGGCGAGCCCTCGAGGCGTCGGGCGATCGCGAGGGCGCCTGCAGCGCGTACGCGAACGTGCTGGAGCGCTGGGGCAACGCGAAGCCCCCGTCCGTCACGGCGTCGAAGGCCCGCGAGCGCTCGCGCGAGCTTCGCTGCTCGGCGAGCGGCGCGCCGCGAACCGGCTGATATCGGGCGACGATGGCGCGCTCGAACCGCGTGGCGTGAACCGCCCAGGCTATCGAGCGTCCGAAGAGATCGCGCGCGCCGTGGTCACATCGGCGAAGTTTACGCCCGGAACCCGGCTCGAGTAGTAGCCTATTGCAGCACGCGCCTCACAGCTCTTGGCTGAAATCACGCCAGATGCTTTGATCAAATCGAAACTGTCGATTCGCCCGATGTCCAGCACAGACAGGCAATGACACAGACAGGCAATGACACAGACAGGCAATGACGCACCCCGTGCATCATCGCACGCAGAGAGTGTCGCAAGAGGCATGCGGCGAAAAAGTCAGACGGCAGAAGGCAGTGCGGCAAAAGGCAATGACGCGAGATGCAAGGTCTCGAGAGGCAATGACGTGAGCAGTGCCGTGATGCAACAGCGCCCGCAGCCATGGGCAACGAAGGGTCAGCTTGCGACGGCGATCGCGATCGTCGCGCTCGCAGTGTGGGGATTCCCGCCCCGCGTGGCGGCTGCGCAGAGCGACGCTGCGATGGGTGACGCTCCGCTCGCCGACCCTCCGGCAGCCGACCCTCCAGCGGGCGCCCCTGCGCCGAGCGAACGAGCGAGGGTAGCGAAGGCCGAGGCTGCGTTCGACAGGGGCCGCGCGCTGTTGCAGCAAGGGCACGTCGGAGAGGCTTGCCTCGAGCTCGAAGAGAGCCAGCGGCTGGATCCCGGCCTCGGAACCCAGCTCAACCTGGCCGATTGCTACGAGCGTTCGGGGCGGTTCGCCAGCGCGCATGCCCTGTTCGTGGAGGTGGTGGCGGGCGCCCGCAGCCATGGGCAAGAGCAGCGCGAGAAGGTCGCGCGCACGCGGGCGACGGCGCTCGAAGCGAAGGTGAGCCAGCTGTTCGTCGCCGTGCCTGCGGGCGCCGGGCCCGAGCTGCACGTCGAGCGCGACGGCAAGGAGTTGCGCCAGGGGGAATGGAACGTCCTCGTACCGGTCGACCCGGGCCTGCACCGCGTGCGGGCGTGGGGGCCTGGCGTCGGCGAATGGAGCACGGAGGTTCGCGTGGGCGAAGAGGGCGAGCTACATGAGGTGGCCGTGCCCTTCAACGATGCACGGCCGTTCCTGGCTCCGTTGCACCGCAAGCTCGGGCTGGCCGCCGGGGGCGTCGGCGTGGCGGGGGTGCTGGTGGGCAGCTTCTTTGGGATGCGGGCGATCTCGAAGAAGAGCGACGCCGAGCGCGCGGGTTGTGACGGGCGCTCCTGCGACACGGCCGAGAGCGGCGCGCTGCGTGACGACGCGCGCAGCGCGGGCGACGTCGCCACGCTGGCGATGGGCGTCGGCGCAGCGAGCCTGGCCGCTGCCGCCGTGCTGCTCTGGGTCGTTCCGGAGCCGGAGCCCGACGCCGAGGGTGTCGACCGCAGCGCGCGTTCGGCGCGGCTCGAGGTCAGCCCTCAGTTCTTTGCACGAGGGGGCGGGCTGTGGCTGCGCACGGGCTTCTGAAGCGGCGCCCGCGCAGTCAGGCCGTGCCTTTGCCCCTCCAGACGCAGGTGAACGTGGAGCACCCGGGTCAAATCATCGCCGATCTGTACCGACTCGAAGAGCAGCTCGGTCGCGGCGCGATGGGCCGCATCTGGCGCGCCGAACACTTGCGCCTCCGGTCCAAGGTGGCAATCAAGTTCCTCGACGGGTCGGTCGCGGGCCACCCCGAAGCGTTCGACCGCTTCGTGCGCGAAGCCCAGTCGGCGGCCGCGGTGCGCAGCGCCCACGTGGTGCAGATCTTCGACTGCGGTATCGACAACGGGGTCCCCTACATCTCGATGGAGCTGCTCGAGGGGGAGAGCCTCGACCAGCGCTTGAGCGCGCGCGGCGCGCTCTCCGCCTCCGAGTTGAACGAGATCTTCTCCGGGGTCGCGCAGGCCGTCGACACGGCGCACGAGTTCGGGGTCGTGCATCGCGATCTGAAGCCGGGCAACATCTTCATCACGCGAGAACGCGAGGTCGAGATCGCCAAGGTGCTCGATTTCGGGATCGCCAAGCTGCTGAACCGCAGCGCAGACGCCGCCGGCCCAGCGGGGACGGGCACGGGCGTCATGCTGGGCACGCCGTACTACATGAGCCCCGAGCAGGTGCGCGGCAGCCGCGACCTGGATCAGCGGACGGATCTCTGGTCGCTCGCCGTCATCGCGTTCGAGTGCCTCACGGGCGAGTTGCCTTTCCGCGGCGAGAGCGTGGGAGACATCGTCGTCCAGATCTGCACCGCCGCGCCCGCGCTGCCCTCGGCGCACGCCGACGTTCCTGCCGGGTTCGACGAGTGGTTTCTGAAGGGCACGAGCAAAGATCCCGCCGGGCGCTTCGCGACGGCTCGGCAGATGGCCGAGACGCTGGGCGAGATCCTGGCTCGATCACCGGCGCGGCCCGACCCGAGAGGCCAGGGGTCGAGCGAGCGCCCGCGCACGGCCGTGCTACCGCCCCCGGCGCCGCTGATGCCGCCAGCGCCGTCCCAGTCGACGGGGCCGATGACGGCCTCGATACCGGCCACCTCCGATCGAGCGGCGGCTGAGCAGCAAGCTCGGGCGCAACGCCGCAACATCGGCGTCGCGGCAGCGATCGCGGTCTCGTGCGTGATCAGCGCCGCGGTGCTGTGGGTGCTCCCTCCGCGTCGGGTGAGCTCGGGGCTCGAGGACATGAGCCTGGCCCCGGCGAGCTCGAGCAGCGCGGCGCCCGTCGAGGGGCGTGCGCCGACCGACCGCAACCGCCTCTCCAACGCCGGCGCCGCCAGCGACAGGGCCGTCGCCGAGCGCGAGCCCATCGCCGTGCGCGAGCCCGTCGCCGAGCGCGAGCCCGTCGCCGAGCGCGAGCCTGCGCTCGACCCCGCCAGCATCGAGCGCCCCACCCTGACGCCCGAGCCAACGCCGTCCTCGACGCGCGCCAGGCGCGGCGCTTCGATGCCGCGGACCGGCAAGGGAGCGCGCAGCGGACGCAAGCAGGCTGCCAAGAAGGCCAAGCGACGAACGGCGACGCCAGCCGCACCCGAGACCCACTCCGACCCCGACCCCTTTTCGGACCGTCAATGAGCCGCTGGAAAAACACCACCACCATCATCGGCGGTCTGCTCGCCTGGCTCGGCTGCAACGCCATGCTGGGTATCGATGAATCGACCTGCGTCGGTCCCTGTGATGAGTCCTCGGCGGCGGAGGGCTCGAGCGATGGCTCGCGGCCGGGGGGCGGCGACACGCCGACCGGCGATCCCGCGCCGGCGACCGCCGCCGGGAGCGAGCGCCCGCGCACCGGCACGGCCGCCTCGAGCGCGGCGGAGGGAGCGAGCTCGGAGGAGCTGGGGCTCGACGAGATCATCGCGGCGCAATGCCCTGATGACGGCTCCGAGGACGACAGCGCCCAGGAGGGCAGCGCAGAGCCGTTCTGTGTCGGCAACCGCCGGGTATCGTGCGGCGTCGGTGGCGCGGCAGCGAGCGTCACCGTGTGCGCCAGCGCAGACCATTGCGGGCGCGGCACCGGCGCGGAGTGCGCGGCGTGCTCGAGCCAGTCGGTGTGCCAGGGAGCCGAGCTCTGGCGTTGCGACACCCGCCGGAGCGAGATGGTGCTGGCGGAGACCTGCGCGAGCGCAGCGCTGTGCGACGCCGCGCTCGGTGCGTGCGTCGCCGCGACCTGCTTGCCCGATCAGACGCGCTGCCAGGGGGCGAGCTTCGAGTCGTGCAACGCGAGCGGCACCGAGTTCGTCCGCGTCGAGCAGTGCCAGAACGCCATCGCTTGCGATCCCGAAGCGGGCTGCCAGGCGCCGGAGTGCAGCGCCGGCCAGCGCCGCTGCGCGGGGGGAGCGCTGCAGGAGTGCAACGAGAACAGCACCGGCTTCGACAACGTCCAGAACTGCGGTGTCCCCGCCCTCTGCAACGCGACCGAGGGCCGCTGCAACGAGTGCGTTCCCGGCGTGCGCCGCTGCGAGAGCGCCAGCACGGTCGCCGTGTGCGATGGCGCGGGTTTGACCGAAACGACCATCGCGTGCCGACCGCTGCTCGAAGCCTGCGAGGACGGGGAGTGCGTGTTGCTCGGCCTGCCGCTGTAGCGAGCTTCGCGAGCCCACACACTCCCGCGCGGGGTGCGACTCAGCGCGGCGGCTGATACACGCGCACGTAATCGACCTCGTAACGCACCGGGAACGGAGGCCATCGAGCTCGCGGCGTCGCACCTGAGCCATATCGGGGAAGAGCTGCCGGCGCGCTGGCTCGACGTGCGCGCGGACATCGAGGCGCGATCGCGCGACGCGGCTCACATCTCACGCCAGGAGTACTACGTTATCTACGCGCGCCATCTGGAGTGGGATCGTACCAAGGCCCTGCACCTGAGCCGCTATTTGCACGAGCTCGGCGCCTTCCTCCACTTTCAGAACGACCCGCTGCTCGAGCGAACGATCATCCTGCAAAACACGTGGGCGACGGACGCTGTCTACCGGGTGCTGGACGACGAGATCATCAAGCACCGGAAGGGCCGCTTCGGGCGGAGCGACTGCGAACGCCTCTGGCACGATCGCGCGTATGTCGAGATGCACGCCGAGCTGCTCGCGCTCATGCAGCGCTTCGAGCTCTGCTACGAGCTGCCAGACACCGCACCATCCACGTGGCTCGCACCGCAGCTGCTCGCATCGGAGAAGCCCGACGCCTTGCGCAGTTGGCAGCAGGGAGATGACCTGGTGGTGCGCTAAGTCTACGGCTTCATGCCGAAGGGCCTGATCGCCCGCCTGACCGTGCGCCTGCATCGCTTCGTCGGTGATCCCGACCTGGCATGGATCACGGGAGTGCTCTTTCAACGCAACACCACGAGCGTGCTGGTTGAGATATCGAGCGATGGGCGTTACATCGAGCTCCGGGCGCGGGGGCCCGAGGACAAGGCGTTGCTCAGCGTGGTGGCCGCCGATCTCAAGCTGATTCCGTGCCGCTGCTCGAAGTGCCGCGCCGACACGACGCCCCAGTTCTTCGAAGAGGCCAGCCTGCTCCGGCGCAAAGAGGCGCACCGGCTGCAGGTGGAATGCGAGCGGAGCTTCGAGCTGGTCCACGTGCTCGAGCTGCTCGACGAGATTCGCGTCTCGCCGGTGCCCACGTGGGCGCACCCCGAGCAGAAGCCCACGCCATAACAGATCGTACGCATCTTCCTGGCCGCTTCGGCGGAACTCGGTGAGGACCGAACCCGATTTGAGCTCCACTTTCGAAGATACAACGACCAGCTGAAAAAGCGCGGCCTCCGGCTCGAGATCATCTGCTGGGAAAACTTCCTCGATGCGCTCGCGGAGAAGCGCTTGCAAGACGAGTACAACCGAGCGGTTGCGGCCTCCCACGTGTTCGTGAGCCTGTTCTTCACGAAGGCGGGCAAGTTCACCCGGGAAGAGTTCGACACGGCGTATCGCGGCTTTTCCTCGAGCGGAAAGCCTCGTCCCCTCCGCCCCGCGCGCAGCGCGGTGTGCCGCGCACGGGGGTGCGGGTCGTGATGAGCGCGACCGCGGCGCACCGCGCGAGCACGGGCTTGGGTCGGGTAGCCCCCGGCGGTTGCCAGCCGGGGGCCCCCACAGATCCGGACGTGCGGGTTTCCCGCATCCGGCTCTTCGAAGGGTGGATTTGCTACGC
>Ga0247763_1000266_pt1 | contig 29421 bp, 17 predicted proteins | sample UWRJL141409B4_FD_179926 | JGI IMG/M metagenome (GOLD analysis project Ga0247763, IMG submission 179926) | Plant litter microbial communities from Arlington Agricultural Research Station in Wisconsin, United States - UWRJ-L141-409B-4 | ecosystem: Environmental > Terrestrial > Plant litter >... | reverse complement strand
GGATATTTTCATCCCTACAAGAGGGCTTTTTAGGGTTACAATGATTACGCGTGTTGCAATATCGGTATTTTGAGCCATGATATCTGGAAGGAGAAGAAAATTGAGGTATTTTGTTGATGAAGAGGGAGGGGTTGAGATGGCCAGGGATGGTGTGCAGGGTAAGAAAAGCACGGACCTGGTAGTGTATGTAATAAACGAGGCGACAAAACTTTTGAAAGGCACATCCGTATGATATATGCCTATAATATCATGGTAAGTGAACTCTTTACTATATATATTTCACCCGCAATTAGGACTTGGTATAGCGTTGTACCATTATTTTTTGGCATTTCCTGATTACGATACGGCCGTAACATGAAGTTCAGCTATGTGGAGCAAAAACCGTTACAATAGAAACCTTAGAAGGATTCCCCCAAACCGATCACCCCGCCATGCCGATCAAATGTGCCAGGGGGGACCCCAAGGCTATCACCACCTACAAGTCGACAAAAACACAGCCAAATAAAGTAGAAATTTGTATTCAATGGTCCTCTAGAGCCTTGTGGAACCTGTGAAGTATATGAATAACTTCCTGCACGCGATCTTCTACTTTATCTTCCAGATCCGGCGACTTCTTCCTCTACCTACGTTTCAGAGGCCGTATTAAAGCTTCCTACGCCTTCGCGATAGATTCTAGGCTTGAAACTTATCGTTAAGATCTTTTCGCACCTTCTTACGAGTATATAGCTTAATAATTTTTAAATCCTCTCGTAATTATACGATCTTGGCTTTTAAAAGCGCCCTTTACGCGTTACCGCGATCTAATACTCTCCCTACAGCTAGAAGAACTTACCTAACGTTACGACTTAAAGGGGATTATTATTATAAAGCGTTATCCAGCGCCTTATAAATATTATAAAACTTTTTTAAAGTTACTATTACGCGTACTGCAGCTAAAGGGTAATTAGTAAAAGTTGGGGAGCGTTGCCGTAAAGGGGAGGGGTCTCCTACCAGAGCCTTAGGGTTGTTTAAAATACGTAACGGATTAAAAAGTTAGATTCTAATTTATGCGAAGCCGCTTTATAAATTCCAAGGGGTAAAGCCTTTAATAAAGGCGTTTTTATAGGCTATAAGCTACTTTTATTTATTAACTAACATTAGCGTACGTATCCCCGTTAGTTACGTAATTTTATCGCGGAAATACTATTTTATTAGTACGAATACGTTATAATTAAGGAGCTGAGTCTTATAAAAAGTATAAAAAGGTAAATAAACAATTTAAATCTTATTCCGGAACGTTATAAATATAAAGTCTTTGGTATAGTAGGCGGAGGTGTAATTGGTAATAAAGATACGCTATTACCGGCGGTTTGGGGGGTGAGTTTCCGGAATAAAGAATTTTTTTTTTTTTTTTTTAGCTACCTAAGTATTATTCTAACGTTTAAGAAACCCGTAGCTAAATAATCGTATTTTTAGTTCTTAATTACCAATTATATATAAAAGTAATTGGGGTATTACTAGTTTTGGAAACTTATACTAGTAAATACTATTACTAAAGTAAACCTTTTAACCCTTAATAGTACCAGATTCAATTACGGAAACCCAAAGCGCCGGCTTACCTTTTTTACGGAAGGATTTAGTAGTTAAAAAATCCCCGATAACGCATTAGTAGTTATAAGTTTCCGTCTTTTACATACTATACTCGTCCATATTCGTAATATACTTCGGAGGTACGTTTTTAACGTCAATCTAGTACTTTAAACGCTTATAAAAGTCGTCATAAGCTTCTTTAATACTTTTTTTACCCTATTTTAATCAAAAACCTGAGAGTTCTTAAGGCAAAGGGACTTATACCGTAAGATAAAGCGGTTAACCCAATTCTTTCCAACCGGCTTAGAAATACCACCTTACGCGAGGATCGCTTACGCCATTCTACGCAATTATAGCTCCGTAGGAGCTCTTATAACGGCTTCATTATTAAGTACCCAATTAACTAAGAGCTTTTCTTCTTCAACGGAAAGTAGTCAGTTGGATAAATTACGCTCGTAGTAAGTAGTTGTACCGTTGATACGACCCCACAGCGTAGCATATACAAATCCATAGCGCCTCGCAACCTTAGGTAATAAAATCCTGGAATTAACTAAATTAATAGCGGACTATATATTCTATTCAGCGATATTAGCCATGTTAAATTTGGTAGGATTTGAGTAGGAAATGGCACAGTTGTAGTCCTTGGAAGTAGAAGGGTTGTCGACGTGGAACGCGCGACGCGGTTGAAAATTATGATCGGCATGGCGGGGTGATCGGTTTGGGGGGGAATCCTTCTATATCCATTTGCACATAGAGTATTTAAAAAAAATTTAATTATTGGGCTGATTATGTAATCAATACAGCTATAACTTCGTATATAGTATAAGCTTAGTATTATGTGATAGTATACGAAACCATAACCCAACTTGGTAATTAATTAGATTTTATATCTTAATTAATAAAATGGCATTGCACAACTTAATGAATTGGAGTTGTTTAGCAACTTTAGTTGTAAAGAGTTACATAGGTCTTTTATACCTTATAAATATCTACTCTGGATTTATATTACTAAAAGGTTGTAATCATATAATGTAATATTACAGTATACGTAGTCTTGATTACGTAATCCTGCTGTGGAATTTCTTATTCTAATTCTTTAACATTTTTAAACGTTTGCATCTTTTCCTTACGAGTTAAAGGTTTCAAAAACTTTTATCACTAGGTATATAACGTAAACTATTCTATTAAAAATTCCTACATATTATAAAATTATCATTGCACAATAATATATTAACTTATGACCCATATAAGTGGTTCATTGGATTTTGTATTGCAATTAATTAAATAGTATTACACATTCTAAAGAGTTGGATTTGGTTTATAAGTTCAGTGCCTAAGTCAAAGTAGCCACTTAGAAACAAAGGATGTCAATTACTTTCAGTCGTCATAAAGTCGAATAAGAAGCGTATGCGCGGCCTTTACGCAGCAAAAACGCTTAAAAGAAACCAGGCTGTTACTTTGGCCGCTTCCAACGTAGCGTAGAGCCAGTAGAGAGCTCCCTTATTACCCTATGTTAGCTAATAGTAATTAAGAGATCGCCTTACGTACGGGATAATCTTTCGGCAAAGGTAGATTTAAGGCAATTTAAAACGATAATAATGATATTTAAACAACGTATTATTACCCTTAATAATTAAAGAATAAATAATAATTGTAGCTTCTATACTTTTACGGTAAAATAACAGTTTTTTATCCGTAATTGTAATAAAAGCGATAATTAGGTAACTATTACTATTAATTTCTTACTTGCTAAGAGACTTATTACCGCTAAACCCAGCCTCATTATATAAAAAGTCGTCAAGAGACTTAGAATTATATTATTATTGATCTTACACCGCGGAGACTTAAAATTATAAGAAACAAGGTTGGTATTTATATTCAAGCTACTACCTTATTATAAATACTAATTTAATTTTTTAAAGCTTCAAATTTTTACGGACTTTTTTTCATTATTAAGTTAAGTTTACCAGTAAGAAAATGTTAATAGCGATAATTACTTATCGAGCAAGGTAGGTGGTTCCCCGTCATGTAGAAATTTGATCCAGGCATTGTAGATCTCTACCCGGCTGCCAACACGCTTTATCACGCTTGACACGGGAAGATATCACGGCCTGTTGGGGACTGGACTGAAATAATATGAAGTTTGACCTAAGCCACGACGCTATTGCCAACGGCTCATCTAGGATCATCGGCCGCCTTTACCGTCGTGGACCAGAGCTGTCAAATCCAGTGGTCGTTATCAACTGCGAAGTTATCGCGGAAGCACCAAACTATACCAAGCAGCTCTGCCTGTCCATTTAACGTAATCCGGAACCTGACAGGGCTGAAGGGATCACATATATATGAGAAGATGTAGGTATAGATCTGGCATCACACTTGCGGTGTTGTGTGTATCAACCGCTGCCTGCATAAAAGATGTCGGATATACGTTTAACATACACTTACTTGACCGCAAGATGCAATCCACAGTATGAGCGACCGCTGATGCCATTTGGGGGGAAAAAAGCATTTATGGATGGAGAGTAATAAATGGCCTGTGAGTGCGGATGTTGATAGTGCCCGCCTACCCATTAGCCCCCGCCGCCGCTGCCAGGGAGTTCCTTCACCTTTCTATGCTCTCTGGCTATGTGGCAGCTACGCATGGCTGGCTGATTTGACTGTGGTGGCTGCTAGACTAGCTAGGACTGGCCCTAACTTTTTATATTTTCGCTACTCTATTGCAACTCGTGTGCCTCCTCTCCATCGTAACTGCGGATCTTCTTACATTGCTCATGATCTCCTCAGTAAATGGATTGAATGAGTTCATAATTGTATATGAAGGAGTTGATGTCAGTTGCCGGTATAACGCCTGCTGACTAGGTGTGTGCCCCTTGCCTAAATAGAGGTATAAACAAACCTCAACTCCATTATTTCAACATTCTGAGTCCGTCTATCGGGTTTGACACCAGCTGTATATATAGGCCGAGAACCCCTCCAGGCTCGGTGGAATGTCCTCTACCTGCACGTAGCGTCTGTAGACGATGGCGTATGTTTCCTTGGTTCCAAGATGCCACCAAAGTCGTCCCAGTCGTACTGCCATTGACCACGCTCGCACCCATTATCAAGTCGGGACCCAGTCAAAGCTTGATTAATTACGTACGTCTTGTAGCCGGTCACCTTTTCCAACGTCGGGAGAGTCTCCTTAGTTGGTATCGTTATTGTTAGAGCTTTTGGGAAGGTAATGTTTTGCAAACCGCGGCACAAGCAAATTGTTTATTATCAGCCTTGTACGGAAGACAGACGCCTTTTGTCTCTTGCCCGCCGCCCTCTCTCCTTGTTAGATCGGAAGGGTATCAGAACGAGTAATAAATGGGAAGCATGTTGGCGCCAATCTAATGAGTACGCCAGACCAAGTTCTCTGGCTTTTATGTACCGTTATATAAGACGCTGAGTCAGTCCATGGCCGTGGTCCGGAGGGGTCCAAGGGGTTGACATACCCAGTCCTTCCGACGCCGCTTCACCTTGACCTGTGCTGGTACTTATCAAGCATTACCGGGATGCCCCCTATTTTTTAAAGATCAAGATACGATACAGCGGTAGACAAAAGTATGCGAGATATCACCGTATTGTCCGGTGATACATATGTTCAAGAGGTGGGAGTCTGTGGGTTCACTGGGGAAAGGACCTCCACGACGGCCTCAGTAAGCGATTGAAGAACCAAGTCCCAGAATGACCGGCGCTGCTTTTTCAGTCACTCTTGGCCATAGCCTAGGGTAATCCATTGCTTGATTTACCCTCTCTTTACTGCCATGGCCTTAACTTGAACCGAAAGGTCTATGCTGGGGACGGCATAGATGAAAAGTTGAGGCATGGGGTCTGTGATGGGATACTTTTACGGACGCTGCACTGCCCAAGACCCAAATTTCAGCCCGCTCCCCAAGTCCAGAGCTGTTTGTCTTCACTAGTACGATTCTTGTCCTTGTGTAACCGCCTCAGCCACGAATTGGCGCCAGACCTCCCAGGCATGGTATTTAGACCCGCCTGTCCCTGACCTTTAGGGAGAACCGTGCAATAACAAGTCTTTTCTCCGGTTATGTCAAGATTAGCGCGTGACAGCTGTCTTCCTCGATTTTCCACTCTACCATTAATGACAACACATGGGGTTAGTTAAGCCTGGCCGTGAATATCTGGGCCTTGTCCTCCAATTTACGACATGGAGGGCATGTTCACACAACTTGACAGTAATGACGTCGGGCGTAACCACACGCTTTTGCTGCCCTTCGTATGCTAGGGGAATGAATGGCTTGTCTGCTGGATGCCAAACGGATCTGGGATCAGGGATCCCGGTATAGCTCCAGTGAACCCGGAATGGAAAGTAAAGTGTTGTGTATCTGCACGTGTGACTAACAGGGTTGAAGGGACGCAAGCAACTTCACACATCGGGTCAGGCCAGACACCAACCAACTCCCCCCCCCTGATATTTGAAAAAGTTCTCTTGTTGATCAACAATCAAAGGAATGTATTCCAATCCAAGTACCAAACTCCCAGTGTGAGCATCATCCAATCTAAGCCGCCAAATCTAGTCTAATCCAACCACCCACGCCGACATTTCTCATAAAGTCATCATTTGATCTCATGTCATGTCTCCCCCACTCTCTCTATCCCGACATGACAGGACTTTCCACACGTCAAGATCTGACTAGGTAGGTAGGTAGGTACCTTACATGTACATAAACTCCATGTCGACAGAGGGCAGGGTAAGAGGGATGTTTCCGTTGGGAAAATGAAACGAAATCAACAGCAACAACAGAACGATGGCGATGATAATAATAAGTACACCATTGCCACGGCGGACACATACACGTGAAGCAGAAACCCGTTCAGAGACACCACCAACCGCATCATCAGCATCACTGGCGATAGTAACGGCCATGTCGTGGGCGCCGTCGTTGTGGGAGGCAGTGGCCGTAGTGGCGCGGTGGTGGTGGGTGTTATATAAAACCGTAATGGGGCCGCTGTCATCGTTCTCGCCATCTCCAATCACCTCATCAAGCATACGGCTGTAACGGTGGAAGCCATGTCCAGACCGATCATGTCTGATCTTGCGGGGATCAATGTAGATGTTGAACGGGGCAACGGCATCATTGGCGCTGGCGTCGACCGTGACCTTGAGGCTGTAAACGACCTGTCCCGGCTTATACTCGGGCTCATACTGGTGCTGATACTGAGTGCCGACAGAGCGGGCAGCTGTGGTGTGGGGTTTAGAAACATAGCTCAAAAGGGATTGGTACAGCGGGCTTTGCAGCCGGCGAGGGGGGAGCGCACCCTGGCCATGCTCTCCATCTCCATCATCATCCTCTTCTTGCTTGATCTCGTCGCCCTCGCTGTCTTCAAACTCGCTAACAACAAAGCGGCTGCGCTTGGGGCTGTTGTGATAGCTTTCAATGGATATACCATCGGAGATTTCGCCATCGTCGATATCGCTGCGCATACCGAGGCTGGGAGACTGGAAGCGAGGCTGCGCGTACTGCTGGGAAGGCGACTCGGGCACTTCGGGCACGTAGCCGTGAGCGGGGACATCAATTGATTTGTCATGCTGGCTGTGATGGCCATATTGGGGCGAGAGCTCATTGGCATCATCATCGTGACGATGCATGTAGCGGGAGTTGCGGATTCTGAGCGCATCTTTAATCGACGTCGCTCCGGGGGTGCGACGGGCATAATACACTGGACGTTCGTCGCTCATGACGGATGCAATTGCTTGTCGACAATGAAATCCACACCGCCATCCGTGTTTGGCGAGACATTGGGATGCAGCTCGAGCCGTTTTATTTGATAAAGCAGTCGCTGTTGCTGCATTTGACGTTTCACCCTGGGACATGCGCTTTATTCTATAGTTGCCGCGCGACTTTTGTGTTTGTAAGGAGGCGCAAACGGATGCCCAGGTACTAGACCTTCTAGTGCCCTCCTCCAGGTTAACAACCAGGACTTTGTCAAGTTAAGCAGCTTGCAGCATTTTCCCTAGAGGGATATGTCTCTATATCCACGGTTGCATGCCTTTCCTGAGACGCTTCACGCACCGCTCCATGTCGTCCGTAGTGGGTTGAGTCTGTCCAGAAAACCATTGCAAATAAGGGAGGTCAGATCTAAACGACAAATGCCGGTCAGGGGTCGTGCGTGCATGAACAAACGAACAATACGCAAACGATAAGACAAAAAAACCAAAATCGAAACTTGCAATTGGCATATCTCGTCTGGGAGCAATCCAAAACTCATGTGGTCGTTGCTACTATTGGATTTACATCGACTGGAACTCTCAGGTGGCAGTCTGGCTCCCTCTCTGCCCAAAAGCACGACAAAAGAGAGCAGACGGGAGTGACGATGCAACAGTTCGGAAGGCTGATGTCTAATCTGCCTCCACGATGCCCCGCTAGAATTTGGCGGGACATTAGTCAGCGCGCACCACATTCAGCCTCGTGGCAGCGGTGTTGCCGCGATTGCCCTTGCTTGTGATGGATGGACTTGCTGCTTGCTGCGATCCATGGGCACTGACATGCCAGGTGGTTGGGACAGCTGAAGCTCGGTGACTAACCGACCTCCGGTGCCCCACTGGGATTGGTGGGACATTAGTCAACGCGCACCACCATCAATGATCAGCTTGCTGGGACATGCTGCCCGCCAGTGATGGCATTTAACACATTGCGGGCGATTGATGTTTGCTGCAAATGCCGTGGACGAACGTGCAATGCCATGTTCAATATCTTGCCTCCCCGTCAGTGGACATTTTGGCGTGCGTGAGGCGCCCATTCTCGGCGCAGAATGGAGAGTCGCGGGCATCGCTGTTTTGTTTTGATCCGAATGGAGGAGGAGGGGAGGTGGTTTGCGGGGACAGACGGACGGGGTGCTGCAGAGTAATGGATGCGCACACCAGCGTAACCGGCGCATTGGGGATCGCGACTGCGTGGTCAACCGTGGTTTAAAATGTACACAATTAAAAGAGACTGGCAACCTCCACCAACATTTTGGTAGGGACCTACCTCTGTATCGCTTTTGTTATCCGAGATCACTGGGGGGCGTGGCGCTGGGTCGCTGGCGATGCATGCGTGCCACTGAACAGACGCTAACGGTCCCCACTGCCTTGGCCTGGAGTTTTCAAACTCCCAGCATCTTCTCAGCCGGGGTCGCTGGTGCTGGAGCCAGCTAACGACACATGGCTCCCGCTAAAACCTGCACTTGCAAACCCCGGCGCCTTAGCCTGGAGATTTAAAACTCCACGGTGTGCATATGGCACCACCATTTTTTACTACGAATGTCTTGAATCTGCGCGTGCATAAATACCTAACATAAATCATGTGCAGAGATTTAATTTGGGCTTTGCATCCGGACATGACAAGGTCAGGTCCGGTTTGGTCCCAAAGATGACCGTATAGGGCTGGGCTTGAAGAAACAAGCAGAGTAACAGCTGCGATGGAAACCTGCCTAATTTTCTAGAAGAGTGCACAGGGCTACCAATACCGTACCAACATGTATGGTGTACGTATTGACCGAGACTGTCCGTCTGGGACGAAAGCCGACAGACTTTAAAAGTTGCCCGAGTTTCCGTTTCCGGATCCGTTTCCAAAGCCACGTGCAGCGGTATCTGGCAACAACAAACAGGTTCATGTTCTGCGAGGGGGGGGAAAAAAAGCAGTGTGAAGACTGGAAAGGGTATGTTAACCAACACTCGGGTGCTGCCTCCAGAAACAGAGACAGAAACATAAATCTATACTGCTCGTGCCTTTTGATCCGCACCGTACTGCCCGCGACAGAAACGGAACATGAAGTCGTCAAGTAGGTCGAACCCTGGCCTCATTACGGCCTTCAAAAAGGAACTTGGTCATGGCTGGAGTAACCAGGTGCAGGAAGCTGATAAGAAGTTGACTTGCATTGCTAATAAGCCAAGTTGGAAATTATGAAGTCGAGAAGCTGGGAAGCGAGGATGAATTGTTGGAAGCAAGGCCAGTGAATCTCCCTCTCTCTCCCTCTCTCTCCCTCTCTTAGCAATCCCTCATACGTTCCCATTAAACATCGAGTTCTTGGATATAACTAGTCACTGACGTCTGCTGTCCAATAAGCTAGCCGGACTTGCAAGTCAAGTAACGGCTGGGGCATGCAATTCACCGGTGAAAGTGATGGCGGTGATGACAGTAGAACAGGTAGCATTTGTGTTCGGGGCTTGCTCGGGGCTCACCCAGAGGCTCCACTTTCAGGGTGTCAGCCTGAGTAAGCTGAAAAAGAAGGGGGTCCCTGTTAGAAAGAAAGGGGTTCAGGGGCTCTGGGTATCTAGTAAGTTTTGAGAGAGGTCCTCAAGATATGGCCCATGAGACGGCGGTGGCGCGGGCTAACCAAAGCTAGACCTGGATAGGGAACAGATCAATCAACTTGGTCTCAACGCCATCTGTTGGGTTGAGCTCACACCCCGCCTGGAATCTTATTAACCTATAGGCCCAATCTCCTCCGGTGAATTTGCAAACGATGAGCAAATCCGATCATGTTGAAAAGTGGAATATGAATGTATATGCTAACCGTCCTCGGCCCTTTACATTGCTTGACTTGTTCATAGCCCTTTGCAACGTCTTGGTAGACTAGGCCATCCTTCGTGGCGCCAATCTATGTCTCAGATGTCAAGAGTCATCATACAAACAGGGACAGTACTACGGATATACCAATTCAGCGGCGTACAAACACCACTATGACTACTAGGTATGGCTGGAGCTAATAAAGCCACGAGGATATTTAGGGTAGACACGATAATGATATCTGCACTACGGAAAAGGCCAGGTAACTTTTTACCGGATCTGTACCCCAGGGTTTTGCTGGTGACAGCTCTGCCACGTCTGGTCTCAAGGCTCTATCAGTATGGCAGCGGCATTATTACAATGATTGAGGCCTGCCGACCTGTCTTTTGCAAATACGAACAACATAAATACATGTATTACTTAATAAACTGTTTATATACATGTCACATAAACACCATGCCCTTGAGGTCACTCCCTCGTAAAGTAATCCTCCTCAAGCCGTCGTTCAAACCGCTCCACAAATTCGACCAAAAACCTCGCAATATACAGAAGATCCCTCGCCGTTCTTTTGGCGCTTTTATTCTTATCCACGCGAGCCTGGTACACTTTCAACGAAGAAAGCTGTCCCTCCAACCATTGGTGATCCCGGTCTACGATACGATATTGTTCTAGTAATCGATGGCGCGCATCGGTGAGGGATCCCGTGAGTAACTCCCCCGCGGCACGGCCGAGATGGAGATTCTCAACGAAATTGGCGTCTTCCACTGAGGTGAGAACCTGTGTGTAATCGTAGGCGGGATGCATGTTGTGTTTGTTGGGAGTTAGCCGGTTCTGTTCAGAAGGAAAAGTCCAGTCCCAGCCTACATCACCACCACCACCCGCTTCCACAAACGCTTGGTCGAGATTTGCAATCCCTTGTTCGAATACATGGTCGGGCCGTTTTGTCTCTCCTCCTCCGGATTGAATTTCTAGCGTGACAGACAGTTCCTTGAGTAAATGACGGGAAACTACCACAAAGTTGGCTCGCGTGTGGTTTGCCAACACTGTCAGAGAAACCATCTCTTCTAGGGCTTGTTGTAGCCGTTCTGGGATGGAGGGTTCGGAATCGAACAGCAGTTTGGAGATATGCGAAAGAAGCGCCGTCTTTTTTGAAGTGGCAGTTGGCACCTCATGCTCTGTTGTCGTCGTCGTCGTCGTCATCGTCGCCAGATGGGCTTTTCTCTCTTTTTCATCACCATCACCATACATGTCCGTTAGATCCTGAATGATATCCCGCGCCACGTGCTTGATAAAAAACAACTGCGAAGTCTCGTATTCAATAGACGAATACAGCACCTCGTGGATACGTTCCGCGTCTTTGGCTGCTTTTTCTGCAATGGCCGTCCAATCGCGTTCAAGGACATTCTTGTCCATCTGGTTAGGTCCAAAAGCCTTCGCCGCCAAAGTGGTCCCTTCGGAAGCGGCAGCGAGGATTTCCTGAGCTTTGGCATCGAGGTAGTTTGCGACAAAAACAATGTTGCCGTCAACAGCGGGTCGAAAAGCCTCTACCACCTGAACCAGGTAAGGAAGCGCTGGCGCCGCCGAGACAACAGCGGAAATGACAGCCGACCCTGCCGAGCCGGCGGATCCCATCACCGCACAGGTAGCCGAGGTTGTGGTCTGCCAAGTCCAGGAAAACCCGGCAAACAAAGGCTTCAACCAGCCGTAGCCTGTGGCCATGACCTGGGCGGCCAAGGTTTGCGAGAGAAACTGCGAAGCCGACAGGATGAGCAATCCCAAAATTCCAGCACAAATCATGAAGCCCAAAACCCATGACATGAGGCTGGATATCAGAGGGGCCGTGGCGATGCCGTACAGTGTACGTAGGAGAAGTAGCCCGACTTTGATGACAAACTTTGAGCCACTGAATATATGTTTTACCAATCTGACTTGCCGTACGTCGCCATCTTCTTCAACTTGTTCATCTTGGTAACCTCCTGGGTTGGTGATTTCCTCGGCTTGGTCATCAAGTTCAATGACCCGCCCCGTCGAGCCGCCGTGCATGTTCATATGCATGCTCATGTTGTGGTTGTTGTTCTCGTCGTTGTAGTTGTGGTTGTGATTGCTGTGGTGATGGTGGTGATGGTTGTTAACCCCGGCATTGCCAGGGTCACCAGGGGCTCCACCCAAGGTGAGGGGGGCATTCTGGTTAAACGTGATGTTCCACGACGAATACGGGACGACCGCTTGTTCGGTGTTTATGTTGGTGTCAGGGTGCGGAGAGGTGGTGGGTGCCTGTGAGGTATGTGCAGGGCTCTGCTCGCGCTGTTCATTCATGTATCAGTACATGTTGGACATACATACGACTGGACTGGACGTAAACTTGACTTACCTGATCCCTAGCTCGCTCTTCCCTGCGTTCCTCGCGACGGCGGCGGTCTCTCTCTTGCCGCGCAAGTCTAATCAAGGCGTTGTGGTCCATGGTGCACGACAAGACTTGAATTGTGTGATTTAGAAAAATGTGCAGAGAATCATGTGCACTGAAATGATGTGTGCACTGGAAAGATATGCACCGGAAGAAATGACATGTTTCTAGCTACTACTTGGAGATTTGGTCTTTATATACATGCAATGGAGAGATGAGAGAGGATCAATGTGAACATTGAAGGTTCATTCCAAGTCAGTTGGTTCCGATCCCTTCCAGTCCCTGGGAGACGGCGACTCCGAAACCCCCCATGACATGAAGCTGTGCGAGCAGCGGTTTGATCTATCATATTTGACATGCGACCAGCTGCTTTTTTACTGACAGGACAAACACTGTCAGGGGGGCTATCGGGGGGCTGCCATTCCGCTCTCGGCGAAACGACAGATATTCCAGACAAAGGACAAAGGTTTCAGGCCAACACAGTCCAGACAGCCCACAGCAGCTATAACACGACGGCGACTTGCTATTCAACCAGGCCTCCGGTCCTCCCAAAGAAAAAAGATCCGTTGAGACAACGGTTTTTGTTTCTTCCCTGGAATCCACACACTCTCTTTTGGTCGTCAGGTTTTGGATGCAAGGTTCAAAACGAGCTTCCCTGGGCTATCGCATTTCCCTTTCTGACAACCATTTTCTTCCCCCCCTCTCCAGTTTTCCCTTCACCTTCATCCCATCCCGACTGGATTCTGGCTCAACTTCAAGCAAACGCTCTCGCCGCCATGTTGGCGCTACCTCTGTAAGTTTATCCTTTCCCTCTCTCTCGTCCTCCTCTCACACTCTTAGACTGGCATATGCCCTTGCTGGCCCGCTGGTCTTGTCGCTCGGAGCCTTTTACCCCGCCGTCATCACCTTGTCTGCCGACTTCTACCGACATTCGAACGCGACATTTTCCGTCTTGAACGGCACAGACCCGCGGCTCAAGGCGGTTTGCAGCGCCCAAGGCTATCTTCAACGACGCGCCTTCTCCATTGATTCTCCCGTTGATGTGTTTTCCTTTATGGGACTCGATCCGGATGCGCCGCCCTTTAAAGGACCCCAAGTCACTACGGCGAAATGGATCCAGGAGGCCAAGATGGCAACGCACGACCAGGCGAATCGTATGCTTGGTGACCTGAATGCGTTTGTCCGCAGCCGCAGAGAAAAAGATGATTACTTTTATCATGCTGATCAAATCACGGATTTCGAAGTCGAGTTTCGCGACGCCGTCATCGCCTCCGCCTACCTTGTGGGGAATGCGTCTTTTCGGATCTTCTACGTCGATCATGTCCTCCCCGCGTTGCGTCGCATGACCAAGCTACCGGGTCCTCGCAAATGTTTGTGGCCGCGAGTTCGGGCCGTGCATAATGCCATATGTATTAATACCTGGCCAAATGTGGGTATGCAGGATTTGCTTTGGAAAGCCGAGAAACACGCGCCCGCGGCCCAGGCCGAATTCCAGGAATGTTTCAAGCAGACGTTTAAAGAGTGGATTGTGGATTGGATGGGCTGAGGACTTTGGTGGTGGACATGTGTATTTAATTGTTGGAGGTGTTATGGGGGGTTGATGAGAGGCTGGATGGATATGCTGGAGGGAAACTGCTGAAAAAAAAAAAAACCATGTTTCTTTGAACAGGAGAAAATGCACCCCCAACAAGGGAGGGAAAAAACCCCACGTTGACAGCTGCGCACCAGCCTTGCCCCGTCTGGCGCCTCTCACCGCCCATCTTTTCTGCCATGACCACCACCATCATGCCAGCGATGCAAAGCCAATTCTTCCATTTCTGCAGTCAAATCTCATGCAAACTGAATCAAAACCATGTTCCATGATTGGTCAGATCTGACGCGTGGAATTGGCGCGTCAAGTCGATCGTGACTCGGTGAGGCTCTGCTGTGTGCCGACGACGACGGCCCACCAGAGTGAGAATCTGGTTTCTTTGCAGAGTGGTCATGGCAAGTTCAGGCAGAGGATTGCGTGCTGGCAGAAAGCTGGGCGGTGAGGATGGTGGGGCAGGCGAGGCTGCGAGGCTGTCAAAGTGGATCTCAGATTTTTTGTGGCGCGCGGGCGCAAGCAAGCCATCGCACTACGAAAGCGCCAACTTTCCATCGCACCTCTTCCAACGGGGTTGAATACAAATCAAAATCAATTGCGATAATGCGCGCCAATTCTCCAAGGTAATATGCCGTTTTCAGGTGTTTTCTATCGCTGTTCTCGAGACCCCCACGTGCAAGGGACGCGAGAGTGCAATGGCAGCACGTCGACACCAGGGCAGGGACGCACTGTGACAGTCTATTCTTCACTGTGCAGTGGTGCTAAAAATTGGAGCTGGTCGGATTGACGACAGGACGTTTCGCACTCTGAGAGTAAACATGGCTGCTCATGCTGATGCTCATAAATGCCGTGCCAATGTATACAAGATCAATACTTTACATGTACTTTGTGGAATGGTGACTACCATTTTGCCCGACGCTGTTCGCCCGTCTCGGCTCCTCTTTTTGTAACAGCATCTCCACCACCACCGCCGGATTGTGATGACTGCACATGCGACGGCGACGGTTTCTGTCCACCTCGCCGGGAATTTACATTTTTCCTGTTTTTATTCGTCTCCATCGGCTGTGTTGCCGGTTTTAGTGACAACAACGCTAATTCATTCTCAGCCTCGCGCGCCGACTTTTTCAGGTCACTATCCCCATCCCGTTCAACCGAACATGAAGGAATCCTCACCCCTCGCAGGGCCATGGTGAAGCCAATTTCTCGCAAAGCCGACTGCACGTCGCGCAAGTTCTGTAGGGCGGCTTCTTCCTGCTGTAAAAGGGATTCTAGCTGTTCACAAAGTTGACGCCATTCAGGTTCGGAAAAATTGGAGTGTCGGGGACGGGGTACGTTGAATCGCCGGAGGGGGTTTTTGTTTGTGTTCATGTTCATGTTCATCTTGTTGTTGGTGCTCATCTCAAAGTCTCGGTTCCGGAACATGAATGGGTCGGCGGCGACAGGGACGTTGTCTTGGCGGCTTCGGAGGGGAGGGGTTAAGGCCAAGGACCGGGAAGAAAGCGACAGGTTGTCAAAACTACCGGGCAAACGGGGTGCTGTTGCTGCCGCTGCTGCTTGAGGAGGAGGCATGATAACCGAGGTGGCTGGTGATTGCGCCGACTGGCCGGGACGAATCGCGGCAGAAAATGGTCCGACTGACAAGAAAAATGTCAGTCCAGGAGGAAAAAAAAAGAGAGAGAGAGGAACCTACAAAAAGTCGCATTCTTCTTCTGTCGCAGCTGCTGCTGCCGTTTCTCCTCTCGCATTTCCCGCTCAAATGCTTGCCACAAATGTTCAGTCCTCGCAAAGTTACGAACATTGACGGAGCTGGCCACTTCCAGCTTATCGCTCGGTAAGGAGCTCTGATCCGACCAGACGTCATGTCCATTCCCATCTCTACCTTCATAATTCTCAAACTCGGACTCGGACTCTGACTCAAAATTCAGTGTCTGATACCGCTGGAGTAAGGCCATGTCGCTTTTTGATATCGTATCCAGATCAAGTCCCTGAGAGACCAGCGGGAGGAGCTGGTAGCGTACGTACTCGAGCTCTTTGGCGTTGAGGGGTTGAGGCGGAGCCGAGTCCATGATTTTGCTGTTGGTTTGGTGATGGAGTTCCTGGTGACGAACAGAGAGAAAAAAAAAAATGTGATCAAACCAAAGTTAAGTCGAGGGATAGTTTGGGGGATTTACAGTTCAATTTTGTTGCACGTGGAGGATGCGAGAGAGAGCGGAAGTGGATGGACATGCTGGGATGGGTTTGATGTTGGACTTGGGAAATTGTGCAATGCAACTTGGATCGGTGAGGTTCGACAACAATCCATAAACATGAAACAGCAACAACAATAGCAACAAAAAAAGAATACAAACTCAGGAGGGTGCTGGGTAAACTCAGTTGAGGCGGACGGGTTGAGCTGCGCTGCTTTACAGACTGGACAAAGACTAGACTGAGCCTGATGCTGTTGCAGAGAAAATAGGGGCCGACCGGTATTGGATTTCTTTGCAAGTACAACAAAATGGCGGTGACAAGCAACTCAAAATGGGGTTTAAATTCCACTCCATCAGAGTCCAGTCTGGGCACCCAAGTAAGGTAGGTAGGTATGTATGTTCAATGACCGGACACGGTCAACTACATGTATTACATGTGAGGAGAGATCGAAAATGCCCAGCTTCAAAACCATGGACGTGGACGACAAGGGCAAAATCACAAAGATCCGCAACCGTTTTACCGCCGAACTCGTCACCAACCCGCGGGCGCGCATCTCGTGGACCCCCGCGGATCGTCTCGCCTTTTTGGCCCATTTGGCCCGCACCCGCGCCCATGCCGACACGCTTGATAATGATGCCCAACTACGCACTCTGGTGGAAACCGGTCTAGGTATCGAGCTGGAGCGTATCCCAACTGTCCAACAACGAAGGGCTTTACGGAAAAGGATCTTGGGGGCTTTGCAATATCGATTAAGATGTGTAGCTATCGAGTTGAATCTCAAGGAGGTGTGGAACGATGAGAAAGAATGTCGCGAGTATATTTGGCCGGATAATGTGGTGAGGGAATGGTCTAGGCCGGATTGGAATGGAAAATGTGTCTTGGTTACCCATGGCGATGAAGGTGGTGAGATTGGGGAGACGACGAGTTTGGGGGGTGACGGCGACAGCGACAGGGGTGGCGACGGCAACGGTGACAATGACAGCAACTGCAGCAGCGACAACGACAGTGATGACACCATTACCATTGCCAACTTCAACAGCGGCAACCGAACACAAAACACCACAGGCATGCAACAACAGCAACGACAACATCAACAAAAACGCCAGCAGCAGCTCAAGATGGCAAATGACAGCCATGGCTATGACAGTGAATCAGACCACGACAGTGAGATGGACGTCCAAGAGGAGGAGGAGGAGAAAGAAGAGGAAGAAAAAGAAGAGGAGGGAAAAAAAAGTGATTCGTCACTTACGATTCAGATCATTGTCACTTACCAAAAGGTTCTCAACCAGCTTGATGAGCTCGGTCTGGCGATATCGCTCCGGCAATTGCAGCGGCAGGTCTTGGTCTCAGCGTCGGCCCCAGGGTTAGCAGCGGCTGTGAGCAAAGAGCTGCAGGCCTTGCAACACCGGCGATCCCGTCTGGAATACGTCTTTGACGACTTGTGTGGGGAGATGCGGAGGGGGGGGTTAGGCTGGGCGGTGGGGTTGGGGGGTAGTTCAGGGGCGATTTGTTGACCAGGGTTCTGTCTGTCAGGGACTGTATTCTTTGTCTCGCGGCACCTCAACACGGCACCGCCCCCAGCCAGAACAGTCCAGCACAGCACAGCACAGCACAGCACATGTTTGGGCCCCTGTTTTTGTGGTGCGTTCAATGTCATTCTCTTGGCGTGCACAATTTTCACGTTGCATGTGGAAACTTGTCAATCCCGGACTCTGAAAGGAAAAAGATTTGTCATGAATGGAACCGCCTAGTTGTATCAGCTTGGTCCACGCAGAACTTTCTGACAACATTTACTGTGTGTTTTCTGTGCAGTGGACGAGACCCAGACTGTCAAGTCTGTGTGTGATGGGATGACGTAGGCCTGGATTCTTTGTTTGCTGTTTTGGGGACCTGCACCCACAGTTTCCAACTGTCTTCTTTGTTGTCCCACGAGCTTGTGTGCTGGTCACTTGGGATCCCGCTTTGCACTATTTTCTTTTCACCATGCTCCCGCGAACTTGACGAACAGAGATCACCTGTCCACACTTAAAGCCCAACCCAACACCAAGCGCACCACATAGGCAAGTCAACTGCAGATTATCTAGTGTATTTACCAGTATAGTAACAGATTATGACAGAACAACCATGCCACGGCGAAACACGAAGAGGCAAAGCCGCAAGCACTCGTCCCTTCCGGACGACCCCTCGGGCGGTATCCCAGACGGCATCCTGGATGACACTCCTGACAGCGCGCAATCTGGCCCCCCCCAATCGCAAAAAAACATGACGAGCCACAACTTGAGCGTTCTTGAGAGCATGTTGCACCCGGAAATGCAATCTGGTCGCCGATGGCCCATGGCAAAAAAGAGGAAGCCCGACAACTTCAACCCCGCTCAGACCGTCGTGGGCAACAGTCGCCCTGGGGTTGTGGACACGCGCGCTGGTCGCCCATTGCCCATGACACCACATGGCAAGCAGAAGAAGCGGAATGCTCGCCGGTTAGGCACCTCGACCTTGAACATGACATGAGCGCTGACTGGTGATAATAGCGGCAGGAACGGCAGCAAGACCGATGCATTTTTCGACAGCGACAATGAGGATTACGACAGCCACAGCGATAGCGACAGTCACAGCAACAACGAAAGTGACAGTGACAGTGACAGCGACATATCCATCGGCGACGACTACAACAATTACATGGACAAATGGAAATGGCTCAACAGTATTTTGGTCGTGTTGCTCAGCGTCCTGATTCTTCTCTGGCTTCATTCCGCCTCTCCTTCCTATTGCCAGCCCTGGACATTTCCCGAGTCCATGTCGACAAGCAAACAACCAGATTTCGGCTTTATCAGCGTCAATGTCACCACGGCCACCGTGAATAACAACAACAACAAAAGCAAGACGCTATATGTGTCAACCAGGCTAGTCCCCGTGGCGGACTTGTTCGTGGACATGGTCAAAAGCTACACGCTAGCCTCTAATGCGTCGGTGCTGGGTGACAACTTGAACTCGGACCCCGACAATACACGACTCGTCCTGGACAAGAGCATCTATTACAAACCCCCCGCCTTCATATTGTCCGGCACCGGTGTAGGAAGCGACCTTTTTCGCGCCCACGCCCTGGGAAACGGCACCGTGAACATGACCTTGACGGTGGAGGCGGCTTGGGATTTGGCCATGTATATGCGCCGAATCACGGCTGGAATGATCAACGTTAGCTTGGAGCACCACCCCGAGATGGAGAGGCAAGAGTTGTTGACTGCAATTGCCCCCGAGGCCTTCTTGTCGCCGAGGGGAGGAGAAGGCCTGCGGGATGCGTGTTTTCGCGCAAACTTTGTTCATTGGTGGCCAGGGCCCTTTCCTCATCACCATATTCAGGGATTAGTCGAGTCTCTGTATCATCTCAGTCGGGATATCGCTAACGTCGATGATGAACGTGGCGGTTGTGTTGGCAAAGAAGAGGCCGTTTTGGGTGAGGGTCTCAACAACATGTTTCACCATCCTCACGGGATAACTCTTGACCACATGCTCCCCCGTCTCGCCTTGTCGCCAAAAACCACCCGGATCATGCACGCTCTCAACTCATCTCTCGCCTCATCCTGGCCCCTGGTCGACGAACTTTGTCAAAACGTTTCGGTCTTGGATCGTGTCGCCCAGGGTCATTGCGTCGTCCCCTCTCCGGATACGGACTACCTGTACACCGGTATGCCCGGTTTGTTCGAACTGGTCGTGCATAGCATGTTGTGCGTCATTGAGCGCGAACTTGGCGAACTAGTCCATCGCATCGCTCAAGTTCGGAACCGCTTGGCCATGATGACGAAAGAAAAAAAGAAAAATTTAAGAGGCGAAAATGAAAAACAGGAGCTGGTCCGCGCCTTCACCGCCGAGTCAGCTCGCATCTTGGACCGAGCCACCCACCATCTTGAAAGACAACTGATACCCGCCCTACGGGTCCAACGCCGTCTTGTTGAAAAGATTGTCCAGAAATTCCTCTTGCCATGTCACGCTTTGGCTCGTCTACACGATATTCTCGATCCGTTGATGCATCGTCAGTCCGCCTGGTGGAGCCTCTCTGACGACCAAGAGAGAATCAGTCTCGTCGCACTACCATGCCCATCGCAAATTGCTGCCGAACTCGCCAACGCAGCAGCCAACTCCATCATTCCTTTACTGGGCGACCTAGCCACGCCGCATCTAATCACAACACAGCTGGTTTTCCACGCCCATAGCCCCCCCCTCGGCTGCTACAACGCCGAGTGGATTTCCCAAGCGGGATTCGGCTCCCAGACCTTGGCCGAGATCCGGAACAAATTGGCTTGGGAGGCTTATTGGGAGGGGGAGGGGGAGGAGGAGATTCCAGCGCCGGATCCGGTGGATTGGGAGGGGGATTTTCAACCGCACCAGTGCGGGTGATACTCTCCGCAGAGAGAGAGGGGATAGATTGGGATTTGTTGTGTGGTCAAATATTAGTCATGGAATTGATGGTGGGCACATATTAATATGTAATGACATGAAATGACTGGAGGTTTGTTAGAATGGAACCGAGGTAAAAAAACTACCTACCTCGGTAGCTAAGGTACCTAGAAGAAGAAAACTTCCTACTATCTTGTTTGCTTTTGTTAACTGGACTGGGCGCAAACGCTCAGTTTCTGCAAATTCGGGGACTTGGCATTCGATGGCTTTGCTAGACGATAAATAAAGCGATCCAACCCACACACGAGCAGACCCTCCCTCTGATCACAGGAATACCAGGCTCTTTGATGTGAATCCTGATGGTCAAGTCACGACATGGCTTGAGCGCACACCTGACGGCACCGCTCTTGATCTTGTTTCCCTTGTCTCAATCACTTACAAGCTTCCAGTCTGTCTGATCTGATCGGCCCCAGTGGCGGGGCAGTTGCCCTCAATCCTGCATCTTGGCCCTAGGTGATTGACTGGGCTTTCTTTTTTTCTTGCGAGGCAATCAGTCAGTCTTTCTTCCTTGGTCATGTCCAGAGCGACGGCAAAGCGAATGTCCGCAGAGAACAATATTAGGTAGGCAAGAGATGGCGGGATGATCCGTCCGGTGTCACACCGGAGGCGTTCCAGCTCTGGTGAGACATGCACCATCCCGCACCACCGAGGATCAGTCACTTACCAACTCGGTTATATCCAAAGTGGCGGCAATGGGCGGGCTTAACCGTCATGTCTGCTGACGACGGGCCGCAGGACCTTCTGATCGTGCAGTCTGGCAACAATAACAATTCGGGGAATTGACAATAGGAACGGCGGGTTGACTGCCTGGTACGGAAAAAATAAAATAAAATAAAAGAGGCAAAAAGAGTTTTTTGGCTACCCCCCCACGACGCCGAGAATTCTCCCTTTTGGACGTCCTCACTATTCCTCAGAGGCCTATGTTTGTGATGGACGCCGGGTTCACAGCACAGTGGCCATGGTGACATTGAAGGCTGGACCGGTCCAGGCCTCATTTATTAACGGCAAAGGCCGTGATCGAACGATTGTGAAGCCTTTAATTCCAGACCAATCCAGTCTCGAGCGTGTCCCGTGGCAATTTGGCAACTTTGCGTCATGATGGCTTCAGGGCAGACGGTGACGATATGCTGGCAGCGGTAAGGCCTGCAAGGGGAATCTGCTTTGGGTCATGTTGTTCGGCGCGTTTGTGAGCAGTCCTGGCTTTCACCGCAGCAGTCGCAACTTTGGATTTGATGGCATCATAAAATCATGACGACTTGACGGCAAGAGGCAATCGATCCATAACATTAAAGCCTACCAATCGTTCGCCTGCACGCCGTACTGCTTCTTTTCTAAGCCGTGATGGCACGCTTACAATATATGCCCACCAGCCAGGCTATATACGCTGCAACAGCAATTCTGCAGCCTTTCTCTCAAGCTGTTACTTACTAACCTGGATACAAGTGCCCCGGATCTGACCGGATTTGGCCGCGCTGACTGCAGATAGCTGGATCCAGCAGTCATCTCTAGTGGATTTTACCTGGAAGCTACCTACCTACATACCAGTCACATGTTCAGAAGTTGAGGAGCATCTCGGCTTTTCTTGGCAAATGGAACAGGAATGTGGGAATCATTCCCTGATTTGAGGTCCAAGATCCATGCACGTGCATCCTCGCCATCTACATGTATCCACCCTCCTGCTTACCTAGGTACCTACCTATATGTACGTAGGCAGGTACTGTTAAAAAGAGCCATCAGACCACTTGATAGGCTTTAGGGGAAGAAAACATCTTGACAGCATACACCAACTTGTCCCAGGCCTGGCACATTCCCACTGCTGACGTTTCTACCCGGCGCACAATGAATCCACGCCAAACATGCAGCCATCCCCACACTCTCAACGTCGTGATGTGCGCGCCAACGATACCAATGTGCGCAACAACTATTCAGCATTTTGACTTGAAGCAATTCGGAGCCTCTGAGTCTGCATGTCTGTGTATGGAGGTGTATATGAAGTTTCTTTATGGTCAATGACATACATCAAATGGCGACGGCCGGTCTGATCAGTCTCCACATCACACCCCCATGCAAGCAACGGCACCAGCAAGAACAACTATACAGGGGAACTGTTTTGGGCCCTGCAGTCTGGTCTTGGACATGATCAGACTTCAAGGCTCGGATTGGCCACCACCTACATCCAAGAATAAATAGAACCGCCTTATGATCACAGAGGAGCCACAAGTCACATACAAATGTCCAGAGCCATCAATCCCAGACCACGGAATTCCTGTTTGCAGACGGCATATTGCACAAGCTATCAACTTCAATCCCATCACACGTACGTATGCAGTCACATGGCAGTCATTGTGTTGTTATTGATTGACCGGCCAGCCAGACCAGACCCAGGCACGAAGGAGGGGAACTTTTTTTTTTTTTCTCTTGCCACCTCACGACTTCGGTTCTGGGTTAGGTATCATGTTAGTGACTAGACTGGACGTCTCGTCTGAGAGATCACACATACAAACTGTAAAGCGCTGCAGTCTTGACAAGAATTTAAAAAGTGGTAGCCTCGTAGCTACGAGTCTACATATCCATTGATGTCGCCATGTTAAATTCGGTGATTTGATGGAGGCGTGCGGTGCGTGAGAGTTGGGACCCCAGGTCAGGTAGGTAGGTACCTACGTTTGGCCTCTGGACATGTATGAAGCTTGACGAAAAACAGACCACCCACACTCCGTTTTTGATGGAAAATAAGCCGAATTTTTTTTTTAAAGACTGAAAGGGGGGAAAAAGAAGCAGTTTAGGTACCCAGGTAGTCTAGGAAAAGAAAGAATTCCGGGGTTGGGTTCAGTGGCTACTACCATGCCTCGACCGCACGTCTGCATGTCATTTTCGCGTTTCACCATGCCCTTTTTTTCTTCCTTTCGTCGCCTGGCTTCACAGACTGGCTTCATGTTCCTGACATGCTGCCTCCGTTTTGCCCCTTCCTGGACTTGGTCAGGAGCTGCCGCCAGTTGGCCAATCACAGATTGCCCTCACATCCTGAGGGGGCGACGTGATTGGCTACCAAAAGACTCGGGCGGGCCAATCACGACTGCTCCTCGGATCTTGAGGGGGGCATGTGATTGGCTGCACATCGGTGTAAGCTGCCTGTATTACCATGAGAAGCAGACACGTTGGCATGTTCAACATGTTCAACATGTATAAAATACGTGCGTATGTGCATGCATGGAACAGAATAGACTAGGCGTGACAAGGCAAATTAAACCAAACCAGACCAGACCGGACCAGACCACCAACCCAGACCGAACAGAACATGACAGGACACAGACAGACAGACCCAAGTCCTACCACTCAGCATGCAATTCCATCAATCCCTTATCGACCTCGACAATCTCTTCCATGGCGCATCGCAACATTTGCAAGGCCGATGCCATTCTGGCTTCCAACTTTATGATGCGCACGTGCATGTGCCCCGGGGGAGTCTGTCCATGTCCATGCTCATGTCCCTGCTCTGGAAGAACATGAAGCCGGTGTGAAAGAAGCTCAAGTGTCGATCCTGCTGGGACTGGGACTGTTGCTACGACGGCTGACGGCCCGCCCAATTCTTCATGCCCATCTCCACCATTTGGGTTCATGTTCATGTTGGAGTTGTTGTTGGGATTGGGGTTGGGCATAGTGACCCGGGAAGAGCCAAAAACCTCTGAGACGGATGATGGCGATATGGGAGCACCAGCGCGTTCATGTTCATTTCCATTTCCATTTCCATTTCCATGTCCCGGGATGGGGACAGCTGGTGTTGTTACTGCCCGCCAAGGGTTCCTGCTGGGTCCGGACGTGCATGTGAACGTGGACGAGGACGTGGATCTTGACATGGTCGGAGAAGAAAAAGAGGAAGAAACTTTGGTTCCCTGCAGAGTTGGTGTTGATATCGGCATTGACGTTGATGCTGATGTTGATGCTGATATTGACGGAGACGGAAACGAAGAGGGCGACCGTGACGGAGACGGAAACGAAGAGGGCGACCGAGACGGAGACGAGATAGGGACACCAATGCCCACAGGACTGCCGCTGCCCTTCATGTTACAGGCCAGTAGAGCCGCTTGTAGATTTCGGTACCAATCCGGTTGCGCTGCTGCTGCCGCTGTTGTAGGTGTATGGGGTGGACTCAACAAGCGTGGAACATTCTGCTGCTGCTGCTGCTGCTTCGGGGTGTTGTCTTGGGCATTCATAGAGACAGGTCGATTGGCAACGTGTCTCAGAGTAAAGCGGGCGGCATCCAAAAACTTTTGCCGCAACTTGAACTGAGGAGGATACATATCCAGATCCAGATTCACCGCGGGAGCGAGCAGGTTGAAGGCTGCCCCGGGGTTGGTGTCCAGAGTGGTAGGAGATATCTGATACAGTGCCGCCGCCCGTCGGATGGCTTCCCGACAGGCATCTTTGAGATGTAGTCGACTCCCATTGATACCGAGATAGGTGGGATCGACTTGACAAATGGAAGTGAGGGAGTTGGTGGGACACATGGTGATACTATGTAGAATAGAGGTGCGAGAGGGGAAAAAGCCACGAGATGCAAACATAGAGTCTTTTAACTGTTGATACCAGAAGGTTGATACCAACAGATCCCCTGCGACCAAAAAGATAGAAAGAGTGACGTGGCAGGTTTACACTGCTCTTGGCTTAGAGATGAAGAAAAAGAAAGCAACAAAGACAAAAGGGGGGGGGTGGAGAGGGGAGAGAAAGGAATGGGGGGGGGGGGTGGGGGGGGGGGGGGGGGGGGGGGGGGGGGGTGAGACATAAAACTGATAAACAAAGGCAGAGCAAGTGTGAATGAGTATGAGTGCCTGCCGCCATACCTGCAAGCAAAACAGGCATGTCCCGGTCTGAGGAAGAGGTGTCTTGGCTACATGTACTTGCGCTTCGCATGGACCTCCCTGCGATGAAATTCGCGGTACCAAGCATACCAGGCATCGGGGATGTTCTCGTTACGGGACGTAGATGTATATCTGCGGGCGGGTCGGGGATTGGGTCCAGTACTGGGTCCAGGTCCGTTATTTACAAGACTCTGGCCGCCTCTGTCTCTGCCTCGGCCTTGGTCCCGGCTGCCGACTGCTGCTGTTCTGGTTGTAGTTGCCGCTGGATTTGCATTGACATTGACATTTGCCGCTGGCTGAGTGCCCAAACTTCCAACACCAAGGTTGCTCAAGAGTGAAGTGATCAAACCGGGGGCAAAACTGCCACCCAATGATGTCGTGGTAGGTGTGGGGGTGGTGGTTTGGGAGACCATGGGGGCTCGAGGAGCTCTAGTAGTCGTAGTAGAAAGTGAGAAGGTCGAAGCACTACCAACACCGGTTTGAGCGGGTGTCGTTGAGGCAGTAGATGATGATAAAGTTACGGCTGGCGTCCTCCCTTTTCCCTTCGCGAGAACCGGAGGAGCAGGGAGAACCGTGGTGATTTTCTTGGAGATCGGCTCCAGAGCCGTATTGAACACCACTGCGGAAGAAATGTCCTTCTCCACGGGAGGAAACGCTCCTACGGCTAGGGGCTTTTTGGAGACAGCATTGGCGTCAGAAGTTGAGGCAGCAGCGTTGGGTGTGTGATTGATAACTAGGGGTTCGCGCACCGCCGGCGATGATGATGACGCTGTGTTGCTTCCCGGCTTCTTCAATGTCTCCTGTTCATGTTGTCTCGTTGAAGCCGATGCCTCTCCTTTTGCGCCTGTCTTTGAGTTTGCTTTTGCCGCCTCAGCAGCCGTCTTGCCAGCCGGAGCCTCTCCATGTCCCTTAGCATCTCCCTTGGCATGTGTCTTTGCGTTCGTCTTTGCGTTTGTCCCTGCTGGTTCTCCCTCGGTCACTTTCTTCTTGTCGTCCTCCTTGGTCACTTTCCTCTGGCCATCTTCCTCGGCCCAGGCAGAGAAATTCTGAATAGCCTTGGTCCAGGCACCGCCAGCATTGCTGATCCAACTGGAAGGAAAAGACGGCTCCCCGTCGGGCAGCAAGGGTAGAGCATGTCGCTTGGCCCAGGCAATGTGGACTGGCTCAATCGCAGGAAGGTGCGTGCTCCGGAGCGCTTCTCCCTGCTTGAGTTCCTTGACATGTTCGTAAAAGTTGAGCAGCTGAATGGCCTTGAGCTTGCGGAGTGGCCAATTTACGGACATGGCGAAACTGTGGGAACTCAAGGATTGCGTATGGGAGGGTTGAGTTTAGGCTGGGGTATGAATCAGGGGTGATGGTAGATGTGTGATGGCAGATGTGTGTGATGGCAGATGATGTGATGATAGATGATGCGAACAAAATCTGCAAGAATGGCGTCGCTTTTTTATCCAAAACCTGTATATTACCCCGATGCAGCTTCGGCAATCGGCAGTCCGTTCTTGAGAGAGCCCTTTGCTCTTCGCCCCGAAACATTGAGCACACTGCATGCCTATCTTGAGGCCGTGACATGACGTTTCTTTCAGCATTTCAACCAGGTCATTCGGTTTAATTCCGCGTGTTTTCTTGGAAAGAGACATCTCAAGCTTGCCGTCCATGGTTACAAAAAGTGCGGCTATATTTCCACAGCCTTGTCCGGGTTTCCAACACACGGCACACTCATGGCGGTGAACGTTTCTTTCAGCAATTACACTGAGGCATTCGGTCTAATTCCGCCGGGGGTTTCTCTTTGGGCCAGGAGCCATTTTCGCAGGGAACCATCAGACAAGAGAGATTTGATGGCTTTGCACCGTCTGAAACTCTGTCCATTGGTGGATACAAAGACATACTCGAAACCCTTCTCCGGCTTCATTTCCGGCGCCCATCACTGGACCAAGCTCATGAGACAGACAGCCTGCAAGGGGCTGGCTCAGTGCATAGATGTCAGCTGCTCTGCTTTCACGATAAAACTCACCGGCTATCTGCACGCCTTGCTTCCGAAGGGAGAGAGAGACAGAGAATGCGGCCCACCCTTCATCTTCTTTTATCCAAGACCCTCCAGCATCACATGGGAAATATGTGAAAATCCATGCTTCTAAAGCTCACCGCAACATTTAGGTTTAATTTCCTTCATTCTTGTGAGACTGATTGATGGACTGTTGCGCCGGGTGACGTGTCCCTGTCGGGTGGTCTTGACGGAGAACCACCCACACCGCCTTTTCTTTTTTCTTTGACAAGATTTGAGTCTGATTTGCAACTTGATTGCCCAGACAAATTCACCGTGGAGGCCAGTGTTTTGTTCTGACGCAGTGTCTGTTTGGACTCTGTGTCTCTTGGCATTCTGTGTCTCTCTGGGGTCGTGTCTTTCTCCAGGTCGTTAGGGTCTACGCCGTCCCCAGACCGATTGTAAGTGGAGAGCGAGAACCAAGGAGATATGTATGTACCGGCAGATTTTGAACAAGACAGATGTGCGACACAGGGCACAAGTGAGAGATGAATACAAATATAACCTCTCGCCATACCCAATCGCACGAGACCGGACCATTGCCAAAAAAAAGAACTACCCGAACACCCTGTCTCATTGTCAACTCAATTACAAATACCACACACACACACATACGGGGTCTGGCCATTTTGCCCTGACCCCGACAACGACAACGGGAGTGCGCTGGGAACCCACTGAACATGACAGGTTGTTTCTGCCTCAAATGGTATGTCTATCTTGCCCAGTCCAGTGCACTCCAATCTGCGGCTTGTGTGTGTTGGGAACTTCTTGACTAATAACAACATGTGCTACAATCAGGCAGCGTGGCGGCAGTAGCAGCAGCAGAAAAAAAATCACCGACATTGAACATATACATTCACAATGATTGTCATTAAAATGGACACGCGCCAGCAGCGGCAGACTGAGGTCATACCGGGCCGGGCCTTTGCACGGTGCACTCGTCTCCATGGTTGGATACAACAGAACCCACAGCACACACACACACACACACACACACACACACACACAATCACTAGATACCAGACTTTCATACAGCAGTAGTCATGGCGCAACCCAACTGCATTACCTGTCGATGGACGCGCAGTGAAATCATGACCGAGCAAGGGACTCAAAAAAACAAGAGAGGCTAGCTCCGTGGACGCTCCAACTCTCTCTAACGACCCCGACCCGGCCCGGTTCACAGCGTCCGAGAAAATCCACACACACACTTACCACGTAACATCAGCCAGCTGTACTGGAAATACTGGACTGACTGGTGCCTGATGTGGCACGCTATCTGTCAATGTCGACCACGCAGCTGCAACCAACATGACATAACTAGAATTCATCACATACGTGTCGTTCCATATTCCAACATCCTTTTCTGGGTGGTGCAGAGAGGATGATGCGGAGGAAAAGAATAGTCACACAACACACGACTGGCTATGTGGCGCCTGGCGGCTTTGCTGTTCTGTCGACCTGATCAGCCACGGGACAGCAACTCATGGGCGGTTTGTATCAATCGATCGATTCCAGCCTGATCACCTGGGATTGATTGATTGATTCATTCTTTCCACGCGCGCTAGTCAGTCGGGTCTTCCATGCCGCAGCGGTGAGGAACGGGAAGTGTGCCCGAGGGATGAAGGGATGGGTGTTTTTTCTTTCTTCTTTTTCTTTGTGTACGGTTTGCCTGAAGGCTACTTACATGGGATCTTGCCAACGGTATGCGAGCCAGGCAGAAATGTGTGTTTTTTTTTTGTTGTGTCCTGGGTCTGTCTGGTCTCAATGCTGGACAGGACTCACCCCCCCTT
>Ga0247763_1000263_pt1 | contig 29563 bp, 25 predicted proteins | sample UWRJL141409B4_FD_179926 | JGI IMG/M metagenome (GOLD analysis project Ga0247763, IMG submission 179926) | Plant litter microbial communities from Arlington Agricultural Research Station in Wisconsin, United States - UWRJ-L141-409B-4 | ecosystem: Environmental > Terrestrial > Plant litter >... | reverse complement strand
GGCGACGCATCAGGTGATGGGACAGGAAGAGGAGCTCAACGCGGCCCAAGCCGTCGAGAACGCAGAGGTCGAGCTCTGGGTGGCGCTGTTCGCCTACGTGCCGGTCGCCGAATACATCCTCGACGCGCTCGACCGCGACATTCAGACGCTGACAGATGACGTGCGTCCCGATACGTCGGCGCTCGAGGCGCTCCGCCAGCTCAGCCACGTGTATCGCGAGCAACGCTCGAAGCTGCACGCGAACCAGCTCAAGCAGTGGAAAGAGAAGAGCGAGGCCCTCGCCCGTGCCGTGCGCTTGCCCGACTCCGATCGCATCTGGATGGGGCGCGCCGTGGAGCTGGGGAAGACCATCGGCGATACCGCAGAGACAAACGATCGGCCCGCGGTGGCGGCGACGCCCGCGTACCGGCGTTACGTCGAGGCCGTGCGCCAGTCAGACAACCGCCAGCGGCAGGCGAAGAACCGGTTCGTGAAGGCAAACCTACGCCTGGTGGTGAGCATCGCGCGCCGCTATAACCGCGGCCGCCTGCCCCTGATCGATCTGATTCAGGAAGGCAACATCGGCCTGATGAAGGCGGTCGAGCGCTTCGATCACTCGCGCGGCTATCGCTTCTCGACCTACGCTTCTTGGTGGATCCGGCACGCCATCAGCCGCGCCCTCGCCGACAAGGGCCGGGCGGTGCGCATTCCCGTGCACATGCTGGACACCTACAATCGGGTGTCGCGCGCCACGCAGACGCTGATCGCGCGCACGGGGCAGGAGCCCACCCCCGAGGAGCTCGAGAAGGAGACCGGCGTCCCGAAGGACAAGCTCGACAAGGTGCGCGAGCTATACGCCGACACGCCGTTCTCTCTCGATCGCCCGGTGGGCGACGAAGACGGTCGCCGCTTCATCGACTTCCTCGTGGAAGACGACTCGCTCTCGCCCTATGACGACCTGGCGTCCGCGCGCTGGGTAGCGGAGGTCCAGCGGTTGCTCGATACCCTCACTCCGATCGAGTCGCGCATCATTCGCTGGCGCTTCGGGCTGGACAACGAGGATGAGCTGACGCTGAAGGAGATCGGCGACAAGTACAACCTGTCGCGCGAGCGCATCCGCCAGCTGCAGGAGCAGGCGATCGGGAAGATCCGAAAGCAGATGCGCGAGTTCTGAGACGCACTCGGCGTCCCCTTCGCGTTTCGTGGTGGGTTCCACGAGGGCGCGGAGGGGGCCTGTGCCAGGGGAGGGGGGCGGGGATCTGCCGTGAGCGGAACCGGGAGCAGTCTCGGCCGCCGGCTCGATCTCGGACGGGCTCTGCCTCCTACGCTCGTCAGGGCGCCGCGAGCTGCTCCACCGTGAGAGGGCGACCCGGCGCGTGGGGGTCCGGCGGCAGGGGTCCGTGCCTTCCAGTCGGGGCGAACGCGCCCCCCTCGCCACGCCGGCGCAGAGCTCGGGTGTGAACTCGAGCGCCACTGTCTGCTGACAGCATCGGCAGCTGTCTCCGAAACCCGACACGGGGCCGCGCGACGGACGCGGACCCAACGCAGGGCCGTGCGTCGACGGAAGCACTCGACATCGCGCCTTCCGCGAGCGGCAGCCTCATGGCCGTCACGCTGTCACTGGAACACGGGACGCCGGGGCCTCGAACGCGCAGGCGCTGCCGGCCTGGACCCGTGCGTTGACGTGCCGACTTCTGGAGACCGCGTCGAAACGTCACACATGGTCGCTTCGCGCCGTTGCATCGGGCGAGGCGATACCGGATGAGGCTCACGAAGTCGAAGGTCGAAGCGCTGGCGATATCGCCTTGGCAGATCGCACCGGCGACGGGCTCCACGTCGCGCGCGAGCACGCGGCAGCCGTCGATTCTCGCCTCATCAGAACGGGGCGCGAGGCAATGCGGACTGTGATTCACGAGCGTACGTCGTGCATCGACATCATCGCGTCACCAGCAGCTCGGCGCATGCGTCGTGGTTCATCGCTGCAGGATGCAACTTTAATAAGTTCACCCGGCGTGTTCCCATTTACATCCGCCTTACTTGGGTTCATAAGCGCGCTTGCTGCAGCAAGGCTCGTAGCGAGCTGCGCGCAGCGGTTGCCCTTTACGCAGTGAGCGGATTCGAGTGAGTGCTCACATCGACAACGCGTTGTCTTTTGACGGCCTATCTATCGCGCCAGTTGGCGTCTGCCGTCCTTTCGCCGACACCGCCCTCGACCGGCCGCGTTTCTCGCCGGCCGCGCCACGTTCCAACCTTGGTTTCTCGCGAGCTCGGTTTCTTTAGAGAAATGAGTTGGAAGCTTGTCAACCATGCTCTGCTTGCCTAACTAGCCACACGCGGGGTCGCGCGCGCTCGACGCACCCTCGCAACTTCACTTAGAAGCACGATGCAGCCCTTCGTTTTTCCGCGCTGGTCCAACAAGCTCGTTCAGCTAATGGGAGTGGTGCTGGGCATCGCTCCGATCTACGTGATCGGGCTCGTGTGGTACGGCGCGTCTCCGAAGACCACCGACGTCGGATACGCGCCAAAGCAGCCGGTGCCCTACAGCCACGCGCTCCACGCGGGTGAGCTCGGCATCGACTGCAAGTACTGCCACACCACGGTCGACAAGACGTCGTTTGCCGCCATCCCTTCGACGGAGACGTGCATGAACTGCCATCAGCGCATTCATGTACAGAGCCCCAAGCTGGAGCCGATTCGTTCGAGCTTCGCCACCGGGTTGCCCGTCGAGTGGACGAAGGTGCACGACCTGCCCGACTACGCCTATTTCAATCACAGCGCGCACGTGAACCACGGCGTCGGCTGCGTATCGTGCCACGGCCGCATCGACACGATGGAAGTGGTCTATCAGCACGAGCCGCTGAGCATGAGTTGGTGCCTCGATTGCCACCGCAAGCCGGAGCAGCATCTGCGACCGGTCGAAGAGGTCACCAACATGGGCTACGAGCCGCCGTCCGGGCAGACGCAACTCGCGCGGGGCAGCGCGCTGCGCGCCGAGCACAACATCAACCCGCCGATTGACTGTTCCACATGCCATCGATGAACGACGACAAGCCGTTTTGGCGCAGCCTCGCCGAATACGAAAACCCCGCGGGTCCGAGCGCCACACCGGAGTTTGAGGCTCCGCTCGACCCGCCGACGTCGCCGGAGCGGCGCCACTTCTTGCAGATCACCGGCGCTTCCATGGCCCTCGCGTCGGCGTCGGCTTGTCGTTTCGAGGAAGACAAGCTGCTCCCGTTCACTCAGCAGCCCGAGGGCGTGCTGCCTGGCGTCCCCCGCTACTTCATGACGGCGATGGACTTCAAGGGCGCCGGCGTCGGCTTGAAGGTGAAGAGCTTCGACGGGCGCCCGATCAAGATCGACGGCAACCCCGCGCACCCCGACAGCCTCGGCGCCACCACCGCCCAGCACCAGGCGGCGCTGCTCGAGCTGTACGATCCGGATCGCAGCCAGGCGTTCGCCAAGGTGAGCGGCGGCTCGTTCGCTGACGCGAGCGAGACCGACTTTCGGGTGTTCGCGCTCGAGCACTTCAAGGCCCTGCGGGGGGCGAATGGTCGCGGTCTCGCGGTGCTTGCGGGCGCGAGCTCTTCGCAGAGCCTGGCGGACATGCGGGCGCGCTGGCAGGCGCGCTACCCCGACAGCCAGTGGTACGAGTACGAGCCGGGTTCCACCGACAACGAGCGCATCGGATCCAACCTGGCATTCGGCGCGGCGTACCGCAGCCACCTGCGTCTCGAGCGCGCTAAGGTCATCGTCAGCCTCGACGCGGACGTGCTCGGCGGGCGGGTCGACAGCCTGGCGCTGGCGCGCGGCTGGGCCGCGAAGCGTGACCCCCGCGCCGAGATGAATCGGATGTACGCCTTCGAGTCTTCGTTGAGCGAGACGGGCTCGGGCGCAGACCATCGCTTCGCGGTCCGCTCGGAGCACATCAAGGCGATCGCCGCCTACCTCGACGCCGAGCTGAGCCAGCGCGCTGGCGCGGCCGCCGTGCCTGGGGGGGGTTCCGTACCAGGTAACGCGCAACCGAAGCCCGCGGCCAAGGTGCTCGAAGAGCCGGCCCTGCAGAAGATCCTGACCGCGGTGGTGGGCGACCTGGTCGAGAGCCGGGGCGCTAGCCTGGTCGTCGTCGGACCGACGCAACCGCCGGAGGTGCATGCGCTCGGGCACCGCATCAACGCGCTGCTCGGCAACGTGGGCGCGACCATCGAGTACAGCAGCGAGCAGGGCGCGCGCGACGGCTCGTCTGCAGACAACCTCGCCAACCTGCTGATCGAGATGAACGCCGGGCGCGTCGACACGCTCGTCATCCTCGACAGCAACCCGGTCTACACGGCCCCGGGCGACGCCGACTTTGGAGCGGCCCTGGTCAAGGTAAAGACGAAGGTCCACGCCGGCCTGTACCGCGATGAGACCGCCCTCGCCTGCGACTGGCACATCCCGCTCGCCCATTTCCTGGAGTCCTGGGGCGACGCGCGCGCGAGCGATGGCACCATCAGCATCCAGCAACCGGTGATCGCGCCGCTCTACGGCGGCAAGTCGCCGATCGAGGTGCTCGGGATTTTGAGCGGAGACCCGATCGGCGGCCTCGAGATCGTCCAGCGCGCGCTCGGCGAGCTCACGCGCGACCCGCGACTGTGGCGCAAGTCCGTTCACGACGGCGTCGTGCCGAACAGCGCATGGCCGCGCACGCGCCCCGAGTTGCGGGCGATCAGCGCGCTCACCTTCACTCCGGGCGAGCTGTCCGGGGTCGAGGCGGAGCTGGAGCAGCTCGAGCTCGTGCTCGTGCCCGATCCGAAGCTCCACGACGGGCGCTTCGCCAACAACGGCTGGCTGCAAGAGCTGCCCGACATGGCCACCAAGCTGACCTGGGACAACGCGCTGCTGCTCAGCCCGAAGACGGCGAAGGCCCTGGGGGTGACCGACAACATGCAGGTTACGCTCAGCGTTGGTGGTCGCAGCGTGACCCTGCCCGCCATGCTCAGCCCCGGTCAGGCGACGGGCTCGGTGAAGCTGTACTTGGGCTACGGGCGCACTGCGGCGGGGCGCATCGGCGGCATCCGCGTCAACGGCCTGCTCGGCACGGGCGAGGTCGTCGACCCGATCGGCGTGAACGCCTACCCACTTCGTTCGAAGCAGCTCTGGAGCTTCGGGCGCGGCGCGAGCGTGAAGCCGACGTCGGAGAAGTACAAGCTCGCCACGACGCAGGACAAGCACACGATGGATCGCATCGGCAAATTCGGCATCGACGACCGTCTGCCGATGCTGGTTCGCCAGGCGAGCCTCGAGAAATACAAGGAAGACCCGGATTTCGCGAAGCACGTGGTGCACCACCCACCGCTGCTCTCGCTGTGGAAAGAGCCGGTCACCTACTCGAGCCCGAAGTGGTCGATGAGCATCGATCTCAACAAGTGCACGGGCTGCAGCGGATGCGTGGTGGCTTGCCAGGCCGAGAACAACATCCCGGTGGTGGGCAAGGCCCGGGTGGCCATGGGCCGGGAGATGCAATGGCTTCGCATCGACCGCTACTTCCAGGGTGACCCCGAGCAGCCCGAGACCGCACATCAGCCGATCCCCTGCATGCACTGCGAACACGCGCCGTGCGAACAGGTCTGCCCCGTGGGCGCGACCACGCACAGCCACGATGGCTTGAACGAGATGACGTACAACCGGTGCATCGGCACCCGCTACTGCTCGAACAACTGCCCGTACAAGGTGCGCAAGTTCAACTACTTCAACTTCCATGAGGAGCTGAAGGACGAACGAAATCAGGTCAAGGAGATGGCGTTCAACCCGGACGTGACCGTGCGCTTCCGTGGCGTGATGGAGAAGTGCACGTACTGCGTGCAGCGCGTCCGCGAGACGACGGCCCGCGCCAGCCGCGAGAACCGGCCCGTTGGGCCCGACGAGGTCACCACCGCGTGCCAGGACAGCTGCCCGACGCAGGCCATCATCTTCGGTGACGCCGCAAATCCGGAGAGCAAGGTCGCCGCGCGCAAGAATGACAGCCGCGACTACTCGTTGCTCGAAGAGCTCAACGTCAGGCCGCGCACCACGTACATGGCGCGCGTGCGCAACCCCAATCCGGAGCTAGGCTGACCATGGCGGCGGTTGGTGATTTGAAAGAGTGGCAGGGCGGCGACGCGCCCTCGCACGAGCGCGCGGCCGAGCCCAAAGACGCGCGGAGCTGGCAGACGGAGCCCGCTGGCGATAACCCCTTCGCGCAGATCACCGATGTGGTCGTCCGCATCGTCGAGACGCCGAAGCCGCCGCGTGCCTGGTACATCGCGCTCGCGATCTCGCTGAGCTGGCTCAGCCTGTTCGCGATGAGCGTCGGGCTACTCGTCTGGAACGGCATCGGCATCTGGGGCAACATGAACCCGATCGGCTGGGCCTGGGACATCGTGAACTTCGTGTTCTGGGTCGGCATCGGGCACGCCGGCACGCTGATCAGCGCCATCTTGTTCCTGCTGCGCCAGAACTGGCGCACCGCGATCAACCGGGCCGCTGAGGCGATGACGATCTTCGCGGTCATCTGCGCGCTGATGTTCCCGGCGCTGCACATCGGGCGGCCCTGGCTGCCGTACTGGATGCTACCCATCCCGAACCAGATGGACATGTGGCCCCAGTTCCGGAGTCCGCTCGACTGGGACGTGTTCGCGGTCAGCACGTACTTCACGGTCTCGCTGACGTTCTGGTTCATGGGGCTCATCCCGGACTTCGCGACGATCCGCGATCGCGCCCCGACGAACACCCGCCGCTTCGTCTACGGGCTCCTGGCGATGGGCTGGCGCGGCTCGTCGCGACAGTGGCACCGCTACGAGCGGGCGTACTTGATCCTGGCCGCCCTCTCGACGCCGCTGGTGCTCAGCGTGCACTCGGTCGTGAGCTTTGACTTCGCCACCGCGCAGCTGCCCGGCTGGCACGCCACGATCTTCCCGCCCTACTTCGTCGCCGGCGCCATCTTCAGCGGCTTCGCCATGGTGGCGACGCTGCTCATCCCCGCGCGCGAGTTCTTCGGTCTGAAGAGCATCATCGAGCTCCGTCACCTGGAGCTGATGATGAAGATCATCCTCGCGACGGGCACCATGGTTGGTTACGCCTACGCGATGGAGTTCTTCATCGCGTGGTACAGCGCGAGCCCCTACGAGCAGTTCACGTTCATCAACCGCGCGTTCGGGCCCTACGCCTGGGCCTACTGGGCGATGGTGAGCTGCAACGTCATCTTCCCCCAGCTGTTCTGGTTCAAGAAGGTGCGCACCAACCTGGGCGCGATGATGGTTATCTGCGTGCTGGTCAACGTGGGCATGTGGTTCGAGCGGTTCGTGATCATCGCGACCTCGCTCGCCCGTGACTTCTTGCCAGGGGCGTGGGGCTACTTCGTGCCGACCATCTTCGACTTCACCACCTTCCTGGGCACCTTCGGGCTGTTCTTCACGCTGTTCTTGTTGTTCTGCCGCTACCTGCCGATGGTGGCGACGGCCGAGGTGAAGGCCATTCACCCCGCAGCCCACGGTCATTGAGTCATTGCGATGAGCGATTCAGGCGAAACCCCTGCCGTTGTCAAAGAGCCGGAGCAAGTCCACGGCCTGCTCGCCGAATACACCACCCCGCAGGAGTTGATCGAGGCCGCGCGCCGCGTGCGCGACGCGGGCTACTCCCGCTGGGACACCTTCAGCCCGTTCCCGGTGCACGGCATCGATCCTGCCATGGGCATCCGGCGCACGCGCCTGCCATGGATCGTGTTCTGCGCGGGTCTCACGGGCGGCTCTCTCGCTCTCTTCTTTCAGTGGTGGACGAGCACGGTCGACTACCCGTGGATCGTCAGCGGTAAGCCTTTCTGGAGCGTGCCGGCGAACATCCCGATCACCTTCGAGGTGACCGTGCTGTTCTCGGCGCTGACGTGCTTCTTCAGCATGCTGCTCTTGAACAAGCTGCCCCTGCCGTCGCACCCGCTCGACCGCCACCGCCGCTTCGCGCGCTCGACCGACGACCGCTTCTTCGTACTGATCCAGGCGAGTGACCCCAAGTTCGATCGCCGCGAGACGGCGCGACTGCTCGACTCGACGAGCCCGCGCCACGTCGAGACGGTGATGGAAGACAATGTCACCCCCGCCCGCATGCCGCGCGGGATAGTCTTCGCGCTCCTGATCGTCGGCTCGGCCGCCACCGTACCCTTCGCCCTTGCCGTACTGGGGCGCTACTCGACCAGCGAGCAGCCCCGAGTCCATATCGTCCCCGACATGGACTCGCAGGAGAAGTTCAAGGCGCAGCGCAAGAACCCCTTCTTTGCCGACGGTCGCTCCATGCGAGCTGACGTCACGGGGACGGTGGCGCACGGCGAGCTGCGCGACGACGACCATTTCTATGTCGGCAAGGTCAACGGCGCATTCGCCAAGACCTTCCCCGAGCAGGTCGAGATCTCGCTGCACACCATGGAGCGAGGTCGGGAGAAGTTCGGCATCTATTGCTCGCCATGCCACGGCGCGGACGGCGCCGGACAGGGCATGGTCCACCAGAGGGCGCGCGCCCTGCTGCAGGGTACCTGGGTGCCCCCGACCGACCTTCACCAGGAGAACCTGCTGTACAAGCCGGTGGGCGAGCTGTTCGATAACATCTCGCGCGGCATCCGCAACATGCCGCCGTATGCCCGCCAGATCGACACTGCCGATCGCTGGGCGGTGGTGCTTTACCTGCGAGCGCTGCAGCGCTCTCGAAGCGCGAAGCTCGAAGACGTGCCCGAGAGCGAGCGCGGAGGCCTGAAGTGAGCCACGAAGCGGAAACTCATCAACTCGAGGACAACATCACCGTCGACAGCGAGGCCTCGCGGCTCTCGCAGATCTCGCTCGGCGTTGGCGCAGTGGCGCTGGCCGGGGCGGTGCTGCTCGGCCTCGGTGACCTGGCGAAGCTGCAGCGCGCTTACCTCGTCGCGTTCATGTATGTCCTCAGCGTCGCGCTCGGCGTGCTCTGGTTCGTCGCCATCCAGCACCTCACCAACGCGAAATGGAGCGTGGTGGTTCGGCGGGTCGCCGAGATCCTCGCGAACAACATGATCTTGATCGGCGTGCTCTCACTGGGCGTGGTCGGCCCGATGCTGGCGGGCAGCACGGATCTCTATGCCTGGCTCGATCACGAGCGCGTGCACGCCGATCACATCCTGCACCACAAGGCGGCCTACCTGAACGTGCCGTTTTTCACGGTGCGGTGGCTCGTCTATTTCGGCTTCTGGATCTGGCTCGGGCGGCGCTTCTTCAAGATGAGCGTCCAGCAGGACAAGGACGGCGGCGATCACATCAGCAAGGCCCTGCAGCGTACGAGCGCGCCGGCGATGATCGTGTTCGCGCTGACCCTCACGTTCTGCGCGTTCGACCTGATCATGTCGCTCGACGCGACCTGGTTCAGCACCATGTTCGGCGTGTACTACTTCGCCGGCTGCGTCCTTGCGGGTTACTCGAGCCTCGCGCTCGCGCTGATGTGGGTGCAGAAGACGGGCCGCCTCGCCACCAGCGTGACCCAGGAGCACTACCACGACATCGGCAAGATGATGTTCGCGTTCACCGTGTTCTGGGCCTACATCGGCTTCTCCCAGTTCATGCTGATCTGGTACGCGGACATCCCGGAAGAGACGCACTGGTATCACTGGCGCTTCGAGGGCGGCTGGAAGGTGGTGTCTGCGATGCTGCTCGGCTTGCACTTCGTCGTCCCGTTCTTCGGCCTGATGTCTCGGCACGTGAAGCGGAACAAGCGCTCGCTCGCGTTCTGGGCGATCTGGATCCTGGCGGTGCACTACGTCGATCTGTTCTGGCTCATCTACCCGACGGGGCAGGGGACGGTGCCTTTCGGCCTGGTGGACGTGCTGTGCATGGTCGGCGTGCTCGGATTGTTCGTCGGCGTTTCGGCGCGACGGGCGCGCGGTGTGAACCTCATCCCGACCGGCGATCCGCGGCTCGCGGATTCGCTGGCCTTCGAGAACGCTTGAGGCACTCGCATGGCGACACAGTCTGACCAGACCAACACCGGCGTCGTGACCACTATCGTGGTGGTGGGCACGTTCGCGATGATCTCGATCTCCGCGATGCTGACCGCGCTCGTGCGCTCCGAGCACGACACGCTCGACAGCGAGCGCCCCACCAACGCCGACCTCGACACGGTCGCGGCGCTCGAGCAACAGCAGCTCGCCCGTCTCAACGCGCCGCCGAGCTGGGTGGCTGGGCCCGGGGGTAAGGTGAGCCTCCCGATCCAGCGCGCCATGAGCGTGGTCGTGGAGGAATACCGAAAGCGCCCGGAAGCTGCCTCCCCGCCGCCGCCACCGGGCGTGAACATGACGCCGCCCGTCGCGGCGGCTGGCCAGGCTCCCGGCGCCGCTCCTCCCGGGACTCCGCAGCCGGTGCCGGCGCTTCCCAGCCCGGCTGCTCCGAATCCGGCTGCCCCGAACCCCGCGGCTACCCAGCGCGTCGTGCCAGCGCCGACCGCGCCGGGTCCCGCAGCGACCCCTTCGCCCGCACCGGGGCCGCCCCCGGTGAAGTCGGCCGCCCCCGGCGCGCCCGCTGCGCCTCCTTCCGGTGGAGGACACTAGTGTCCGCGCTGCGCCGCGCCTGCTCGGTCTTGGTGTTGCTCGCCAGCGGCGCGGTAGCGTCGTTTTCACCGGTGGCAGCGCTGGCGCAGACGCTCGTCGAGGATGGCGTGGTGACCCGCAAGGAGGCGCCCCCCAAGCGCCTGAGCGGTATCGACGTGGAGGAGCACCTCGATCGGGCCTTGCCGCTCAGCCTCGACTTCGTCGACACGAGCGGGGAACGCGGGCCGCTGTCTCGATTCGTGACGGGCGATCGCCCGGTGATCTTCACGCTCAATTACTCGGACTGTCCGATGCTCTGCAGCTTGCAGCTCAACGCGCTCGCGAGCGCACTCGGCAAGCTCGATCGCGATCTCGGTCGTGACTTCGACGTCGTGACGGTGAGCCTCAACCCCGCAGAGACCACCGAGCGCGCGAGGGAGACGGAGGTCCGCTTTCGCGGCGAGGTGGCGACGGCGCGCGCCGGCGAGGCCAGCGGCGAGAAGGGCGCACCAGCTGGTCATGCCACCCCGCTCGTGCCGGGTGGCTGGCACTTCGTCACCGGGTCGAAAGCGAACATCGACGCGCTCGCCGAGTCCCTCGGCATCCGCTACGGCTATAACGAGGCTCGCAAGGAGTACGTGCACCCGGCGGTGCTCGTGCTGGCGACGCCGAGCGGGCGCATTTCGCGCTATCTGTACGGCATCGACTACGTGCAAAAGACGCTGTCTCTGTCCCTGGTCGAGGCCGCCGAAGGAAAGATCGGTACCAGCGTGGACCGGTTGATCCTCTACTGCTTCCACTACGACGACACCGAGGGCAAGTATGCCCCGGTCGCGATGAACATCATGCGCGTGGGCGGCAGCCTCACTGCGCTGGCCCTCGGCAGTTTTCTAGGGGCATATTGGTTTCGCCAGGCGCGTCGCCGCGGCCTGCCTTCGCTGCCTGATGCCGCGCTGGCGTCGGCAGAGCGGGGGGCGACTCGCTCGTCCTCTGCGCCCAGCACCGGAGACATCCGCTCGTGAACATGCTCATGAACTTACTGCAGCAAGCGAACGTACTGCAGACGCAGCCGGCGCCGCCCGCGGCGCTGCCTGATCCACCCAAGGTCCCCGAGTCGCCGCTGTTCTGGATGCCGAACAGCGCCTCGGAGTTCTCTGGGGAGATCGACACCCTGTTCGACTTCTTGCTTTGGATAAGCACGATCAGCCTGATCGCGATCGCGGCGGCCATGATCTACTTCTGCGTGAAGTATCGAGCCACCTCGCGCGAGGCCAACGAAGCCGCCGAGAGCCAGGTCGATCACAGCAACACCCTCGAGGTCACCTGGTCGGTGATTCCGTTGTTCGTCGTGATCGCGGTGTTCGTCGCCGGTTTCAAGCAATACGTCGATCTGCGTACGCCGCCGCGCACGGCCTACGAGGTCCACGCCACCGGCCAGCGCTGGAAGTGGAACTTCGAGTATCCGGAGGGCCTGTCGCATCCGGAGTTGCATGTGCCGATCGGTCGCAACGTGCGCATCATGATCCAGTCGGTCGATGTGCTGCACGCGCTCTTCATTCCCGAATTTCGCGTCAAGATGGACGCGGTGCCGGGGCGCTATACCGAGCTGTGGTTCAAGGCCACCAAGGAAGGGACCTTCCCGATCTACTGCGCGGAGTATTGCGGTACCGCGCACTCGGACATGCTGGCGCGAGTGGTCGTCCACTCGCCGGAGGCCTTCCAGGCCTGGGTCGCCGAAGAGATCCGCAAGATCGAGTCGATGCCCTTGGTAGACCTGGGCGCGCTCACCTACAACCAGAGCGGCTGCGCGACATGCCACTCGCTCGACGGCAGCACCAAGGTGGGCCCCACCTTCAAGGGCCTGTTTGGCAAGCAAGAGAAGCTGATCGGGCTCGGCTCGCTCGCGGTCGATGAAAACTACCTGCGCGAGTCGATCCTCGAGCCGCAGTCGAAGATCGTGGAGGGGTTCCCCCCGTCGATGCCCACCTTCAAGGGGCAGCTCTCCGACCGGCGCATCTCCGGTTTGATCGAATACATCAAAACCATCAAGTGACGAGATTTGGCCATGACCTCACCAAGCGCCACCGCTGACGTCCTCGCTTCGCCGTCGGAGCAGAGCGGCGACAACTACTTGACCCACGAGAAGGGTATCGCGTCGTGGCTGCTCACGCTCGACCACAAGCGCATCGGAGTCATGTACCTGATGTGCGTGCTCGGCGCGTTCTTGCTGGGCGGCGTGTTCGCGCTGCTCGTGCGCACCGAGCTGTTCACGCCCGGTCGCACCATCGTCGACCACGACACCTATAACCAGCTGTTCACGTTGCACGGCGCCGTGATGGTGTTCCTGGTCATCATCCCCGGCATCCCCGCGGCGCTCGGCAACTTCGTGCTGCCGCTGCAGCTCGGGGCCAAGGACGTGGCGTTTCCTCGGCTGAACCTCGCCAGCTGGTACCTGTGGGTGATCGGCGCATTGTTCATGGTGGCGAGCCTCGTCACCAATGCGGCCGACACGGGCTGGACGTTCTACACGCCCTACAGCACGGTGACGACCACCAGCGTCATCCCTGCGCTGTTCGGCGCGTTCATCCTGGGGTTCAGCTCGATCTTCACCGGGATGAACTTCATCACGACGATGCACAAGCTGCGGCCGCCGGGGATGACCTGGTTCCGCATGCCCTTGTTTCTGTGGGCGCTGTACTCGACCGCGGTGATTCAGGTGCTGGCCACCCCGGTGCTGGCGATCACGCTGCTGATGCTGATCGTGGAGCGCGTGGTAGGTATCGGCATCTTCGACCCGGCGCTCGGGGGTGACCCGGTCCTGTTCCAGCACTTCTTCTGGTTCTACTCGCACCCCGCCGTCTACATCATGATCGTGCCAGCGTTCGGCGTGGTCAGCGAGATCATCCCCTGCTTCTCGCGCAAGCGGATCTTCGGCTACAAGTTCATCGCGCTGTCTAGCGTGGCTATCGCGATCCTGGGCTTCCTGGTGTGGGGCCACCACATGTTCACCAGCGGACAGTCTGTCGTCGCTGCCACCATTTTCAGCGCCATCACCTTCCTGATCGCCATCCCGACGGCCATCAAGGTCTTCAACTGGGTGACGACGATGTACAAAGGCCGCATTCACCTCGACACGCCGATGCTCTACGCCCTGTTCTTTCTCTGGGTGTTCACCATCGGCGGGCTGACGGGCGTGTTCCTCGGCACGATGAGCGTCGACATTCACCTCCACGACACGTACTTCGTCGTGGCCCACTTCCACTACGTGATGATGGGCGGCTCGATCACCGCGTTCCTCGGCGGCATGCACTACTGGTGGCCGAAGATGACGGGGCGAATGTACGACGAGAAGCTCGGCCGCATCGGCTGCGCCATCCTGTTCATCGGCCTCAACCTCACGTTCTTCCCCCAGTTCATCCTGGGCACGCGCGGCATGCCGCGCCGCTACTACAACTATCTGGAGGAGTTCCAGGGCCTGCACCAGCTGTCGACGATCGGTGCGTTCACGATGGGCATCGCCTTCTTGATCACGGCCGTTTACCTGCTCGGCTCCTTGAAGAAGGGCAAGCCCGCGCCGGCGAACCCTTGGGGTGCGAATACGCTCGAGTGGCTCACGCCCTCGCCCCCCGCCTACTACAACTTCCACAACCCGCCGGAGGTTACGGGCGGCCCCTACGACTACGCCGACTGGGTGTACGACGCGCGCGTGGGCGGGTACGAGCGAAAGGCCACACGTGACCGTTGAACGTGCACACACCGAAGGTGCCATCGCCGGGGCCCGTGTCATCGAGTCTCCCGCTCGAGCCGCGCGCCGACGCCTCGCCCCGATGATCCGGCGGAAAGCGCTCCGTCAGAAGGACAGCCATGGCCCAATCCGCTGAGCAGTTATCGGACCACCACACGCCGGATAGCGGCGGGCACGCACACGACGCGGCCCACGCCGAACACCCGTTCCTCGCGCATCACTTCGACAGCCCGAAGCATCAGTTCGAGTCGGGCAAGCTCGGGATCTGGCTGTTCCTCGTCACCGAGGTGTTGTTCTTCGGCGGGCTGTTCTGCGCTTACGCGATCTACCGCTCGCTGCACCCGGAGATTTTCGTCTACGCCCACTACTACCTCGACACGTTCTGGGGTGCGGTCAACACGGGCGTCTTGATCGTCAGCAGCTTGACGGCAGCCTGGGCCGTGCGAAACGCGCAGCTCGGTGAGCAAAAGAAGCTGGTCACCAACATCATCATCACGATCGTGCTGGCGTGCTGCTTCTTGTGCGTGAAGTACATCGAGTACTCTCACAAGTTTCACGATAACGTCCTGCCGGGGCGCCACTTCAACCCGACGCACGAGGCGTGGGAGCTCGAATCTTACAAGAAGGCGCACGGCGACCATGGCGGCGGCCACGCCACGGCCGAGCACACCGAGGCGGCGCCGGCGCTGCCGTCGACTCCTGGCGCCACGGCCACGCCAGCGGCCCCCCTCGCTGGCACTCAGTCTGCGACCCCCACCGACACGACGAGCGCGGCGCAACCCGCCGCCCCGGGGGCTCCCGCAGGTGGCGCCGGTGCGGCTCCGACGGAAGCGACATCGGGCAAGAAAGCGCCGCCCGGTGCGCTCGAGCGTCCGCGCCACGTCAGCGTATTCTTCAGCATCTACTTTTTCATGACGGGCCTGCACGGCGTCCACGTCGTCGCCGGCATCATCACATGGCTCTGGTTGCTTCGTCGGGCGGTGCGCGGCGAGTTCGGTCCGCAGTACTTCGGAGCGATCGACTACGCGGCCCTCTACTGGCATCTCGTGGATCTGATCTGGATCTACCTGTTCCCCCTCCTTTACTTGATTCACTGACGAGCGACGCACATGTCAGACACGACACACAGTGCCACCGAGCACAAGGGCACCGCGCACGACGGCAACTCGCACGCGGGGCCCGAGTCTGGGCACGGTCATCACGGCGACGAGATCGCGCACGTCATGCCCGTTCGCCTGTTGATCGGCGTGTGGGGCGCGTTGATGGTGCTCACGATCATCACCGTCGCCGTCACGTCGGTGGATCTCGGGTCGAAAACGAACCTGGTGATCGCCATGGCGATCGCGACGGTCAAGGCCGGGCTCGTGGTGACCTACTTCATGCACCTTCGCTGGGACCGCCCGTTCCACACCCTGGTCTTCCTCGGGTCTCTGCTCTTCGTCTCGCTGTTTATCTCGATGACCTTGTTCGACAAGTCTGAGTACGAGCCCGACATCGAGGAGATGTACCTGCAGAAGGGCCAATAGCTCGCCGGTCTGCTGAACCGGTGACGCAGCACTGGCTCGTCCTCGAGCCACAAGCTCGTGGGCGCCAGGTCAGACAAAAACAGAAGCGCCGCTAGCGCCTCTCCTCTCGGAGGGACGTTCGCGGCGCTCGGTTTTTTGTGTTCGGAGGCGCGGGTCAGCGCCCGGCTCAGAGCGCCGGCGGCACCTGCGTCGTGGGACGGCTGTCGGGGATCTCGTCCTCCTTCGGCGGACCTTCGATCAGCGCGTAGGCGGAGTGGTTGTGGATCGACTCGAAGTTCTCCACCTCCACCACGTACGAGAGCACGCGCGGGTCCGAGTTCAGGCTGACGGCGACGTCACGCGCCAAGTCCTCCACGAACTTGGGGTTGTCGTAGGCGAACTCGGTCACGAACTTCTCGTCCGGGCGCTTGAGCACGCCGTAGAGCTGGCTCGACGCATTCTGCTCGGCGATATCGATCAGCTCCTCGATCCAGATCATCTCCTTGGATTCGACGGTGAGCGTGATGTGCGCGCGCTGGTTGTGCGCGCCGTAGGCCGAGATTTTCTTGGAGCACGGGCAGAGGCTGGTCGCGGGGACCACCACGCGGGTGGAGTGACTGTCGACACCTTCGGTGACCCGGCCGAGGAAGGTGACGTTGTAGTCCATCAAACTGCGCACACCGGAGACCGGGGCGCTCTTTTCGACGAAGTACGGGAAGCTCATCTCGATGTAGCCCGTCTCCGCGCCGAGTCGCGAGGCGACCTCGAACAGCATCTCGCGGAAAGACTCCACGGAGACAGCGCGCTCATGGCTGCTCAAGATTTCGACGAAACGTGACATGTGCGTGCCTTTGAAGTCGTGAGGCAGACGCACGTACATGTTGAACTCGGCAACCGTCGGTTGCACACCACCGGAGCGATCCTTGACGACCACCGGGTGCCGGATGCCTTTGACCCCCACTTTGTTGATGGCAATGCGCCGCAGATCGGGGCTGGCTTGAACGTCTTGGATCGAGGTTAGTGCTGCGCTCATGATAGTTAACTCTCAATGATAAGGCCGTTATCCCGGTGTAGCTCGAGAATCGCCCTCGCGTCGGGCTCCCGAGAGGGAGAGACGGAGAGAGCCGGCCGTGGAAGGGCAAGCGTCACCCTTGGGGCGCGTGCCGTGCGCCCAGCCTCGGTGAACAGAGACTGCTCGGGAAAACGCGAGATGACAGCCCGGCCGTTGATTCGAAGCGGGCCGCTGCCTCTGCGCACGGTGATGGCGGTAGTTGTTGTCAAAAGGGAGCCGGGATGATGGCGACTGGCCGCCGCCCGCTTTTTCCGTTGAGCGGAGCGGCGGGAGGGGACCCCGTAAGGCACAGTGATTAAAGCTGCCTGCCTATTAGTGCATAAGAGCGGGTTTGTTAATCGCAAGTCATCGTGGACGGCCGACTGGTTCGTGATTCGTCGTCGCGATAGTAGACACGATCATCTTTCGAGAGACACCTCCATGAACTCCTGGAGGACGTGCCCTGTGCGCAACAGCGCGTCTGCAGCGCGCAGCCCCTCGGCTTGACCGGGCCACGGCAATCGTCCCAGCGCGGAATCCAGGGAGAGCCACGCGAAGGCCGAGTGTTCCTCGTCGAGCACGGGCTCTTGCCCCTTGTCCGTCAGCGCCACGAACACGGGTATGTCGTTGATGCGGTCGTGCCGCCACTCGTAAAAACGGTTCACGTACGGAACACAAAGCAGACGTGCGATGGGGAGCCGCGTCTCCTCGGCGAGCTCGCGCAGGCAGGCCTGCCAAGCCGTCTCCTCCGCGCGCAGCTTGCCTCCGACCATGCGCCACGTCTCGGCGTAGATCTTGTGGCTCGAGCGCTTGAGCAACAGGTACTCGTAGCTGCCGCCGGCGACACTGCCGCCGGCAGCGGGGCGGGCCACGTGGCAATCGAAGACACGGATGACGGGAGCTCTGGGGCCCACGCGTGGCGTTTCACCCGCCTGGACAGAAGCTGAATCAGACATCTCGCCAGGCCCCTACCAGACCCAGGAGGCGGAGCAAATCGTGATCGGGTGCTGTGTATCACTGATAACGCAGCCCTAAGGACGCGCGCCGCTTCTGCCACTGCAGAAAGCGCGCTGAGGCATGTGCCGCGCCCCCCGGGTCGGGCCTCGGGCGCCACAGGGCCTGGAATAGTCCAACACCCTTGCGTCTCCGTGCGGCGGCGTCGCCTGGCGCATGAAGCCCGCGCGGGGTTGCCGCTCACTCCAGCGAGAGGAGCCTCGCCGCATTGTGATGGTACACTTTCGCCAGGACAGCGGGGGGGAGTGCGATCCCGTCGATCTTCCAGTTGCCTTGAATAGGCGTGGGGTGATCGAAGTTGGAATCGCCGGTCTCGAAATATCGACGCGAGGCATCGAAGAAGCGCGCGACCTCTGCCTCCGTCGGAGGCTTTGGACCCTGTGAACCCAGAAAAAGGGGGGTTGGTTCGGGACCGACACCGAGATCGGAGCCGTAGAGGATGCGATCCTGGAACTCGATGAAGAAGGCGCGCATGGCCGCTGCCGGGTGGCGGCCGAGCTCGGGGATGCGCGCCGCGGTGTCGATGTAGAGGTTTGGGTACTTGCGCAGCAGGCGCGCGACCTCCTCGGGGTGCTCGGCGTCGTTGCCGAAATGGACCGAGATGAACGTGGTGCCCGGATGGCGAGCGACCCGCGCCTCGAGCTCGCCGAGCAATCCTTTGAAGCTCGGTACTGGGCGCCCATACAAGGCCCAGGCGGGGTGCGCCTCGAGCTCGTCTTTGCGCGGATTGTTCGCGTCGATGGGCAACCAAAACGCCTCGGGATCGCCGCTGTGGATCGCGACCGGCATTCCGAGTTCGCCGGCGGTGGCAAAAACCGGGTCGAGCGCGGGGTCGTCGACGGGAATGCGCCGCCGGCTGGGGGGCGCGAGCGCGAGCCCGAGCACTTTCGCAATTTTCAGCCCCCGAGCCCCGCGCTCGTGCGCGATTCGGACGAGCTCGGCCATGCGCCGGCCGTAGTCGGGAAAACGTGCCTGCTCGTACGCCAGCGTCGTGAACACGACGATCTTGCCGGGCGCGCGCGCGGCGGCCGCCAGCTGCTCGTCGAGGCCGGCGAGCGGATGCCCGCCGGACAGGTTGACGACCCGCTGGATGCCGCGCCGCTGCATCAGATCGACGAGCCGCGGGAGTCCAGCCGGGCTCAGGTGCACGTGCACGTCGATGATGTCGGCGCTCTGCTTCGCCGCGGGCGGAACTGCGGCAGGTTCGCGCCCGGCGCCGCCGCCTGCGGATGAAAACAGCTCGACGGCGAGCAGGCCCGCGATGATCAGCGACGCCAGCGCGCCGAGGGCTCGTCCGACCCTCTCGAGCGACCGGGGGCGGTCGTTGGGCGCGGTGTGAATCCTCTCGTCACCGGCGCGGCTCATGCTCGGGAGCGTACGGTGTTTTCCCGCGGGGAACCCCCAAAATTCGAGGCCGCGGTGCGGGCGCCGATCTACGCTTCGGCGATGGTCTGGTTCAGCTATCACGGCGGGCACAGCGGCGAATTTTGCGGGCACGCCAAGGGGCAGCTGCGCAGCGTGGTCGAAGCGGCGCTCGGCGCGGGCTTCACCACCTACGGTCTCTCCGAGCACGCGCCCCGCTACCAGCTCGAGCACCTCTACCCCGAAGAACGAGGGCTCGCGCCGGCCGATCTCGAGGACAAGTTTCGCCGCTACGTGGAGAGCGCGCTCGAGCTACGTCGAGAGTTCGAGGGGCGGCTCGAGCTCTTGATCGGCTTCGAGACGGAAGCGCTGCCGCTCGCCGACTGGCCCGACAAGATGCGGGCGCTCCGGCGCTCTGCCCCGTTCGACTATATCGTGGGCAGCGTCCACAGCATCGGCGACACCTGGATCGACCTGAACATCGAGACGTCGGAGCGCGCCGCGCGCGACAACGGCGGCTGGGAAGCGCTGCGCTGTGCCTATTTCGATCGCCTCGCCGAGCTGGTGCAGGCGCTGCGCCCGGAGATCGTCGGGCATGTCGACTTGATCCGCCGCTTCGAGCCGCCCGATTTTCGCTTCACCGAGCACGCGCTCCATCACGCCGAGCGCGTGCTCGAGGCGGCGCGCGACAGCGGCTCGGCGCTAGAGGTCAATGCCGCTCCGGTGCGCCGTGGCTTCGGGCCCGTCTACCCGGGTCCGCAGGTGCTGGCGCGAGCCTGCGAGATGGAGGTCGCGGTCACGCTGGGCGACGACAGCCATGGCCCCGACGGCGTGGGCGTGGGGCTCGACGCCTGCCTCGAAGCGATCGCGCGCGCGGGTTACCGGGAGGTGCACTACCTCACGCGCCGCGAGGGCCAGGTGGTGCTCGCCAGTGCCCCTCTCTGCGACGTTCATCCGCAGAGAGCACAGGAAGGCGAGAAGCCGGGAAGATAAGCAGATCATTTTTCCGGCGCCACTCCTCAAAACCCTTCCCGCCTCCCCGCCTTCCTGTTCAAAATCCAGCCTCATGACGCAATTGCTGTTCGCGACTTCCAACCAGCACAAAGTCGACGAGGTCAGGGCGATCCTGGGGCCGCTCGGCTTCGTCGTGCGCTCGCTCGCCGACGTCGAGAGTGTGCCGGAAGAGCCGGAGGAAAACGGTGCGACCTTTGAAGACAACGCTCGCCTCAAGGCGCGCTACTACGCCCGCGCCCTCAGGATGACGTGCATCGCCGACGACTCGGGCATCGAGGTCGACGCGCTCGGTGGCGCACCCGGCGTGTATTCGGCGCGTTATGCAGGCGCTTCGGGCACCCGCGACGAGCGCGACGCGGCCAACAACGAGAAGCTGCTCGAGGCTCTCCGGCATGTCCCCGAGGGGCGGCGTCAGGCACGCTTCGTGTGCGTCGCCAGCGTCTCCGATCCAGGGGGGAACATCCTGGCGGAAGCGCGCGGGACGTTCGAGGGCGCGATCGCCCAGGCACCTCGAGGAACGAACGGCTTCGGCTACGACCCGCTGCTCTTCCTGGCAGACCGCGCGTGCACGAGCGCCGAGCTCCTGCCGGAGGAGAAACACGCCCGCTCGCACCGCGGCAAGGCGTTTCGTGCGCTCGCGGTGCCCTTGCGAGCGCTGAGCGAGGCGTAATCGGCGGTCAGCTGACGGCGGGGCGCGGCGGCGGAGGGCGGCACGAGCTCGGAACTCGCTCGGGGCGAGCGAAATAGAAGCCTTGCACGAAGTCACAGCCGAGGTTGACGACGGTATCGAGCTCGTCCTCGTTCTCGACGCCCTCGGCGACGACCATGGCTCCGATCTCGCGGGCAAGCTGCGTCATGGATCGGACGACCTTGCGCTTCGTCCCGTTCGTATGCACGTCGCGCACCAGGGACATGTCGAGCTTGACGATCTCGGGTTCCAGCTGCGCGAACGTCGTGAGCCCGGCATAGCCGGCGCCGAGGTCGTCGATCGCGATGCGGAAGCCCATTCGCCGCAGCGCTGCCACCCGCTCTGCGACGTTGTCGAGCTTGTCCAGCGACGAGCGCTCGGTGATCTCCAGCACCACTCGGTTGGCGATGCTCGAAAGCGGTTCGCTGGCGAGGAACAGCGCTGGATCGGCAAGGTCCTTCGGGTGCAGGTTGACGAACATGAGGCCGTCGGAGGGCAGCTGGACGAACGCCTCGACCGCCCGCTCGCGGATCACTCGGCCGAGCTCGTCGAGCGAGCCGAGCAGCTCGGCCGCCTCCAGGACCTGCACGGGGTCGGTAAAATTCGGCTCGTCGCTGCGCAGCAGCACCTCGTGGCCGTAAACCTCGCGCCCATCGGACGTGAGGATGGGCTGGAACGCGAGCCAGAGCGTGTCGACAGCGCGCCGGAAGCTGCTCTTCAGCGCCCGCGTCGCCCGCGAAGGCCCGAGCGGAACGTAGCGCTGCTCGGCCTCCTTTCGGCGCCGCGCCAGGCCCTGCACGATGGTGGCGAGCACGACGTCGACCTTGAACGGCTTCAGGATGTAGTCGTAGGCGCCCGCCTTCATGGCGTGGATCGCGGTGTCGACCGTTCCAAACCCCGTCATGACGATCGTCAGCGCGTCGGGGTTCAGCCGGGCCACCTCTGCGAGCAGCTCGAGCCCGCCGAGCTTCGGCATCTTGAGGTCGCTGATGACGACGTCATACTGACCATGCGACAAGCGGTGGACCGCGGCCTCGCCATCCGAGGCCGTGTCGACGCTGAAGCCTTCCATCTTCAGGAAGTCGCACAGCACGCGACGGATGGCGGGTTCGTCATCCACCACCAGCACCTTCGGTATTTGGGCCAAGAGCCCGATGGGCGCGGTCACCACGTCGTTACCCTACCACAAAGGAAATCTTAACCTTGCGCCCGACAAGGAGGAAACGGGTCTACTCTGGGCGTTCGATCGCCTGTACAGGTGAACCCCGTGCACCACCTCAGGCGTAAAAATTTGCCGATGGTGAGGGCCCGCGCGGTGGGAGTGCGATGATGCCGAGTCTGGCGGCGGGCGGACACCACCTCCGGCCAACGGCGCACCCTCTGGGCCTCTAAACCCCCAGAGCGCCTTGTTGCACGATAAAATCGACGACGGTTTCGACGCCGTCACCCGTCTTCAGGTTAGTAAAAACGAACGGACGATCCTTGCGCATTTTGCGTGCATCGCGGTCCATGACGTCGAGCGATGCACCAACATGGGGCGCGAGATCGATCTTGTTGATGATCAGTAGGTCAGACCGGGTGATTCCGGGCCCACCCTTGCGCGGGATCTTGTCGCCGGCAGATACGTCGATGACGTACAGCGTGAGGTCGCTCAGCTCGGGGCTGAACGTCGCCGCGAGGTTGTCGCCCCCACTCTCGACCAGCACCAGCTCTAGCCCCTGAAAACGCCGCGAGAGCTCCGCCACCGCCTCCAGGTTGGCCGAGGCATCCTCTCGGATCGCCGTATGCGGGCAGCCGCCGGTCTCCACTCCGATGATGCGATCCTCGGAGAGCGCGCCGTTGCGGATCAGGAACTCCGCGTCTTCCTTGGTGTAGATGTCGTTGGTCACGACCGCGAGGTCGTAGCGCTCGCGCAGGCGCTGGCACAGCGTGTTGACCAGCGCCGTCTTTCCGGAGCCCACCGGGCCACCCACACCGACTCTCAATGCTTGATGGTTGCTCATGGCACTCTGACTTTCCTGTCTGACGGAGCGTGTTCTCGAGGAAGCGGTTTGCTGCACCGGGTCACGACCTGAAGAGCCGAGTGTACTGGGTCTCGTGCCACGCCAGGCTCATCGCGAGCCCCGGCGTCGAGCTGCCGATCTCGGCCTCTGGCAGCTCGAGCGCGCGGCGAAGCCAGCAGGGAACGTCTGCGAGCACGGCCGACAGCGCCCGTTGCGCGGCCATGTGCCCGAGCGGAACGAGCCGCGCCGCGGCGCTGACCTGCTGCTCGCACCATGCGAAGCCATATCCGGTCATCGCGAGCTCGAGCGGGAGGCCCAGATGCACCGCACCGATCGCGAATGAGACGACGTAGCTCGCGCTGGGGTGCCCGCGGAACCGCTCTGCGGCCGGAACTCCCAGGTTGACGAGCAAGCTCGCGAGCGAGCTGCCGAGCTGCCGCTCTTGTTCTGCCAGCTCCCGGGCTTCACGGCTCGCGAGCAGGCGCTCCCCGAGCGCGACCAACCTCGGCTCGTCGGCGTCGAGCGCTGCGGCGTAGCTCTCGCGCAGAAGCGGCAGATCGAGCCGGGCCAGGGCGTGGGCCCCGATGCCCGCGAGCCACTCGGTGAGCTCTGCCTCGGAGCGCACCCAGCCGCGCTCGATCGCCGTCTCGAGCCCCTGCGAATAAGCGAACGCGCCGATCGGACAGAGCGAGCTCGACAGCTGCAGCATGCGGAGCAGGGCGCCGGTAGGCTCGCTGGCGAAGGTGCCGGCGTGCGCTGACGGGGCCGCGGCGTGTCCGTCAGTGGTGGTGGTCGTGCTCGTCGTGACCATGATGGTGGTGGTGGGCGCCGGTGCGGCCGTACGCCCCCGCCTCCGGCTCGAACGGCGCTTCCGCGAAGCTCGGCTGGAGCCCGAGGCCCCGCAACATATCGTCGAGCACGTGATCGTGCTGATAGCTCAGCGTACCCGGCTGGATCTGCAGCGGCACGTGCCGGTTGCCGAGGTGGTACGCGGCCCGCGCGAGCTCCGTCGCGTCGGCGCTGGCCACCACGCTCAGCTCTTCCGCCGCCGATCGCACCTGGATGACGGCGCCTTCCTCCGTCTGGAGGAGCGCTCCGTCGCGCAGGATGTGGCCCCTCGGCAGCGACAGCGCGATCTGCTGGCCGCTGTCGAGCTTGGCCACCAGCCGGCTCTTCTGGCGGAGCTCGAAGGGGAGCGTCAGGCGATCCGCGACGCCGGTTCCGGAGGGAAGCTCGGGCAGAATGGCGATGGCCTTTTGCATGAGAGTCAAAACAGAAAGTACTTCTGGGCGAGCGGGAGCACGCTCGCCGGTTCGCACCGGAGTAACTCGCCGTCGGCTCGCACCTCATACGTCTGAGGGTCGACCTCGATCTTCGGGGTCGCGTCGTTGAGCACCATGTGTCGCTTCTTCTTCTCGCGAATGCCGCGCACCGCGAGCGTCGTCTTGCGCAGCCCGAGGGCCTCGGCGACACCGCTCTGCTGAGCGGCCTCTGACAGGAAGGTGATGCAGGTCTTGCCGACGGCGCCGCCCAGCGCCCCGAACATCGGCCGGTAGTGCACGGGCTGGGGCGTCGGGATCGAGGCGTTGGGGTCGCCCATCGGCGCCGCGATGATCATACCGCCTTTGATGATCATGGACGGCTTGGCGCCGAAGAACGCCGGGCGCCACAGGACGATGTCGGCGAGCTTGCCCGGCTCGAGCGAGCCGATCTCCCGATCCATCCCGTGGGCGATGGCCGGGTTGATCGTGTACTTGGCCACGTAGCGCTTGACGCGCTGGTTGTCGTTGCGTGCGGGATCGCCCTTCAGGCTGCCGCGCTGCACCTTCATCTTGTGTGCGGTCTGCCAGGTGCGAGTGACGACCTCGCCGACGCGCCCCATCGCCTGCGAATCGGAGGAGATCATGCTGAATGCGCCGAGGTCATGCAGGATGTCTTCTGCGGCGATCGTCTCGCGCCGGATGCGGGACTCGGCGAACGCGATGTCTTCCGGGATGCTCGGATCGAGGTGATGGCACACCATCAGCATGTCGAGGTGCTCGTCGAGCGTGTTGACCGTGTAGGGTCGCGTCGGGTTCGTCGACGACGGCAGGACGTTCTCCAAGCCGCACGCCTTGATGATGTCCGGCGCGTGGCCGCCGCCCGCGCCCTCCGTGTGGTAGGCGTGGATCGAGCGGCCGTTGATCGCTGCGAACGTGCTCTCGACGAAGCCCGACTCGTTCAGCGTATCGGTGTGGATCGACACCTGGACGTCGTGCTTCTCGGCGACCGAGAGGCAACAGTCGATCGCCGCCGGAGTGGTGCCCCAGTCCTCGTGCAGCTTGAGCCCGATGGCACCGGCGCGGATCTGCTCCTCGAGCCCTGCCGGCAAGCTGGCGTTGCCTTTGCCGAGGAAGCCGAGGTTCATCGGCAGCGAATCGACCGCTCGCAGCATCTGCGCCATGTGCCAGGCGCCGGGCGTGCAGGTGGTGGCGCTGGTGCCCGCGGCGGGCCCGGTGCCTCCGCCGATCATCGTCGTCACGCCGCTCATCAGCGCGTCGTCGATCTGCTGGGGACAGATGAAATGGATGTGCGAGTCGATGCCGCCCGGGGTCGCGATCTGCCCTTCGCCGGCGATGATCTCGGTGCCCGGGCCGATCACCAGGTTGACGCCGGGCTGAACGTCGGGGTTGCCTGCCTTGCCGAACCCGGCGATGCGCCCATTTTTTAGCCCTATGTCGGCTTTGAAGATGCCCCAATGATCGAGCACGAGCGCGTTGGTGATCACCGTGTCCATCACCTCGGCGCCGACGCGCTGGCTCTGCCCCATGCCGTCGCGGATGACCTTGCCTCCGCCGAACTTCACCTCTTCGCCGTAGACGGCGTGGTCGTGCTCGACCTCGATCCAGAGGTCGGTATCGCCCAGGCGAACGCGATCGCCCGTGGTGGGGCCGTACATGTCCGCGTACGCGGAGCGAGTGATATTTGCCATAGGATGCTGCTCAGAGCTTGCCCATGATCTGGGCGTCGAAGCCGTAGACGATGCGCAACCCGCCGTACTCGACGAGCCGCACCGAACGTTCCTGGCCGGGCTCGAACCGGATCGCGGTGCCAGCCGGGATGTCGAGGCGATAGCCGCGCGTCGGCTCGCGCTCGAACTGCAGGGCGGCGTTTGCTTCGTAGAAATGATAGTGCGAGCCCACCTGCACCGGGCGGTCACCGGTGTTCTTCACTTTGACGTCGAGCGTCTGGCGCCCCACGTTCAGCGGGATGTCGGGGCCGCTCACCTCGACCGCGCCGGGGGGGGTCGCGTCGGGCTGCGTCGGGCGGATCGGCGTGTGCACGGTGACGAGCTTGGTGCCGTCGGGAAACGTCGCCTCGACCTGCACCTCGGGGATCAGGGAGGCGACGCCCGGCATCACGTCGTCCTCCGAGAGCAGCTCGGCGCCTGCGCCCATGAGCTCGGCCACGCTGCGCCCATCGCGCGCACCCTCCACGATGGCCGCGGAGATGTACGCGACCGCCTCGGGGTAGTTCAGCTTGAGGCCGCGCGCTTTGCGTCGCTCGGCGAGCAGCGCCGCGGTGAACAGGAGGAGCTTGTCTTTCTCTCTCGGCGAAAGTTCCATATCTTCTCTTCCGTTGCTCGCTCGTCCGTCGTGATCTGAGAGGGCCCGGTCAGGTCGCCCACACTCGAGGGGGCCGTGCCTCGCGACCGAGGAGCTTCGGCCGCAGAACGGCCCACGCCGCGCCGAAATGACGCTTCGCTGACTCGGCGCTATAACCCAAATAGCGGCACAGCAGAACCTCCCCGAGCCGGCTCACGCTCAGCCAGTCCTGCTCCGACTCCGGGAGCGCGGCGCGCACCGCGTCCACCTCGGCTGCCCCTGCGCCGGTCGCGATCAGCGTGCCGACCACCGTTCGACCGGCGAGCCCCCAGGGCGCCGAGAGCGCCCGGCTACCCCCTTCGTACTCGGCGCGCTCCATCCAGAGCCGGCGCTCGTCGCGCGCGAGCTCCCAGCTCTGGATCAGGCGGCCTCGGGCCAGGCCGGCGTTGTCATGGCCGAGGCAGGTGATGTCCCAGCCGATGAAATGGGCTTTCGCGTCGAGACGCACGCGCGTGGACGATTCGGCGTGAACCCCGGAGAAGACGATCGTTTCCTGCGGTAGCCACTCAAAGGCGCCGCCTCCGCTGACCACGACGTCGTGCGCCAGGTTCGAGCTCGGGCCAGAGCTGCGGTAGAGCTTCGTCGCGCCCGGCGTGGTGACGAGCGCGCGCGCCTCCGGGCAGACCTTGAATTCATAGGCGAGTGAATCGCCACCCACCACCCCGCCGGGAGGGTGGATGAGATAAACCTGGCAGGCGCCGTCGGGCTCGTGGAAGGCGCGCTGCACCAGCAAGGGGCCGCGATGTCTCCGGCGCGCAATCACTGTGAGGTGACCGCTGCGCTCGAAATCGAGGCTCAGGCGACCGACCCATGAGTCTGCCCGAGAGTCCGGGACCCGGACGGGCGACGGCTGGGTCTGAGCAACAGACGACTGCGATTTCAGGACGACAGGTACCTCAGACCACGAGGTAGCGCTGGACGATGTCGTCGGTCAACTGATCCATGGTGCCAGCGGCCACGTTGCGGCCGCGATCGAGCACGTGAAAATGCCGCCCGACGCGCCGCGCGAAGGGCAGCTTCTGCTCGACGAGCAGGAGGGTCAGCTTCTCCTTTTCGTAGAGCTGGATCAGGATGTCGCCTATCTGGTGTACGATGTTGGGCTGGATGCCCTCGGTCGGCTCGTCGAGGATGAGCAGCTTCGGATCCGACATGAGCGCCCGCCCGATCGCGAGCTGCTGCTGCTGCCCGCCAGACAGGTCGCCCCCGCGGCGATGGAGCATCTCTTTCAGCACCGGGAAGTAGCCGAAGATGCGCTCCGGGATGCCCCGCTTGCGCTTACCGCGTGCGGCGGCGAGCCCGACGAGCAGGTTCTCTTCCACCGTCAGCATCGAGAAGATCTCTCGCCCCTGAGGCACGAGGCCGATGCCGAGCTTCGCGCGCTCCCAGGAAGGCATCCCTCGCATGGGCTTGCCCCCGAGCGAGATCTGCCCCGAGCGGATCGCGAGCGACCCCATGATGCTCTTGAGCAGGGTCGTCTTTCCGACGCCGTTGCGGCCCATGAGGCAAGTGCAGGTGCCCTCGGGGACATCGAGCTCGACATCCCACAGAGTGTGGCTCTCGCCGTAGTATTGGTTGATCTTGTCGACGTGCAGCACGGCTCATTCTCCCAGGTAGACTTCGATCACCTTCGGGTCGTTCTGGCAGTGGTCCATCGACCCTTCGCACAGTACCTTGCCCTGATGGAGTACCGTCACCGTGCGCGCGATGCTGCGGATGAAGTCCATGTCATGCTCTACCACCACGACGGTGTGCTTGCCCGCCAGCCCGAGCAGCAGCTCCGCGGTGCGCTCCGTCTCCTGGTGCGTCATGCCGGCGATGGGTTCGTCGACCAGCAAGATGCTCGGATCTTGCGCGAGCAACATGCCGATCTCCAGCCATTGCTTCTCGCCGTGCGAGAGCAGGCCCGCCCGCACATCGCGACGCTGCGATAGGCCTACCGTCTCCAGGATCTGATCAATCTTCTCGCGCTGGCTCTTGCTCAGGCTGGCGAAGAGTGAGTGAAAGACGCCACGATCGGTGGCGAGAGCGAGCTCCAGGTTCTCGAACACGCTGTGGCCCTGAAACACCGTCGGCCGCTGGAACTTCCGGCCGATGCCGAGCTCCGCGACCTCATACTCGGCGAGCTCGATCAGCGACTTCTGCTCGCGATCTTCACCCACCAGGTAGACATTGCCGGCGGTCGGCCGCGTCTTGCCGGTGATGCAGTCCATCAGCGTGGTCTTGCCGGCGCCGTTCGGGCCGATGATGCAGCGCAGTTCGCCACGATCGAGCGTCATCGTCAGGTCTGTCAGCGCCTTGAAGCCGTCGAACTGCACGCTGATGTTGTCGACCCAGAGATGCGCGAGGGGGCGGCCCATTCCGACGCCGGGGCTCTCGCCGAGCTGCAGCTCCGAGCCCGAATCCAGCGGCGACTGGTCCTTGCGGTTCTCCTTGAGCTCGACGTGCGACGTGTCGATCGGGGAGGGCTCGGACTGGGGAGCGTTCGTTGCACTCAGGGTCATCGGAACAGACCTTCGTTGGATGCGGGGAGACTCATTCCGCAGGCGTTGCGGCGCGGCTGCCAGACAGCCGACTCTTGAGCTTGGCGACGACTGGGTTGTCGAGGGCGCTGGCGAGGCCGCCGGGAAGGCAGAGCGTGATGAAGACGAACAGGGCGCCGAGCACGTAGAGCCACAGGTCGGGCGCCGACGCGGTAAACCAGCTCTTCGCGCCGTTGACCACGAACGCCCCGAGCGCTGCGCCGCCGAGCGTCGCCCGCCCGCCCACCGCCACCCAGATCGCCATTTCGATCGAGTTGGCGGGCTGCATCTCGCTCGGGTTGATGATGCCGACCTGCGGCACATAGAGCACGCCGGCGAGGCCACACAGCACGGCCGACAGCGTCCACACGAACAGCTTGTAGCGCAGCGGGCTGTAGCCCGTGAACATGACCTTGCTCTCGTGGTCGCGCAGCGCGCGCATGATGCGCCCGAGCTTGCCTGTCACGATGTATCGACACAGCAGATAAAC
>Ga0247763_1000262_pt1 | contig 29611 bp, 17 predicted proteins | sample UWRJL141409B4_FD_179926 | JGI IMG/M metagenome (GOLD analysis project Ga0247763, IMG submission 179926) | Plant litter microbial communities from Arlington Agricultural Research Station in Wisconsin, United States - UWRJ-L141-409B-4 | ecosystem: Environmental > Terrestrial > Plant litter >... | reverse complement strand
CCGAGGCGATCGCGCGCTCGCTCGACGCGGTCATCACTTACAACGCGGAGGTCACGCGACTGCAGCGCACCACGCGCGGCGCGCGGGTGGAGTGGCGCGACACGCTGCGCGGGCAGAGCTCGTCGTTCGAGGCCGATTACGTGCTCGTGACGATCCAGCCCGGGCTCTTGCCGGGCATCGATCACGACCTGTCGCCCCGGGTGCGGCAGGCGCTCGCCGCGCCCGAGAGCTCGCCGCTGGCCAAGGTCGGCTTTCAGGCGCGCCGCCGCTTCTGGGAGCTCGACGACCAGATCTACGGCGGCATCTCCTGGACGGACCATTCGATCACCCAGATCTGGTATCCGTCGAACGGCATTCACGCCAAGAAGGGCGTGCTGATCGGCGCCTACGTGTTCCGAGACGGCGAGGCCTTCGCCCGGCTGTCACCCGCCGAGCGGCTCGAGCTGGCGCTCCAGGGCGGCGAGCTCTTGCACCCGCAGTACCGGCAGCACCTCGAGCGTGGCGTGTCGATCTCCTGGCGCAAGGTGAAATATTCGAGCGGCGCGACCACGCGCTGGAGCGACGAGGCCCGTCGCAGCGCCTACCCCGTTTTGCTCGAGCCCGACGGACCCTACTTCTTCGCCGGTGAGTATCTGAGCTATATCAACGGCTGGCAAGAGGGCGCCTTGCGTTCGGCGCAACATGCCATCGAGCGGCTCAATGTCGTTCATCGCGAGAAGGTTCATCGCGAGAAGCAACCCCTGTCACACGAGGCACACAAACCATGAAGAAACTCATCACCGGACTGGTCGCCGCAGCGGTCTCCGCCCCCTTCATTCTGGGGGCGGCGCAGGAGGCGACGGGCATCAAGCGCGTCAAGGGCGCCGCCACCTCTCCCATCTTGTCCGGGGTGGTCGTGCCGGCGAACACGAGCCTCTACTACCTGAGCGGCCAGGTGCCGAAGGCCATCGACGCGGCCAAGCCAGCGGACAGCATCGAGGCCTACGGTGACACCAAGGCACAGGCGGTCAGCGTGTTCAACAAGATCAAGGAGCTGCTCGAGGCGCAGGGCCTCGGCTTGTCGGACGTGATCAAGCTGACGGTGTACCTGGTGGGCGACCCGAAGAAGGACAACAAGCTCGACTTCAAGGGCTTCTCCGAGGCGTACGCGCAGTTCTTCGGCACCGCGCAGCAGCCCAACATCGTGGCGCGCACCACCGTGCAGGTGGCTGCGCTGGCCAACCCGGGCTTCCTCGTCGAGATCGAGGCGACGGCGGCCAAGGCAGCGAAGTAAACGGGCGGACCAATACACGGCATCGGGAGAAGGAGCACGCGCATGTCACACGGTTCGGAGCTGAACGGTCAGGTCGCCATCGTCACGGGCGGCAGCGAGGGCATCGGAAAGGCGACGGCGCTGCGCCTCGCCCAGAGCGGCGCGCGCGTGGCGATCGCTGCACGCCGGGCAGACGTGCTCGAGAAGGCGGCGCGCGACATCCGAGAGGCGGGCGGCACCGTGCTGCCGATCGTGGCTGACGTGACGCAGCCCGCTGACGTCGAGCGCCTGGTGCGCACGACGGTGGCGGAGTTCGGTCGCCTCGACATCCTGGTCAACAACGCGGGCACGGGCCGCGCCAACGCCTTCGAGGCCGTGGACGACGCGACGTGGGACGCTGACCTGGACGTGAAGCTGTACGCCGCCATCCGCACCACGCGCGCGGCGTTGCCGCACCTGAAGCAGCGCGGCGGGCGCATCATCAACGTCACCACGCCCGCCGGCAAGCACCCGGGCGCCAAGTCGCTGCCCACCTCCGTCAGCCGCGCCGCGGGCATCGCCCTCACCAAGGCGCTCTCGAAGGACCTGGCGGAGCACCACATCCTGGTGAACACGGTGTGCGTGGGCCTGATCAAGAGCGCGCAGCACGAGCGCACGGCCCAGAAGCTCGGCGTGGAGCTCGAGCGCCACTACACCGACATCGGCAAGAGCGTCCCGCTCGGGCGCGTGGGGGAGGCCGAGGAGGTCGCGAACGTGATCGTGTTCCTCGCCTCACCCGCGGCCAGCTACGTGACGGGCACGAGCATCAACGTGGACGGCGGCAACGCGAGCGCGATCTGATCTCCAGCGCGAGCTCAACGCACTCGAGGCAGCACGTTCTCTGCGAAGTCCCACATGTCTCGCTCGAAGGGCTGGAACTGGAGCAGGAACGTGTCGACGCCGGCATCCGCGAAGCGGCGCAAGCGGTCCGCCACCTCGGCATGACTGCCGACCAGGCCGGCTGCCGTTCCGCCGTTGGTGCCCACGTGGGGGATGTGCGCGAGCGCCTTGTGCATCACCACGTCGGGGTCGACGTTGCGGGCTCGCGCCCCGCGGTGCGCCTCTTCCTGCGTCAGCCGGAGCAGGCGTTCGTGGTGCGCGTGGGCCTCGGCCGCCGTCGGCCGCGCGATCACGAAGGCGGATAGCGCGAATCGCAGCGGCGCGCCGGTTCGGGCGCGGGAGCGTACGTCGGCGATCAACGGCTCGAGCTCCGCGAGGGGGCGGCCGTTGATGATCCAGTGGTCGCCGGCGTCGGCGGCCAGCGCCCGCGCGGCCTCCGACTCGCCGCCGACGTAGAGCGGTGGGCGAGCGCGATGGGTGCGCGCGGGACGCAGCACGTAGTCTGTCACCCGGAAGTGCCGGCCCTCGTGCTGCACGCGCTCGCCGCTCATGAGCGCCTCGACGACCTCCAGCCACTCGCGCCCGTAAGCATAGCGCGAGTCGTGCTCGGGGAAGGTCATGCCCGCGTTCTCGATCTCGGTCTTGTTCCAGGCGTTGACCAGGTTCAGCGCGAAGCGCCCCCGGCTGATGTGCTCGATCTGCAGCGCCATCTTGGCCAGCACGACCGGGTGGTAGAGCAGCGGCTTGATCGCGGCGATGAGCTCGATGCGCTGGGTGAGCGCGGCCAGCGCGGCGGCGCTCGTCCACGGCTCGAGCGCGTCCAGCGCGTCGCTGCGCGGGTTCATCGTGTGCTGGGCCAGGAGCACGGTGTCGAACCCCAGGTGCTCGGCCTCCAGCACCAGCGCCCGATTGCGCTCCCAGGACGCGTCGTACGGCTCTTCGGGGTCGCCATAGGCGCCACGGCTGCCGTGCACGAGCGCCCAGATCCCGAAGCGCGGGCGCCGCCGAGCCGCCGGGCTCCGTTCATGATTCGCTGAGCTCGACATTCTGGTCCTTTCGTTGACGGGGGTTCAGCCGTGTGGGCGCTCTGCTGATCATGGATGCGACTGATCACGGATGCGGCGCCTTTGATTGTTCGAACACGCTCGCATCGACCAGCGGCGCGACGTCGACCCGCGCCGGCAGCACCCCTTCGGCATAGAAGCTGTCAGCGACGCGCTGAAGCTCGGCGATGACCTCGTGATCCGGCGCGATGAGGCTCGGGTTCTCGCGTTCGACGACCACGCGCGCGACCGCGGGGGTAGCCCGCGTGACGCGCGTGAAGACCTCGAGGTATTGCTCGGGGTGCGCGCGTGACCACTCGTTGGCGGCGCGCTGGCGGCCGATGTATTCGACGACCGCAGCGCGTTTGAGCGGATCTTGCAACGCCGAGAGGGCAACGGTGATGAAGCCCAGCGCCGCGTTGATGCCCTGGCCGTCGCGCAGCACGCGCGCCCCCGCGAGCTCCGCCGATGCCTGGTAGGTGCCGAAGGTGGCCCAGGCATCGATCTGGCCTGCTCCGAAGGCGGCTGCAGCGTCGCCCGGGAGCATGAAGCCGATCTGCAGCTGTTTCGGGTCGATGCCGGCCTCGCGCAGTGCGCCGATCAACAGGAACTGGGCGACGCTGCCTCGGGCCGACGACACGATCACCTGCTTGCCTGCCAGGTCGGCCACGGATTGGATCGCCGAGCCCTGCGGGACGAGAATGGCGACGCCGCGGCCCGACGCGCGCGACGCGGCGACGATGCGCAGCGGCACCTGGCCCGCGGCGGCGGCGATCACGGGTGTATCGCCTGCCGGTGCCGTGTCGACCGCGCCGGCCGCGAGCGCCTCGAAGAGCGGCGCGGCGCCCGGGAAGACGGCCCATTGAAAGTCGAAGGGCGCCCCCGCCAGCGCATCGCTCGCCTCCATCTTGGCGCGGTTGAGGCCGACCTGGTCGCCCAGCACGAGCTGCGCGCGAGCCGCCGGTCGCGGCTGCTCGCAGCCGAGTTGCACCATGACATGCATCAGGACCTGCAACAGCCAGACACCGGCCCAGGCGCGGGGGGAGGCGTTGCGGGTCTGTTTCGAACGGCGCGATTCCTGGCCATTTCTCGCTGCGCCCAGCGCCGCCGCCGGTTTGTGCCCGACGCGCTGATAACGGTCACTCATCAGAGACATGATTCTATTTCGATGGACATACCACATCGAGGAGAACATTTTTCGCCGCACATGTTCCGTTCACGATGCTCGGCCGCTCACCCTCGACAGCGAACCTCGCCATTGACCCGCACGGCGATCGGGCTGCCCGGGGTAGCTTGCGTCAGCGCGCTCATCGCGAGCCCGCTGATGGCGAGCCCGCTGATGGCGAGCACAGCGGCCGCACAGGAGCCCGCCCCGCAACAGCCAGCTCCGCCGGCCGAGAGTGCCGCGCCGACACCCGTGGAAGGCGCATCGCCCGCCGTGGCGGGGCCCGCGCCTGCTCCGAACGAAGCCGCTGCGCCCGGCGATCGCGCCGCACCCGACGAGCCATCGGCCCTGAGCGCGGTCGTGGTGCTCGGCCAGCGCGGGGGGCCGCCTCGCACCGTGGCGGAGAGCCCGGCGCCGATCGACGTCATCAGTTCGGACGATCTGCTGAGGACGGGGCGCGCCGAGCTGGGCGAGGCGCTCGCAAAGGCGCTGCCGTCGTTCAACTTCGGCAGCAACCAGGCGGGCATCACCTCGATCGTGCGGCCCGTCACCAACCGCGGGCTCGGCCCGGCCTACACGCTGGTGCTGGTGAACGGGAAGCGTCGACACAACGGCGCTCAGCTCACGAACGGCGGCGGCGACACCAGCGGCGCGAACCCCGTCGACCTCGATCTGATCCCGGTCAGCGCCGTCGCCTACATCGAGGTGCTGAAGGACAGCGCCGCAGCGCAATACGGCTCTGACGCAGTGGCGGGCGTCATCAACGTGGTGTTGAAGGATGGTGCTGAGGGCGGCAGCCTTGCGCTGACGGGCGGTCGTCTCTATTCCGCCAAGGGCAACCCCAACTCCGTGCGCGCGGCGGCCGACGTCGGCGTCGGCTCGGACGAGGGTGCCTTCGTGCGCGTCTCGGCCGATGGCCGCTATCGCGGGCTCGCCTGGTGGAACTTCCCCGCGACGGCGCCACCCTACGCCCCTGCCGAGAACCCGAAGAACGCGACCTGGAACGGCGACGGCGCCCACAACGGGGACCCCGAGATCCAGGCGTTCAACCTCGCCTACAACGCCGAGCTGCCGCTCGGCGCGCTGACGCTCTATTCGTTCGGCACGGGCGGCGGCCGCTGGACGCAGATCGGCAACAACTACCGGCGCCCGAACGGGACCGCGAGCTTCTCTACCCTGTTTCCTGACGGGTACTTTCCGTTCAATGACACAGCGGAGTACGATCTACAGTTCGTCGCCGGTGGGCGCGGAGAGGTGGACGCGCTGCACTACGACCTGAGCTCGTCGTACGGGCGCAACCACGTTCGCCAGTACAGCACCTTCACGATCAATCCCTCGCTCGGGCCGACGTCGCCGCAGAGCTTCGACGATCTCGCTCGCTACCGCTTCGAGCAGTGGGTTCAGAACATCGACCTGACGCAGGGCTTCGACGTCGGGCTGGAGCATCCCCTCCAGATCTCGGGCGGCTTCGAGTACCGGGTCGAGCGCTTCACCACCTTCGCCGGTGATCCGCTGGGGTCGGCGAACGGAGGTTACGTGTTCGCGCCCGGCGATCAGGAGGGCGACCCGAACGTGGGCCGGCCCGCGTCGCTGGGGGCGCAGGCGGGCGTCGTGCTGCGGGAGGCGGACGAGGCGCGGCTGACCCGGGAGGTGCTGGCGGCCTACCTCGATATCGGGATCTTCCCGGCGAAGATCTGGTACGCCGGCCTGGCCGCGCGCGTCGAGCACTACACCGACAGCGGCGATACGTTCGGGGGAAAGCTGAACACGCGCGTCGACGTGCTGGACGAGCTCGCGTTCCGGGGCACGGCCGGGACGGGCTTTCGTGCCCCCTCGTTGACGCAGCTCGGCTACGCGCAGACCGACAGCCGGACCAACACCAACCCCGTGACGGGAGAGATCGGGCCGAGCCTCTCGGTGCTCGCGCGGAACGACTCGGAACTCGCGCGCGAGCTCGGCGCCGAAGACCTGAAGCCGGAGAAATCCGTCAACTTCGGGCTGGGCGCAGTGTTTCGTCCCCTCGAGCGGCTGAACGTGACCGTCGACGCCTATCAGGTCGACATTTCGGATCGCATCGGGCGCACGCAGCCGCTGCTCGGGCCCGCCATCGAATCCATCCTGGTCGCCAACGGGCTGACGGGTACGGAGTTTGTCCAGTACTTCGCCAACCAGGCCGACACGCGCACGCGCGGCGTGGACGTCGTCGCGGTCTGGGGGCAGCGGCTCGACGCCCTCGGCAACCTCAACCTCAGCCTGGCCTTCAACTACAACAGAACCACGCTGCGAGACATCCCGGCCGTGCCCGCCGAGCTCGCCGCGTTGCCGGCGGACCCCGCGAGCAGTCTCGTCTTCTTTGGCCGAGCCACGCAGGGTGACCTGACCGTCAACCAGCCGCGCAGCAAGCTCATCATCGGCGTCGAGTGGCTGCTGGATCCGATCACGCTGAACATCACGAACACGCGCTACGGCGGCTACGACTTCATCCGCAGCCAGAACCCGGAGCAAGACACGAGCTTTGGCGCCAGGTGGCTGACGGACGTCGAGCTGACGCTGGCCGTGCTCTCGTCGCTCGATGTCACGGTCGGCGCACTGAACATCTTCGACGTACGCCCCGACGAGAACGGGCCGCTCGATCCCAACACCGGCTCGTCGGCGCTGCGTTATGGGCCAGCGCCCTTCGCGCCGAGCGGTGGCTCTTACTACGGAAAGCTCGCCTACTACTTTTAGCCCGAGGCCGGCTCTGATTGACGCCCGTCTCGCTTGACTGAAGAGTCTCGTTTGGTAGTTTACGTGTCTCTTTTAGAGAACCACTGGAGGTCGGTAAATGACCGTGGAAGCCTTGGCCGATCGTCAGCGCTCCGTCGCACCGTTGCGCAGGCTGCCCCCGCGCGCGCTCCCCACGCTCTGGGGCGAGTGGGGTAAACCCAATCCTCCGCAGCCCACGATCGAGCTCGAGCGGCTCTATCGCAAGCAGCGGCTCGCGGCCGCGTTCCGCTTGTTTGGCCGCTTCGGCTATGACCACGGCGGGGCCGGCCACATCACCGTGCGCGATCCCGAGTTTCCGGACACGTTCTGGCTCAACCCGGCGGGCGTCTTCTTCGGGCACATTCGCGTGTCCGACCTGATCCGGGTCGACCAGCGCGGCGAGATCGTGGAGGGCGGCGAGGTCCGCCGCCTGAACCGCGCGGCCTTCGCCATCCACTCCACCTTGCACGCGGCTCGGCCTGACGTGGTCGCCGCAGCTCACTCGCACTCCCTCTACGGCAAGGCCTGGTCCGCGCTGGGCAGGTTGCTCGACCCGCTCACGCAAGACAGCTGCGCCTTCTACGAAGACCACGCCCTGTTCGAGGATTTCTCTGGCGTGGTGCTCGACACGAGCGAGGGCGAAAAGATCGCGGTGGCGCTCGGCAACAAGAAGGCCGTCATCCTGCAGAACCACGGCATCCTCACCGTCGGCCCCAGCCTGGAGGCGGCGGTCTGGCGCTACTTCGCGCTCGACAACGCCTGCCACGCCCAGCTGCTCGCCGAGGCCGCGGGCAAGACCAAGCCGATCCCGCACGACGTCGCGCGCAAGACGGCGGCGCAGGTCGGCAGTCCCCATGGTGGGTTTTATGCCTTCCAGCCCTACTTCGACCGGATCAGCCGCGACGAGCCCGATCTCTTCGACTGATCCCGCGATGTCTACCCCGGTCGTTTCGAAGCCGCCGCTCGTGAGGTCGCGCGTCTGGTCGCCGCTGGCGCTGCTGGTGCTCTGGGAGCTCGCTTCGCTCTCGGGCCTCATCGCGCCGCGCACGCTGGCAGCTCCGCATCAAATCGTCGGGACGTTCGTCGAGCTCGTGCGCACCAACGAGTTGCCCTCGAACCTGCTCGTGTCTTTCGGCCGGGTGCTGGCGGGCCTCTCGATCGGCGTCACCATCGGCACGGGGCTGGCGCTGGCTTCGGGCCTCTCGCGAGACGGGGAGCTCGTGGTCGACTCGCCCCTGCAGATGCTGCGCACCTTGCCGACGCTGGCGCTGTCGCCCCTGTTCATCGTCTGGTTCGGCATCGGCGAAGCCCCCAAGGTCGCGCTGATCGCCTTCGGTACGGTGTTTCCCGTCTACATCAACCTGTACAGCGGCGTGCGCGGGGTGGACGTGCGCCTGGTCGAGGCGGCGCGCAGCTTCGGGCTGACCCGTCGCGAGCTCATCTCCGAGGTGATCCTGCCCGGCGCCCTCCCCTCTTTTCTGGTCGGGCTGCGTTATGCGCTCTCCGTGTCGGTGTTGATCTTGGTGGTGGCCGAACAGATCAACGCTTCGCGCGGGCTCGGCTTCTTGATCAACAACGCTCGCGACTTCATGCGCACCGACGTGATCGTGGTGTGCCTCGTCGTCTACGCTGGCCTGGGGCTCGGCGCGGACTTCCTGGTGCGCGCGCTCGAGCGCCGCGCCCTCGCCTGGCGACCGAGCTTGCTCGGTTCATGAGCGCTCGCGCCCGTGCACGATCAGGCAGGGGGGCGGCGTGGCACCGAACTCCCAGTGGATGAGCGCTGCCGTGCCGGTGGCGCGGATGCGGCCGCCGTGCACACCGTGGAGATGGCACCACGTGCAGAGCGAGGCGACGTTCTCGTCCTCGTCGCCTCCTCCCGCAGATCGAAACTTCAGGTGATGGGGGGTCACGTCTCGCCGGTCGCAGACGGGGCTCATGCAGCGGTAGCGGTCGCGAGCGTAGATGTGTGCGTACGCCACCTTCGAATCGAGCTCGTGTCGCCAGGCGCGCCACAGGGATGAGCAGAGGAACCGCAGCCAGCTCATCGTGGGTGGAAGCCAGCGGCGTGCCAGAGCTTCGAGGTCGCGCCACCAGGCTCGGGTGTCTCGCGACATCTGAAGCCGCAGCGTCACCCGCCCCGCACCCGAGCGCGAACTCGGCCGCGGGCTCGGCGTCGTTCCCGCCGCAGACGTCTGGATGCCTGCGGCAGCCAGCACGTGATTCTCGAATTTCGTGCCCGTTTCCGGCTGTGCGGGCTTCGTTGCGTTCGGCGCCTGCTCTACCTCGGGAGAACCCCAAAGCAGACTGCGGGCTTCACCCGCGAGCCAAGAAGCCAGGCTACTGAGCATCACGCGCCACGCGCGCCGCCGCTCGGGGGCTGGCGCCGCATGCTCCCCCGCCTCCGCCACGTTCTGGCTGAGACCGCTCAGCACGGCTCGTTCGAGGCGCTGAAACGCCGCCATCTCGCCGTCGTCGGGCGGAGGGCAATCGCGCTCGTTCGACCAACGGATGGCGGTGAGGGCCGCCGCGACTTCCTCCCTCAGGTGCTTGATCGTCCGTTTTCGGGCGCGCTCGACCCAGGCGACCTGCGTGTCTGGCGTCGCGACGCGAACGAGCTGCAAGGCGGCCTCGACTCCGATTTGGCCGGCACCCAGCGCGGCGCTCACGGCCGGCAGTGCGTCGAGCCGGAGCGCGAGCGAGCGTCGCGCCATAAAGGAGGAGCGCGACATGCCCAGCCTCTCGCGGGCATATTGCGTCTCCGTCGCATAACCGAGCTGGCGCCAGCCGTCGGCCTGATGAAACTGTAGCACGCGCACCGATAGATCGAGCTCGTGCCGGGCGAGCGCAGCATGGATTTCACGCACGAGGCGATCGAGCTCGTTGCGGGATGCGTGCTCGATCGATGCCATGCCTCGCGTCGCGGCCGAGACCCAAACGCTGGGCGTCGCCGCCGATGCCTCGCCTGACGCTCGCCCTGCCGGCACCGCGCGCAGGACGTTGCCCTCGCATCGCTGTTCAGCCTCGTCGCGCCAGCGACGAAGCTCGCCGACCCAGCGCTGTTGTGCCGCTGCGGCGCTCTGCCATCGACCGAGCTCGAGCGCTTCTTTCGGCACCGCTCGGAGCAGCGCTTCCTGGGCCTCGGCGAGCAGCGCCTCGCTTTGCGCGTCTGCGTCGTGCGCGCCCAGATGCGCGAGCAACGATCGCGTGGCTTCGAAGAGCCATGCCTCTTCGCGATTTACAGTGCAGACGAGCGTGCATGCATCGTTGGCGCCATCAGCCCAGCGCGCCTCGTCTGTGCTCGGCGCCGCTACCGCGGCCGCCGCGTGTACCCCTCCTTCTATTGCTGGTTCTTCTGGCGCGCTCGCGACGGCGGGGGCAAGGCCAGCGCGCTGCGCATTCGAGACCGCTTCGGCGACGACCACTCGCATCTGCCGGACCGTCCGCCCCTCGGCGGCTTCGAGCCAGCCCGCCTCGCTCTCTGGCTCCGCGACCCGCGCGAGGAGCTCACCCATCGACCAAGACACCCGGCCGGTGGCGAGCGCTCGCCGTAGCCCCGGCAGCCTCTCGACTCGCCGTGCCAGGCATCGCGCCCCCTCTGCCCACCGCCCGCTGCGCTCACAACGCTCGATGGCATAAGCAGCCAACGACGAGAAACCCAGGTCGAAAACCGCGCCGCGGCCGATAACCTCGAGCGCCTGCCCCAAATGCAGATGCAAGACGGCTTCATCGCATGCGAGCGAAGCGAGGGCCGCGTCGAGCTGCACGAGCTCTGCCGAGGGGCATCGCATGACCCATACATAACGGGAAACTGTACATCTGAACAGTGGATTGCTTCGCCCGCCTCATTCCTCTCACCGTCGACATCTCACCAGTCGACATCTCACTCATCGAAGCGGCGATCGGTGAATCGCCGCTAGCGCGTCCCCGCGGAAGCGGGCACTCGAAACCGCTCGAGCGCTTCCCCACCGACCGTGGTCGTGGGCAGCGGCCGCGCCTGGTTCACCCGACCACTCCGGCTGCTCGAGATCCGCGAGACCGCGCCGGGTCTGAGCACGCCGAGTGCTCGCGTCTCGACCGACAGTCACCAGCGCACTCGGTTGCTGAAGTCTCCACCATCACATCGGGAAAGAGCACCCGGAGAGCCCAGCGTCGCGAACGTTGCATCGGTGCCAATTGCCAGCCCCATGCCGCCAGGTTCCGACGGTTTGTCCCCCAGTGTGACCACCCGGTCGCCGGAGTCGACGAGGCCTGGACCCAGATCCCGGCGATCGGCGGCCCACTAGCGGTGGCGAGTGGCGCATCGGCGAGCACGCCGACTGCTCGCGTCCGACTCGCTCGCTCACCCGAGCCTTGCGGGTATGCACGCACCTCGAGAACGGCTGCAACTGCCCGAAGGATTGTGCACCCCATGTCGCTGGCATGCGATGCCGTCGCTCCCAGTGCGGGTCGTGCGCCGCCGCGATGTGCACGCTCCCGCACGCACTGTTTCACGTCGCGGCGAGGCCGCCGTCGACTCCAAACACTTGACCGGTGACCCACGTCACCGACGGATCGGCGAGGGCGACGATCCAGTGCGCGACCTCCCTGCTGGTGCCGATGCGACCGAGCGGCAGCGAGCCGATGATCTGGGCGCGCGCCGCCTCGAGCACGTCTTTGGGAAACGGCAGGCGCGCGATTCCGGGGGTCTCGGTCGGGCCGGGCGCGACGGCGTTGACGCGGACGCCGATCGGGCCGAGCTCGACGGCCCACGATCGGGTGAGCGCTTCGAGCGCCGCCTTGGTCGCCGCGTAGATGGACTGGTTGGGATTCGGTTTGCGCGCGGAGGTGCTGCTCACGTTGACGATGGTGCCCTTGGCGGCGGTGAGCTGCGGCAAGAGCGCTCGCGTGAGCGCGATCAGGCCGATGACGTTGGTTTCGAACTGGCGCCGGACCATGGCGTCGTCCGAGGCCTGGAGCGGCGCGAACACGTAGATGCCGGCGTTGTTGACGAGGGCGTCCAGGCGCGCCTCTTTGCTCGCTAGCTGCCTCACGGCAGCCTCGATCTCGGCGCTCTTGCCGAGGTCTGCGGCGAGCCATTCGATCTGTGGGTGCCGGTCTTTCGCCGCCCGCGCCGTCTCCTCTCGGCTGGCGAGGCCATAGACGCGCGCTCCCGCGGCCTGGAACGCGACCGCCGTCGCTTCTCCGATCCCCGAGCTCGCGCCGGTCACCAGCACGACCCGTCCTTCGTAGTTGTTCATGGGCTATCCATAAATCCGCGCGCCGAGCCTCACCATGCACGACGCGCGTGAGAGACTGTTGCGCTGCGTGCAAAAATCCTGAAATCTGTCCCGTCGTGGACCTGCTCGCGCGGATGCAAACGTTCGTTCGAGTCGTGGAGGCGGGGAGCTTCTCCGCCGCGAGCAAGCAGCTGCGGCTGTCGGTGGCGGCCGCGAGCCGGCACGTGGCGGCGCTGGAGGAGGAGCTCGGTACGTCGCTGCTCGCGCGCACCACGCGCAAGCTGACGATCACGCCGGCGGGTCGCCTCTACTACGATCGCTGCCTGCGCGTCCTCGGCGAGGTGGATGACGCGCAGGCCGTGGGTCGCCTCGGGGCCGCTGGCCCGCTCCGGATGAGTGTGCCGGTGAGCCTCGGTGTGCTCGCGGGGGAGGCGCTGGTTGATTTGCTGCTCGGGCGGCATCCGGAGCTGCGAGTCGATTTTCGCCTCGAAGATCGGCTCATCGATCTCGCGCTGGAGAACGTGGACATCGCCATCCGGGTGGGCGCGGAGCCGCCGCTGTCGGCCGAGGTCGTGGCGGTGCCGCTCATGAGCTGGGCGCGCGTGGTCGTCGCCTCGCCGTCGTATGTGGCGCGCCACGGGGAGCCCACGACGCCCGCCGCTCTCTCGGAGCATGACGCGCTGTCGACGGCAGGCGGCGCGATGACAGACGTGTGGACGCTCGTCGATGGCTCGAGCGTGGCGCGGGTGCGGCTCGCGACGCGGCTCTCGACGAACGCGAGTCAGCTCATGCACTCGGCCGTGCTGCGCGGCCGCGGCGTCGCGCTCATGCCGGACTGGTTCGTGGCAGAGGATCTGAGGGCGCGCCGGCTGCGGCGCCTCCTCGGCGCGTGGACGTCCGAGCGAACGGTGATGTACGCGCTCTACCGGGCCTCGTTGCGAAAGGAACAGCGCGTCCGCGCCGTCATCGAGCTATTGCGTGAGGCGTTTCACGATGGACGCTGGCCGTTCGTGTCTTCGAGCGCGCGGCGAACGCGACGCCCGGGGGACAAAGGCCCGAGGGACGAAGCTTCGGGGGAAAAGAAAGCGGCGAACCGGGCGCAGCGCGCCGCCCGCAGGGAGTGAACCGCGAGCGGGGCAGACTTCGGGTCGCCTGCTCGCGCGCGCCGCGCTGCCCTCGTTCGAAGCACGCTTGCAGCAGATGGGCCCGCGACGCGTGAGCTTTCGCGACGCGCGGCGTATACTGCTCGGCATGAGCGAGCGAGACGTCGAGAGAGTGCAGAGTCGAGAGCAGTTCGCTGCCACGCTGCGGCGGGTGGCAGATGCCGTCGAGCGGGGCGAGGCCTTTCGGATCCAGGTGGCGGAGCGTCGCTTCACGGTGCCCGCCGACGCCGAGCTTTCCATCGAGCACGAGGCGTCGGGCGAGCGGCAGGAGCTCGAGCTGCAGCTCCGCTGGACGTCGTGAGCGGCTCTCGACCCCGAGCGGCCCAGAACCGAGCGACGTCGTGACGCTGCCGACGCGGTGCCGGTTGCGCCGGCGCGACCCGACAGGCGTCGCGCCGGCGTTGACAGTCTGCGCGCCGTCACTCGCTCAGCTGGTCGTCGCGCTGGCGGCTTCTTCGCTCAGTTTCACGACCTCTTCGAGTGGCCGACGAGCACGATGGGCCCCGAAATGGAGTCGGGCGTCTTGCTGACGTAGGTGGCGTCACCCTTGACGCTGCGGAGCGGGTTGGCGACGGCTGGCGACCGGATTCCAGCCGGAAGGCTGGGCGAACACGCCGTGAACGAGGACGATGGTGGGCTTGCTCGAGGAAGGCGGCGCGCCGGCGGGCTGAGCGGGTAGCAGGAGCGTGACGAGAAGTGTCGCGAGCGTGACGAGGCCGACGATCCAGACGGCGTGGGCACGCGAATGGTCCGATGGTCGATGCTGGCCTGTGGGTGCCTTTCATTGGGAGCGGGGGATGAGGGGTGGCGAGGGTTCTGTTTGCGTCGTGATGAGCCCACCTCGCGAGCACCGTCACCGAGCGGTCGCTGCGCATCAGTGGCGCGCGGCGACGTGTGGCAGGCGCCATGCCATGCGCGTGATCGGGCGCACGCGCGCTGGGTGCTCGCCGAGCCCGGGTTTACCGCCCTCGCGGGCTGCGGTACGCTGCATGGCGTGGAACGGCAACGGAGGGCTGGCGAAGCTGTCGTGACGACACTCGGCCAGCGCTGTCGAGCGGTGGTCACCTTCTTCCCCCCGGGCCCCCGCGCTGCGCGGGGACCGTTGGGGGAAGCCGCCGCCCGCAGCGCGCTGCGCGCGAGGACGGACGGGATGGGGGCATCTCATCTCGATCGCCAGCCTGAGCGGCCCTCCCCTCGAGCTTTGTCGACACGGCTGACGGCGGCAAGCATCGGAGATGATTATCGAGGCGCGCCGGCACCCGGGCTGCATCCACGCGCCGCATCGCTTTGGGAAAACTGGAGGTTCAGACGATGAGCACGATCACGATGAAGGACGGCACGAGCATCTATTACAAGGACTGGGGCAGTGGCACGCCCGTGGTCTTCAGCCATGGTTGGCCGCTCAACTCGGACAGCTGGGAGTCGGCGATGCTCTTCCTCGCGAGCCACGGCTTCCGCTGTATCGCGCACGACCGGCGCGGGCATGGCCGCTCGAGCCAGCCGTGGAACGGGAACGACTTGGATACGTATGCCGATGACCTGGCGACGTTGATCGAGAAGCTCGGGCTGCAGGACGCGAGGCTGGTCGGATTCTCGACGGGTGGCGGCGAGGTGGCGCGCTATATCGGACGGCATGGCACGAAGCGGGTCGCCCAGGCGGCGTTGATCAGCGCCATCCCGCCGCTGCTGCTGCAGACGCCCAGCAATCCGCACGGCGTGCCGCTCGAGGTTTTCGATGGGCTGCGCGCGGCCTCGCTCGCCAACCGGGCGGATCTGTATCGCGAGCTGGCGAGTGGCCCGTTCTTTGGTTTCAATCGGCCCGGTGCCAAGCCATCGCAGGGCACGATGGACACGTTCTGGCTGCAGAGCATGATGTCGGGGCACAAGAACGCCTACGACTGCATCAAGGTGTTCTCGGAGACGGACTGCACGGAAGACCTGAAGCGGTTCGACGTGCCCACCTTGATCGTGCACGGTGATGACGACCAGGTGGTGCCGATCGCCACGTCGGCGCAGCTCTCGTCGCGGCTCGTTCCGAAGGCGAAGCTCGTGGTGGTGCCGGGTGGGCCGCACGGGCTGACCGACACGCATCAGCGGCTGTTGAACGAGGAGCTGCTCGCGTTTCTGAGGGGGTGACGCGACCGAAACAGCCCCCCCCGACGGCTGCCGCGAGCGCGCCGGAAAACGCCTGAGGCCGACCCCACGCCACGCGCGAAGTCGGCCCCAGTCGCTGCTCGCTCGGCGAGCGACAGCGGCTAACCGCTCAGAACAATCTCAGCGCCCGCACGCCCGCCGCGCAGTATTCGCGATGCTCGCCGCGTGGCTCTCGATCACAGCCGCGCCCGTGACGGTCAGGTTCTCGGCCGTGCCGTCCTCGCTGAGGTTGTTCTCGGCGCCGTAGGGGTTGTAGAAATCCCACCACAGCCAGCCGATGCCGTTCTCTTCGGCGCCCTTCATCAGGGTGCCGTAGTCGGCCTCCGTCGAGGGCAGGTCGGTGATGTGGTCGAGGCCGAGCTGGATGGGCAGGCCCGAATCCACGATGGCGTCGACCGCCTCTTCCAGGCTGTAGCCGTAGTGCTCCTGGTAGTAGCCGTTGTTGCCCCAGTACGCCTGCCAGCCGAGGAACGTGTTGTGCAGCGGGTCGGCAGCGAGGATCTCGGCGCCGTAGTCGAACAGCGACGGCAGGCCGCGGCCGAACTGGTTGGCGTAGACGGTGAACGGAACTTCGTAGCCGAGCCCGCGCATGTGGACGAGCGCTGCCTTGGCCTCGGCGCGCCACTTCTCGATGTCGTCGTACTGCGGCTCGCCGTAGGCGTCGATGATCAGGAAGCTCTCGTGCTTCTTCAGCATCGAGCGGACGTCGTCGCGCGCGTACCAGTCATCGGGGCTGTTGAGCGGGTCGATGAAGGCGACCATGCCTTGCTCGCCCACGTAGGTGAGGATCTCGTCGACGTTCTCGACGCTGAGGGTGTTGACGCCCGGCAGGATGCGCACCGCGTTGGCGCCGGTCGAGGCGATCTCGCGCACCAGACCGAGCCAGTCGTTGCCCTGGGGCAGCTGCTCGCCGAGGATCTGCTCGACGCCGCGCACCACGAAGGGCTGGCCGCACGAGTCGAGCAGGCGATTGCCCGAAACTCGCATCGTGTTCGTGTGAACGGGCTCCGACGCGGCAGGCGTGGCGGCGGGAACCTGGCCGGTCTCTTCCGCGGCGTTCTCGTCGGAGGCGGGCGTCGGCTCGGACGACCCACCCCGGTGGGGCTTCACCTCGCCGGGTGAGGGCGCGGCCGTGCCCTCCGCGGGAGCCGTCTGCGGCTGCTCGGCGCTCGCGATCGACTGCTCCTGCGCCGCCGTCTCCGCTGCAGCAGGCGCCGAGGTCCCGCGGGCGGCAGTCTCGCTCACCTGCGCCGTGTCCTCGACACCGACCGAGTCGCTCGTGAGGACGTCGGCGCCCTCCACTCCCGAACAGGCCGACAAGAACGAGGCGATGGCGGCGAGTGCGGTGATTCCGAGCGACTGATGGTGGAGGACTGACTTCATCTGGCTTGCTTTCGCTTTCTGTGAAAAGGGGCGCGCATCCACGCGGACGCGAGCTCGGTTCGAGGCGCGGCAGACGCCCGGAAATCGGGTAGACCGCGACGAGCAGGCAACGTTTCAGCGCTGCATCCCGCTCGCATAGACAACGAACGGACTCGGGTCTCGGCGCTGTAGGCGAGGGAGGTCACCCCACGCGGAGGGCTTTACACCGCCCATTAACGTGGGTTAGGCGGTGCTGACTTCCGCCTCATGTGTGACTGGTGGAGGGACTGGCGCCGGTTGAACCGAAGCCCCGTGCGACGCTCCGGCGTTTGAAGCGGGCACGGGCAGCGCGCGCATTACATCTCCTCGATGTCAACCTACGCGATCCTCGAGGCCCCTTCCGTGCTCGGCTTGTCGCCGAGCGGCGTCCAGCATTTGCCGCGCGCGCTGCTGGCTCATGGCCTCGGCGAGCGGCTTGCCGCTCGGCACGCCGGGCGCGTGGAGCCGCCGGCGTTTGTACCCGAACGAGACGCGGCCACCGGCATTCTCAACCCGAGCTCGATCGTGGAGTACGCGCAAAAGCTCGGTGAGCGCGTCTCCGCGGTGCTCGCCAGCGGCGACTTCCCCGTCGTGCTCGGGGGAGACTGTTCCATTCTGCTCGGTGGCTTGCTGGCGCTGCGTCGTTCGCTTCGCCCCGGGCTGCTGTTCCTGGATGGGCAAGCCGACTTCTACCAGCCGGAGGCGGAGGAGAACGGCGAGGCCGCGTCCATGGATCTGGCGCTCGCCACGGGGCGGGGCCCCGCGCGGATGACCACCATCGACGGCTACCGCCCGCTCGTGCGCGACGAGGACGTCGCCGTGCTGGGTTTTCGCGACGCCGCCGACGCCGCTGCTCACGGCAGCCAGCCGCTCGCCCCGAGCATCCTCGCGTTGCCGCTCGAGGAGGTGCGCCGGCTCGGAGCAGGTCAGGCGGTGAGCGTGGCGCTCGAGCACCTGTCGCGCTCGGGCGGCCCCGATCGGTTCTGGATTCACCTCGATGTCGACGTGCTCGACGACGCCATCATGCCCGCCGTCGACTATCGCATGCCGGGCGGGCTCAGCTGGAACGAGCTGACGACGGTGCTGAGCGCCGCCGCGAGGCACCCGCGGGCGGCCGGGCTCGAGGTGTGCATCTACAACCCGAGCCTCGACCGCTCGGGCGCCGGCGCCGTGGGGCTGGTGGAGACACTCGTCTCAGCGCTCCGGCCGCCGCAGGGCTCGAGCCGCTCGGTGGAAGCTCGCGCCGGTTGACGCCTCGATGCGGGCGGCGCGCGCGCCGGGCGCGGCTGAACGAACGCCCAGGGGGACCAGCTTTTTCCTTTCTCCAAGAGCCTCCCTCGGCCCATAAGGAGCGCCCATGCCGTCACCTCCCGAGCTCCTGGCGCCTGCGGGCGACTGGGATTGTGCGCGCGCCGCCGTGGCCAACGGCGCTGACGCCATCTTCTTCGGGCTCGCGACGTTCAACGCTCGGATGCGCGCCGGCAACTTCACCGAGGAAGACCTGCCCGACCTCATGCGCTTCCTGCACGAGCACGGGCGTCGAGGTTACCTCACGCTCAACGTGCTCATCTTTCAGGATGAGCTGCTCGAAGCCGAGCGCCTGGTGCGGTTCGCGGCGGACGCCGGTGTGGACGCGCTCCTGGTGCAAGATCTGGGGCTCGTGCGTCTGGCGCGCGCGGTCGCCCCCGGGCTGGCGGTGCATGCGTCGACGCAGATGACCATCACGTCGCCGGAGGGCGTGCACTTCGCGCGGGCGATCGGCGTCGAGCGCGTGGTGCTCGCGCGCGAGCTCTCGTTGAAGGAGATCTCCCGCTTCCGCGCCGACGATCCGGAGATGCTGCCGCTGGAGACGTTCGTGCACGGCGCCCTGTGCGTGGCCTACTCGGGCCAGTGCTTGACGAGCGAGTCGCTCGGTCAGCGCAGCGCCAACCGCGGCGAGTGTGCCCAGGCGTGCCGCCTGCCCTACGACCTCATCGTGGACGACGAGGTGCGAGACCTCGGCCAGCGGCGCTACCTGCTCTCCCCGCAAGACCTCGCCGCCGTGGACGACGTGCCCGCGTTGATCGACTCGGGCGTGCAGAGCTTCAAGATCGAGGGGCGCCTGAAGACGCCCGAGTATGTGGCGGCGGTGACGCAGGTGTACCGGCGCGCGATCGATCAGGCCCTCAGCCAGCGCGCGGCCTTCGCGGTGCCTGACGGCGATCGCTATCTGCTCGAGCTGGCGTTCTCGCGCGGCCTGTTCAGCGGCTGGTTGCACGGCGTAGACCACCAGCGCCTGGTGCATGCCCGCTTCGGCACGAAGCGCGGCGCGCTGGCGGGCACCGTGGCGCGAGTGGGGCAAGACTTCGTCGAGTTCGCGCCGCGCGTTCCGCTCGCGCCGGGCGATGGCCTCGTGTTCGAGACGGGCATCAACCCCGATCAGGAGCAAGGCGGGCGCATCTACCGAATCGAGGGCGAGCGCGTCTACTTTCAGCGGGGCAAGGTCGACTTCAGGCGCCTCGCGCGCGGGCACAAGGTCTGGAAGAACAGCGACCCCGCGCTCGATCAGGCGCTCCGGAAGAGCTTCTCTGGCGAGCTGCCGCGCCCCAAGCGGCCCGTGCACTTCGCGCTGCGGGGTCGTGCCGGCAAGCCCCTGGTCCTCGCCGTCAGCTCCGGCACGGTGAGCGTCAGCGTCGAGTCTCCGGTGCCGCTCGAGCGGGCTCGAGAGCGCGCGCTCACGCGAGCCACGTTTCAGGAACAGCTCGGGCGCCTCGGGGGCACCGGCTTCGAACTCGCGGGGCTCGACCTGGCCGTCACGGGCGCCGTTTTCTTGCCGGTGCGCGAGCTCAACGAGCTGCGCCGGCGGGCCCTCGGCGCGCTCGAGGAGGCCCTCGCCCGGCAGCCCGCGCCGGCGGCTCCGCACGCGCCGAGCGCCGAGGGCTCCGCCAGCGAAGCGCCGGTGGGCTCGAGCGCGATGCTCGAGCGCATCGCCGCACGCCGCGTCGACACGGGGCTCGGCGCGGAGGCGCCGCCCGGCGCGGATGAAGCGCCGCGCATCGACGCACGGCGCCGCCCGCCCGTCGAGCTCGCCGTGTTGTGCCGCAGCATGCAGCAGCTCGAGGCGACGCTGCGCGCCGGCGTGAGCACCGTGTACGTCGATTTCGAAGACATCCGGCGTTACCCGGACGCGGTGACCCGAGCGCGCGGCGCCCCCGGCACGACGCTCTTCCTGGCCACCCCGCGCATCCAGAAGGCGGGCGAGCAGGCCTTCTTCAAGCAGATCGAGCGCGCCGAGCCGGACGGCGTGTTGATCCGCAACCTCGGCGGCCTCGCGCACTTTAGAACCTCGGCGCTGCGCAAGGCCGGCGATTTCTCGCTCAACGTGTCCAACGCGCTCAGCGCCGAGCTGCTCATCGACAGCGGCCTCGAATACCTCACCATCTCTTACGACCTCAACCACGCCCAGGTGCAGGCGCTGCTCGCGAGCGCGCCGCCCGAGTGGTTCGAGCTCACGCTGCACCAGCACATGCCGCTGTTCCACATGGAGCACTGCGTCTTCGCGGCGTTCCTGTCGAAGGGGCACACCCACCTCGACTGCGGCCGCCCCTGCGAGCACCACCGCCTGGCGCTGCGCGATCGCGTCGGCGCGTGTCACCCCGTGCAGGTCGACGTCGGCTGCCGCAACACCGTCTATCACCAGAAGGCGCAGACGGGAGCCCGCTACCTGCAGAGCTTCACGGCGCACGGCCTCGGGCGCGTGCGCATCGAGCTGGTCGACGAAGACTTCGAGCGCGCCGACGCCTTGATCACGGCCTACCAGCAGCTCCTCGGGGGCGCGCTCACGCCGCGCGAGCTCAGCGCGCGCCTGCAGCTCACGAACCAGCTGGGCGTGACGGGGGGGACGCTCACGGTCATCTCGTGAGCGATATCGCGCAGAGCTGACGCGCCGCCGGCGGCTCTGGCCAGGCAGGGACTCGAACGGATCACCCGGTGGCAACGATCCGCGCCGCGGTAGTCGCGATGGCATCGAGCTGGGTCGACAGCGACGCCAGGAGCTCCGCACAATCGTCGCTCGCGAACTCGATGCGTCGGGCCAGCTCCGCCGCCGGCAGGGCCGCGATGTCGAGCAGCGCCCCTCGCAGCGCGTGCGCCGCGCGCGTACGCATCTTCTGGTCGCATTTCGTCACCGCTGCCTCGAGCTGGGCCCTGAGCGACGGGAGCGCGACCAGGAAGCCAGCGAGGATTTCCCGAATCAGTTCGTCATCACTCCCCAGGCGGCGACGCATCGCGGCGAGATCGATCACGATAGAACTGGGTTCGTTCGCAGCGGACGTCGACATACTGCCGGGCTCCTTCCTGACTACGAGAGGTGCTCGGCTAGGAACGACTGGTGGGCGCTCGCCAGAGAGGCCCGAAACGGTTCGCCAGCGGCTCGCGCCGCCCGTGAGTGACTGCGGACCCCGCGATCCACCCGTGAGCTGCTCAGTTAACAAACGCTCGTGCCGGCAGCCACTCCGGACGCCTGACGGCCGCCGCAACCGACCGCGGTAAGCGTCCGCCTAAACTTACCCGACGCCTGACCGCTGACTCGTCGTATGCGCGCGTCCGGGCGTCGGCGGTGAAAGCGGCGCCGTCGACGAATCAAGCCGCGCGCGCCTGCGCGTCGCACGAGGTGCGATGGGGGGGTCGACCGAACGATGTCGCGGCGCGCCTCTCCCCGCTCGCCCCGGAGACCCCTCGATGAAACCGACGCAGCGGCTGGCGTGCACTCTGGCCCTGGCCGTCGCGTACTTTGCTGCGGCGCGCTTGGGGCTGCTGTTGGCGACGGTGCATGGCAGCGTCTCGCCGGTCTGGCCGGCGACGGGTTTGGCCATCTGGGCGCTGCTCGCGGGTCGGTCGTCACTGTGGCCCGCCATCGCACTCGGCGCCTTCGTCACCAACGCATCCACCGGCTCCGGCATGCTGGTCGCGGCGGCGATCGCGGTGGGCAACACGCTGGAGGCCCTCTTCGGAGCTCACCTCGTGCTCGCCTGCGATCGGCAACGCGCCCGGCTCGGTGTCGCCACAGAGCCGCTGGGGTTCCTGCTCGCGGCCACCGTCGCTCCGCTGGTGAGCGCCGCGATCGGCGTCTCGAGTCTGCGGATTTCCGGGGCAATTCCGGCGGATGTGGCCTCAAACCTGGCCTTCACCTGGTGGGTGGGCGACGCGCTCGGAGCGTTCCTGGTGGCGCCGCTCGCGCACTCGCTGGGCGCCGCCTGGGCGGGTCGGCTCGACATCTCCTGGCGCTCCGCCGGGCGAGCCACCGCGCTGCTGAGCCTGGCGCTGGGCTCGAGCTGGCTGATTTTCCATCGTGCCGCCGGCGCGGGCTACTTGCTGGCGGTGTTTCCCGTACTGCTGCTGGCCACGGCCTGGTTCGACGCGGTCGGGGTGCGAATCATCGCCTGCGTCATCGGCGCCGACAGCATCCTCGCGGCGTTCTTCGGCTCCGGCCCGTTCACCGGAGGCTCGCTCAACGACGATCTGCTGCGTCTTCAGCTCTTCTTGACGTCGGTAGCGGCGGCGGCGCTCGTCCTGCCCATGCTGCGGCGCATGGGCGATTTGCCGCTACCGAGCGCGGTGTTGCTCTTCGGCTGGGGCTTGAGCGCGTGGCTGTTCTCGTCGCTGCATCGGGATCGAATGGACGAGGCCGAGCGTCGCCTCGACGCCGCGGTGACGCGGCAGCAGACCGAGCTGCGCACCCAGATGTCCCGCCACGAAGGCGCCCTGCGGGGCGCCGTCGGGCTGTTTCAGGCGAGCAGCGGCGTGGAGGCGTCAGAGTGGACGGCCTACGTGCGAGCCTTGCAGCTGCCCACGCAATACTCCGCCGTGGGGGCGCTCGGCGTCGCGGTGCCCAGCACCACGACGCCGGGGGACTACCGCCTCCAGTACCTCGAGCCGGTGCTCATCGACCACCAACGCCCGGTCGAAGCGGTCGAGCTACGCGCGGTGATAGCTGATCGGCTCGACCCTCGACTGGATGGGGGGCGACCGCGACTCGGCAGCCGGCTCACTCATCCTCTGCGCATCGGCGGCGAGACGTTCGATCGCTGGCTGGTGCTCGGCGTGCCGGCCTCTACGGAGTCCGGCGACGAGGGTCGCGACCCGCTCTGGGTCTGCGCGGCGTTCTCCTTCGGCGAGCTGGTGCGACTCGCTCGAGAGAACTCCTCCGACGAGCTCGAGGTGCAGGTCTTCGACGGCGCCTCGCCCGATCCGGTCGAACTCGTCTACAGCTCCTTCGGGAGCTCAACGCCACCGGCGACGGCAGACCGCATCACTCACCTCGAGCTCGGCGGGCGACGCTGGGCGCTGGCGTGGCGTCGGGGTCGCGGCTTTGGCACGAGCGATCTGACCGCCCCGCTCTTCGCCGCCACCGGGTCCGCCCTGGTCACGCTGTTGCTCGCCGGCCTGGTGATGGCCCTGCATGCGTTCGGCAAGCGCGCCAGCGTGCTCGCGGCCGAGCGCACCCGGCAACTCGCGGAGGCTCTGCGCCTGCAACGGGCGATGCTGGACGGAACGGTGCTCGCCATCATCGCGACGGACCGCGAAGGCATCATTCGCGAATTTAACACGGGCGCAGAGATGATGCTCGGTCATCGCCGCGACGAGCTCGTGGACCGCGAGACTCCGGCGCTCATTTACGAGCCCGGCGAGCTCGAGGCACACGCGGCCGTGTTGAAGCGGGAGCTCGGCGGCCCCATCGAGCCCGGCTTCGGCGCGGTGGTGGCGCGCGCCGCGCTCGGGCAGGTCGATGAGCACGAGTGGACCTACGTGCGCAAGAATGGAACACGGCTGAGCGTGCTCTCGAGCGTCACGGCGCTGCATGACAGCAGCGGCGCCATCACGGGCTTCTTGAGCATCGCCCGCGACTTGACGGAGTCCAAGCGGGTGGCCCGCGCGCTGTCCGAGAGTGAGCAACGGATGCGGCTGTTCGCGGAGCACGCGCCGGCCGCCGTGGCCATGTTCGACGTCGACATGCGCTACCTCGTGGTGAGCCGGCGCTGGGTCGACGACTACGGCCTCGACGGTCGCGACGTCATCGGCCTCTGTCACTATGACGTCTTCCCCGAGGTTCCCGAGCGCTGGAAGGCGCTGCACCAACGCTGCCTCGCGGGCGAGACGCTCACGAGCGACGCGGACCCGTTCGATCGCGAGGATGGCCGCAGGCAGTGGCTGAGCTGGCGCATACAACCCTGGCACACGACGCCGGATCGAATCGGCGGCATCGTGATGTTCACGGCAGATATCAGCCGGCAGATCGAGGCGAGCCGAGCTCTGGCCGAGAGCGAGCAGCGGGTGCGGCTCGCGACCGAGGCTGCAGAGGTGGGCATCTGGGATTGGGACTTCGAGACGAGTCGCCTCGCGTGGGATGCTCAGATGTTTCGCATCTACGGAATCGAGCCATCACCCGACGGCTACGTCTCGTATGAGCTCTGGTTCGAGGCCGTGCTCCCCGCAGAACGCTCAGCTCAGGAGGCGGCCTTTCGCGCGGCGCTGCGGGGCGGGGGCGCGAGCTCGATCGAGTTCCGCATCTGCCGCTACTGCGACGGGGCAGAGCGCCAGCTGCACAGCGTCTTCACCATTTCCTCCGGGGTCGAAGGCGGCACCCCGCGTCTGGTCGGCGTGACCCGAGATGTCACCTCCATCGAGCTAGCTCGAGCTGCTTTGCTCGAGAGCGAAGCGCGCTGGAAGTTCGCGCTCGAGGGCAGCGGCCATGGCGTCTGGGACTGGGACATGGAGAAGGGCGAGATCTTCTACTCCAAGCAGTGGCGCCTGCTGTTCGGCTATGCGCAGGATGACGTCATCTCCGCGGACTGGCGGGCGCTCATTCACCCGGAAGATCTGCCTCGCGCGATCGCCGCGCTCGAGCGGCAGCAGACCCACGCCGACACGGCGCCCTATCAGGACGAATACCGGCTGCTGCGGAAGGACGGCAGCTATTGCTGGATCTCGGCGCGCGGCAAGATCTGGCAACGAAACTCGAAAGGAGGCGCTCGCCGCATGCTGGGAACCCACACGGACCTCACGGACCGCAAGGAACTCGAGCGCACTCTGGCAGAGGCACGCGACCAGGCGCTGGAGGCGTCGAGGCTCAAGTCGGAGTTTCTCGCGAACATGAGCCATGAGATCCGCACACCGATGAACGGCGTCATCGGCATGACAGAGCTGCTGCTCGGCTCGAGCCTGACCCTCGAGCAGCAGGAGATGGGGCGCATCATCAAGAACAGTGCTGAAGACCTCCTCGTCATCATCAACGACATTCTCGACCTGTCCAAGATCGAGGCCGGCAAGTTGAGCGTCAACCCGGAGGGCTTCGACCCCATCGCGCTGTTCGAGGAGACGCTGATGCCGCTCGCGCCCTCGGCGTACGCCAAAGGAATCGAGCTCGGCGTCGACCTCGGCGAAGGACCGCTGCCTCGCCTGTTCGGCGATCCCGTCCGGATCCGCCAGGTGCTCACGAACTTCGTCAGCAATGCCATCAAATTCACCGAGGCGGGCGGCGTCCGGGTGACGGTGCGCGCGCTCGATGAAAGCGACCGCGGGCTCAGCTTGCGAGTCGAGGTTCACGACACGGGCATCGGCATCCCGAGTGAAGTGCAAGGTCGCCTGTTCCAGCCGTTCACGCAGGCCTCGGGGGGCACGTCGCGCCGATTTGGCGGCACGGGGCTCGGGCTCGCGATCTCCCGCCGATTGATCGAGCTCATGGGGGGCCAGGTCGGCTTCGAGAGCGAGCTCGGGCGCGGTTCCCAGTTCTGGTTTCAACTCCACCTGACCAAGTTCGGCGGGCAGCCGAGACCCTCGCTGCCCATGGCGGCAGCCACCAGAGTCCCGGCTGTCGATGCAGACGCCGTCAGCCGCCCAGTCGCGGCAGACCACGCGAGCGCTGGGGGAGCCAGCGTCGAGGCTTTGGCGACAGGAGCGGCGATCGAGCGCCTCTCCAGCCCTCACCTGGCGCCGCGCGCTCATGACGTACGAGATCCGGGCATCCCGCCATCGGCCCCGCGCTCGCTCTCCGTGCTGCTCGCCGAGGACAATCGCACGAACCAGATCGTCGCGAAGCGGCTGCTCGAGAGACTCGGCCACCGCGCACACGTCGCGAGCGACGGCGCCAAGGCGCTGGCCATGCTCGAGCACGGTGGTTACGACGTGGTGCTCATGGACTGCCAGATGCCGGATATCGACGGCTACGCAGCCACGCGAATGATCCGGGCGGGCGAGGCGCCCGGCGTCAACCCCCACGTTCCGATCATCGCGCTCACCGCCAACGCCATGTCTGACGATCGCGAGAAGTGCCTCGCGGCGGGCATGGATGATTACGTGAGCAAGCCGCTCAGCCTGCAGGATCTCGCGGCCGCCCTCGCGCGACTCAACCTCGCCGGTGCCGCGGCGTCGGCTCGACAGGCCCCCGCTCGCGAGTCACCCGGGCCGGGCGCCGGACGCTCCTCGCTCGACGACGTCGAGGGCGTCCTGGAAGCGAAGGTGCCGGATATGGTCCCGGACTAGATCGAGGGACTCGCGTCCGAGGGCGGTGCTCAGCGGCCCCGACAGACTGGGAAGTCTATCGACCAGCGCGAGGTCTTGCCCCCGCAAGAGCTGGAGCAGTTCGTCGAGGTCCACCGCTGCGGCGCTGCCCGACGCGGGCGGCTCACCCGCCTCGGCGCGGGAGTGCGCCTGAAGCCAGGGCGCGGCGCCGAGCCGTAACCTCTCGAGCGCCGCCGCGAGCGGGGCAACCAGCGCCGCAACCTTCGCCGCTGCCCCCTCGCGGCTCAGCGCCTCGACCTTCGCGGCCAGAGCCTGGATGTCTCGCGCCGCGAGCTGTCCAGCGGCGCCGTTCAGCTTGTGTGCGCGCGCCGCGAGGTGAGCGAGGTCCAGCGTGGTCGAGCCCGCGGCGATGCTCGAGAGATCGTCGAACTCTTCGAACAAGCGCGCGAGCATCGAGAGGAACAAGCGTCGATCAGAGCCGAAGCGTCGGCGCGCTTCGTCTCGCTCGATCCCCTCCAGCTCGGGCCACGCTCCCGAGGTGTTCACCGCGTCGCCAGCGCGCGCGCGCGACGGACTCGATGGGCCGTGCGCGCCCCAGTTTCGAAGGATGGCTTGCACCAAGGTCTGGACGTCGAACGGCTTGCTGACAAAGTCATCCATGCCCACCGCGGAGCTGCGCTCTCGCTCCGTCGAGCGCGCGTCGGCGGTCAGCGCGATGATCGGCAGCGTCGTCAAGCCGAGCTCGGCGCGGATCCGCTGAGTGGCCGCGTAGCCGTCGAGCACTGGCATCTGGCCATCCATCAACACGACGTCGAAAGCCGTCGGCTCGTCGCGCAGGCGGTCGATCGCCTCGAGTCCGTTTCTCGCCGACGACGTGGTCGCCCCGTGACGCCTCAAGATGCGCTCCGCGACCATCAAGTTGACGTCGCTGTCGTCGACCACCAGCACCCGCGCGCCCGCGAGCGGCGCCGCCCCCGCGCTCTCATCGATGGGTGTACGTTGCCGGAAGCCGGTAGTGGTGGGGACGCGCAGCGAGAGCGTCACCCAGAAGGTGCTGCCCACCCCGGGGCGGCTCGAGAGCCCCACGGCGCCATCCATCATTTCGACCAGGCGTTTGACGATCGACAGCCCGAGACCGGTGCCGCCGAAGCGGCGCGTGGTCGAGGCATCCGCCTGGGCGAAGGGAACGAACAGCCGCGCCTGCTCCTCGGCGGAGATCCCGATACCCGTGTCTTCTATCTCGAAGCGCAACCGGGTCAGCCCTGCCGTTGCCCCCTCTTCTCGCACTCGCAGCCGCACCACGCCACGCTCCGTGAACTTGATCGCGTTCGCCACGAGGTTCGTGAGCACCTGGCCGATTCGAGTCGCGTCACCGATGTATGCAGGGGCTAGCCTCTCCGGCACATCCAGCTCATGGGCGATGCCCTTGGCCTCGGCCTGGGTGCTCATCAGGTCGCGCACCTCGTTGATGATCTCGCGCAAGTCAAAGGGTGCCTGCTCGAGCGTGACTCCGCCCGCTTCGATCTTCGACAGATCGAGAATATCGTTGACGAGGCTCAGCAGCGTCTGGCTGGAGGTCCGAATCTTGGTGAGAAACTCGGACTGCTCCGGGTCGAGCGCGGTCTGGCCGAGCAGGTAAGAGAGGCCGATGATCGCGTTCATGGGCGTGCGGATCTCGTGGCTCATGTTGGCCAGGAATCGGCTCTTGGCCAGGCTCGCCTGCTCGGCACGCTGCATGGAATCTCGCAACGACGCCTCGGTCTGCTTCTGCTTCGTCACGTCATGCGCGACGCCGAGGTAACCGAACAGCTCGCCCGACGGTCCGTGCATCGCCGTCACGACCAGCGAAACGCTGACGCGCGTGCCGTCTTTGCGCACATAGGTCCACTCGTGCGGCTGGCGCAAGGCGAGCGGGTGAGTGAAGACGGCGCCGCCCTCCACCTGCTCTCCGGACAGGCGCGAGAGCTCTTCGCCCCGAACGCGCACCTCGTCCGCGTCGTGGATCAGCATCGGGCTCGCCTTGTCGACCACCTCGGCGCTCTCGTAGCCGAGCAGACGCTCGGCGCCAGCGTTGAAGACGGTGATGTGTAGATCGGGGTCGGTAGCGATCACCGACACCTCCGACGCTGACTCGAGGACGGTGCGGAGGAGTGACGATGTCTCACGGAGCGCGAGCTCGGCGCGCTTGGCCGCCGTGATGTCGAAGCGAATCGATACATACCGTTCAATCCGACCGTGTTCGTCGGTGAACGGCGCGATCATGCTGTCGACCCAGTACAGTGAGCCGTCCTTGGCGCGGTTGCAGATCTCCCCCCGCCAGGGCTGGCCGCCCCCGATGGTGCGCCAGACATCCCGCCAGAACGCCGCGTCGTGCGTTCGCGAGCTGACGATGCGGTGACGCTGGCCGACCAACTCTTCGCGTGCGTAGCCGGAAATCCGACAGAAGTTGTCGTTCACATCGACGATGCGATCGCTCCGATCGGTCACGGAGACGATGGCATGCAGATGGATCGCGCGCAGCAACGCCTCCTTGTCACGTAGCGCTGCCGCGAGGCGGAGCTTATCCACCACCTGCTCCGTCAGGTCGTACGCAACGACGTGGAAGCCTCGGACCGCGTCGGAACCGGCGTCGGGCAGATAGTGGCGCACCGTGTGGCGCAGGCCCGCCCGGCCGGGCAGCGGCAGAGTGCCCTCAAAGGTCTGCGGCTCTCCGCGCTGCACGGCCTCGAGGCGCGTCCGGCTCTCCTCGTAGCGGTCGCCGAGCACCTCGCTCACGCTCGAGCCGACCAGCTCGGCCGGTGTGCGACCGAACCAGCCGCCACACGCCTTGTTGGCGAAGCGCAAGCGCATGTCTCGATCGACGTACGCGACCGCGAACGGCACGGCATCCAGCGTGTTCTGCAGGGCCTGCCGCGCAGATTCGTGCAGGGCCGTGCGCTCCGCGACCTGCCGTTCCAGCTCGGCGTTCAGCTCTCGCGTCTGGCGCTCCGCGCGCCGAGCGCCGCTGATGTCGCGAATCGTCTTGGAGAAGCCGATCACGTTTCCGGCAGGGCCCGTGATGGGAGAGGCCGTCACCGAGACGTCCACCCGCGTGC